>JAEEGF012398112.1_pt1 | contig 14993 bp, 19 predicted proteins | sample 9134171 | NCBI WGS metagenome assembly JAEEGF01 (sample SAMN16246542, study PRJNA631951) | gut metagenome | biome: gut microbiome; feature: rumen; material: AP-attached | host: Bos | place: Iran: Karaj | collected 2018-10 | reverse complement strand
CTTTATATTGGCTGGTCTCGCTGAACTCGTTGGTGACGATGTCATTATTAAAGGTGTTGCCGATGTAGCCGCTCACACCGAGATGCAGGTTTTTGATGCTGTAGTTGTCGATACGCAGGGCACCTGCCAGGTTGTTGGCCACGCGGAACTCATAGCCTGAGGCGGAGCCGTTCTTCACCCAGTTGGCGTTGTTGAACATGTTGGAGTTCAAGGCGGGGATGACCATGGCCTCGTAGCGCCAGTCGCCGAGCTTGCCCCATAGGCTGATGCCCGTCTCGTGCCAGGTGCAGGGCAGGATGTTGAACTCGCCTTCGGGGCGGTAGCAGGTGAAGAACTCGGTGGGCAGGTGGGCGTTGTTGGTCTGCCCGACAGGCACCACGATGTGGCCCATGCGGATGTTGAAGCCTTTGCCAAACGATTTTTGAAGCCAGAACTGCTCGAGTGCCACCTCTCCCCCACGTTCAATCTCGTGTTCAAACTCACCCGTTTCTTCGGCCTCAATCTCCATGGCGACTTCGCTGCCGCCGTGTTCAAACTCGATTTCCGAGCCCATGCTCCAGCCTTTTCCGAAGTCATAGCCCAGGTTGATGACCACATGGGGCAGGTCGATGCGACCGTGGCCTTTGGCGTCCCGGTAACGCTCGGCATGCGAGTAGCGGAACATGTTGTCGCTAAAGAAGTTGCGGGTATAAACGGCCTCACCGTAGCCGCCAATGGTGAGCCGCGGTGTTGGTTTGATGGAGTCTTGCGCTTGCACGGTACCGACACTCAGTACCAGACCCAACAAGGCGCATGTTGCTATTGATTTTAGTTTCATAGTGTACATAATGCTTCAATTACAGGTGCAAAAGTCTGGCTTTTGTCCTCGCAGACCAATCCCCATCATTGGGGATTTTCTGCTTCACGCTTCATTAGTAATGAGGATTTTTAAACACTGTGCGGGATGGATTGTCTTCTATCCCGCACAGTAGCACAAACTCAAAATGCTCTTGTCGGGTCGCCAAAAAAACGTAATTTTGCGGCAAACAAAGCCTATGTCAAAAGTATCCAAAGCCATCCTGCTTTTCCTTTTGTTGAGCATCTCGCTTTCAGCATTTGCCCAAACCCATCGTCCCATCGGTTTCATGGAACGTTACACACTGAAACAAGTCGTGGTGTTAAGCCGCCACAACATCCGTTCACCTCTTTCGGGGAGACGGTCGACACTGCAGCGTATAACGCCCCATGAATGGTATCAGTGGTCGTCGGTGCCCAGCGAACTATCGCTACGCGGCGGCGCATTAGAGACGATAATGGGACAGTATTTTCGCAAATGGCTCGTGAGCGAGGGACTGATGCGGGAAAACGAAATCCTCGCCGAGGGTACCATGCGCTTCTACGCCAACTCTTTGCAGCGCACCATTGCCACAGCGCAGTATTTCTCCTCAGGGATGCTGCCTGTGGCTAATGTCTGCATCGAGCACCATTGCGAACTTGGCAGGATGGACTCCGTGTTCGCCCCACAGATTACCGACGACAGCGAGAGTTTCAAAGCCCTTGCCCAACAACAGATTACCGCTATGGGCGGCAAAAAAGGACTGGTTGGCATTGGGGAGAAGATGGCGGAGAATTACAAAGTGTTGGAGCGGGTGCTCGACATGGACCAAAGCAAGGCATGCCTTGAAGGCGACAGCTGCCATTTCCGCACCGACGACGCGCATGTGTATCTCGTCAAGTACCGCGAGCCGGGCATGGGCGGTTCGTTGCGCCTCGCTTGTCAAGCCGCAGACGCACTCGTTCTGCAATACTACGAAGAACCCGATGCGGTAAAGGCTGCCTTCGGTCATTCGTTAAGTTGGGAAGATTGGGAAAGCATTTCGGCCATCAAGGACTGGTATGGCGACGTGCTGTTCACCGCACCTGTGGTGGCACGTCAAGTTGCCCGACCGCTCTTGCTGACGATGCTCGAAGAACTCCAAAAAGACGGGAGAAAATTCACCTTCCTTTGCGGCCACGACTCAAACATCGGCAGCGTGCTGGCCTCGATAGAGGCAGAAGATTACAGTCTTCCTCAGGCCATCGAAAAAAAGACTCCCATCGGTTGTAAGTTGGTCATCGAGAAATGGGAAAACGTTGAAGGGCAACCATTTGTCGCACTCAACCTTGTATACCAAAGCACTGAGCAACTGCGCAATATGACCTTACTGGACTTGGAAAATCCACCTATGGTCTACCCTATCCATCTCAAAGGCATGGACGCCAATGATGACGGGCTATATCCTTTCGATACGTTAATCCAACGACTGCTGTCTGTCACTTCCCTGCCAAGATGATGTTGGACTACAAAAAAGATGCGGGAACTGAAGTGCTTGCCCCGCATCTTGAAACTAACTCAAAATTCATCCTAAAAATGTATGACAAAAATCTGCTGCAAAGGAACGGCGATTCCCGAAACTGTGAAATCCCCATTGTTGGGTATTTAAATATGAATGCTTCACCATAAATAAGGAATAGTTGACAAAAATTGGTTTACTTTTGCCGTCAAATGTAACTCATGTTCAAAGCATCAAATAGGCAAGTCGAACTTTAAGAAAGAGCAAAAATATGAAACTATCAGCAATATTTGAAGAAAAACCTAAAAGATGGGGGTTCAGGGGAGATCCGTATTTCTGGGATCATTTAAAAGAACTCGCTGAGAATATGGATATTATTTCTCCTGACGAACTGGAAAAGTGGATAAAAGAGGAATACTTGTCACTTTCAGGCAAGGTCATGACCGACAAATATGGCGATTTTGCCGTAATAGAGCAGTTTGCTCATGGAGGAATGAGTTCCGGCGGTGTTGATAACGAATGGTGGATGGAAGAAGGAATTCCGCTGCTGAAAAGCAGGTTGACTATGCTCTGACAGATTCAGATACATCTCACCAACACGAACTTCAGCAACATCAACATCCATCATTTTGAGGATGTTTTGGCCAATGGCTCCTTGAGATCCTTCCTACATTTGTTTCTTGTTTCCATCATATGGCATTTTTTCGTTGGATAGATAATTGTTTTTATTACTTTTGCAGAAAGAAATCAAAGCAACTTATTATCAATATGAAAAAATCTATACGTGTTTGGATTACCGTAATGTTGACGGTTATTTTCGGCGTAGCTAACGCCTCAACAACCAATTGGTTTGGCTATGCTCGCACTTGTTTCAATGGGGAAAACTGGCAGAATAAAATCATCACCTTTACTTCGCAGAATCCTAATGAAGTACAGGCAGTTTCCGAAACCCTCCCCGAACTCTGGGCCGCCACCTATATAGATGGGTATGTGTGGTTTGTCACGCAGACAAGAAGTCTGTGCAAAGCACCTTTTGACCAAGAGACGCAAACCATCGGTGCATATGAGACGGTCGTGCCGGAATTGGAGCTCTATAACTTGTACATCGACATGGCGTACAATCCTGTGGATGGAAAGATATATTACTTGTGTCAAGACAGTCAATACACCAGTTACTTGAAGCGCTCTAATCTCGACTCGCCTTCAGAGGTGGAAACCGTCGGGAGTTTTAGCGTAAGGCTATGGACACTTGCCATCAACAGCCAAGGACAGGCTTACGGTGTGGCTTACGAGGGTGGTAACTTATATGAAATAGACCTCAACAATGCCAACACCACTTTAGTCGGACCTACAGGCAAAGAGGTTTGGTACACGCAAAGTATGGCCTTCGACCTCGACACTGACGAGCTCTTTTGGGCGCAGTTTTCCACTTCGAGCGACCATGTACTATACCAAGTGAATACAGAGACAGGCGCGGCGACTTCACTCGGTGAGATTGGCCTCGGAGCTCAACTTACTGGCTTGTTCATGGTGCCGCAAGCAACCGAGTCTGAGGTTATCCATGCAATTTATGTGGAAGGCTTCACTGCTCCTGCCTGGGGCGAGCATCCCGACTTCGACTTGGAGGTGGCTGCAGATGCCCATTATTCCATAAACGAGGTTAGATGGTATTGGATTAACCCTTATATATACGACTTTATGGAAGAGGATGACATCTTTGACCATGATGATGCAACATATTATTTAAGTATCACTTTCGAGCCTGAAGAAGGCTATGTATTTGCCGAAGACATTACGGTGTTTTATAATGGAGATCCATCAATATTTGACGCTGCCGAAAGCTATTTTATTGAAGATGGAGCTTTCATGGCTTTTACCATCGGTTTTCATGTCTCCGATCCTTTAGGTATTGTGGAACAAACGGCTGGAAACATTGCCGTTTGGCCGAATCCTGCCAGCGACTTCCTCCACTTGGACATCATGGACGGTGTGACCGTAAGTGTATTCGACATGACGGGGCGCATGGTAATGCAGGAACGTTACGAGGGCCAACTTGACGTAAGCGGCTTGGTTCCTGGGCTCTATTCCATCAAAGCTGGGGACTGTAAGGTGAGATTCGTGAAGGAATAAATATTTAGCAGTACGTTTTTTTCCCGATAAGCTAAAGCAAAACCGCCGCAAAGGCATAAAACCCTTGTGGCGGCTTTCTTTCATTGGGCATCTGAATCATTTTGCCGGTTCCCACTTGCAGCGCACGGGCGAAACGATAGCACCTTCTTTTTTCAGGGCATCGAAGGCCTTGTCGACCACTTTGCGGTCGAGGCCAGTGACCTCAGCGACTTTGCCTGCATTGACAGGCTCGCCGATTTCACGCATAGCTTTCAGTACTTGTTCTTTTGCTTCCATTTTTGTACGGATTTTATTGATACTTGGTGAATTGATATTTTTCTCTTAGTTCGGCTTGCTTCTCAGGCGACACCGAAGTGATATAGGATTTCCATCCCGGACAGAAGTTGATGTGCCAGCGCCAGAAACGGCCTATCAACGATTGGGGCTTCGCGTCATAATGGGCGCGAATCTTGCAGTTTTCGCAGGGGTGTGCCATAGCTCTAACAGCATTACTTTAGCATATTCTCGATTTCGACCTCCATGTCCTCGGGTTTCGCCACAGGCGGAAAACGCTTGATGACGCTGCCGTCCTTCGAGATGAGGAACTTGGTGAAGTTCCAGCGTACGCCACCTTCTTCGCGACCCTCAGATTTGCTCAAGCCGTCAACCAATTTCATCGTGGCTTTGTCCTTCAGTCCGTGGACTTCTTCGGTCGGTACTTGCTGCGTCAGATACTTGAAAATCGGGTGGGCGTTCTCACCGAAGACATCGATTTTCTTCATCAGCGGGAAGGTCACGCCATGGTTGAGGCGGCAGAACTCGGCGATTTCCTCGTCGGAGCCGGGCTCTTGGTGCTTGAACTGGTCGCAAGGGAAGCCGAGGATCACCAGACCTTGGTCTTGGTATTTCTTGTAGAGGGCTTCCAAACCGTCGTATTGAGGGGTGAAACCGCATTTCGAGGCGGTGTTGACAATCATGAGGACTTTGCCTTTGTATTGTGACATGTCCACTTCTTCGCCCTTGTTGTTCTGGGCCTTAAAGTCATAAATCGTAGCCATTTCTTTAGTGTTTTGTGCATAGACGGTCGTCATGAGAAACAGAGCGACCACTATGCTATTGATGGTTTTGTTCATTGTTTTTTGCCTCGGGGCCTTCGACAGGCTCAGGCACCCTTAACTATTGTAAAAGCAAAGGTCCCTGAGCTTGTCGAAGGGCCACCTATAAGTTACATTTGCTTCATCAGCCAATTCTGGTAACCAATCTTCTCAATGAGATCGAGTTGGGTCTCGCTCCAATACATGTCTTCCTCTTCGTCCTTGAGGTATTCCTTCATGATGTCGAAGGTGGTAACATCCTCGCAAAGGTCGTTCATGCACTTGCGGAGGAAGTCGATGCCTTCCACTGAAACCTGATGGTCATGTTTGATGTAGCCGCATGGATCGGTGAAAAGTGCACTTTCTTGGCGAGCCTCGTGTTTCAGCTCACCGCCGAGGTCTAGGAGGCGACCGATGAACTTGTCGACCCAGCCCATTTCCTCGTCGTGATGACCCATGTACTTGGCACCGAGTTTCTCAAAGCCTTGGTCGGCGAAGATCTTGCCTTGCAGTTTGTGGCCGAAAGCCTGATTGGAGAGGTTGGTTACGAAAAACTGTAACGCGTTAATTGATTTCTGTTTGTCCATGATTTTTGTTGTTTAATTGTTGATTGTTTATTTGTTTAATTGTTGATTGTTTATTTGTTTAATTGTTGATTGTTCTGTTTCAGTCCTGCGATGAGTTTGTCGAGTGAGGGAATCATTCTGACAAATTCTTCCTCTTCGCCTGTTATTTGGATGATTTCGTTGCTAAGGCATTCGGGAATGTGCTTAGCCTGTTCTCGCATTTCGATGCCTTTTTTCGTCAACGTGACGATACGTTGGCGGGTGTCTTCTTTGCCTTTGGTTCGCTTGACTAACCCCGCTTTCTCCATACGCTGCAAGAGTGGCGTGACAGTGTTGGTTTCCAACACCAGCTTATGCGCGATGTCGTTCACCGGTTGCTTGTCCTGTTCCCACAACACTAATAATACAAGGTATTGAGGATAGGTGATGCCAAGTGGGTCAAGATAAGGATGATAAGCCCCCATCGTGAGTCGCGCTGCCGTGTAAAGCCGGAAGCAAAGTTGATTGTCCAATTTGAGTTGTTCGTATTCCATCTCACATATTTATATCGTTCACGATGCAAAAGTACACATTATTTTTATATCGTAAGCGATATTTTTGATTTTTTTTCAAAAAAAGAAAAAATTGTATCTTTGCAACCTGTAAATGAATCCATTATGACGCTACAAGAAGCTATCGTTGCCCGCCACTCGGTGAGGCAATACTTGGAAAAACCTATCGAATCTGATAAGGTCGCGCAGCTGCAGGCCTTGATTGACGAATGCAATAAGGAGGGTCAATTGCACCTCCAATTAGTTACTAACGAGCCGAAAGCCTTTGCCAGTGGCATGGCGAAATACGGCGGGTTCAAAGGGGTCGGCAACTACATTGCTGTTGTTGGATCCAAAGGCGAGGATGTGAAACTCGGTTACTATGGCGAGAAAGTGGTGCTGTTAGCCCAGACCCTCGGCTTGAACACCTGCTGGGTGGGCATGTCGTATAAGAAACAGCCCGACCAATCCCAAGTGCTTGACGGTGAATCTTTGGTGGCAGTAATTGCTTTGGGTTATGGTACCAACCAAGGCAATGCCCATCCGCAAAAGAAAGGCATTGAGCATTTCTGCCGCGTCGAAGGTGAAATGCCTGAATGGTTCCGTCGAGGCATGGAAGCCGCTTTGCTGGCACCCACTGCCGTCAACCAGCAGAAGTTTGAGTTCATCCTTCACGAAAGCAATCGCGTGGAAGCCAAGGCGAAGTTCTCGTTCATCGGCTATGCTGCTCTTGACTTGGGCATCGCCAAGTGTCATTTCGAGATTGGGGCTAGAGCGGAGAATTTCAGATGGGCGTAATAACCATTACAAATTCTTTCAAAACGCAAACTCATACCCCGTTCCAATCCAAACTCTGAAACCAGTTTCCTTGGTGTACGACTTCAGCTTGGTGCCTTCTGCGTTGGCATCCACTTGTTTTTCCATCAGATAATCGCACATGAAGTAGAAATTCAAGGTGCTGCGCTTGTCTAATCTAATGTCTGCGCCTAAGGAGCCCCTCAAACGGTTGACATAACCACTGTTGAAACCTTTTAGGAACCAACCAGGCTCGCTTTCTTCGGAATAGTCATCCAACGAGACATAAATATTGCCGTCATAGGCCGCTTCAATAACGGGGGCATTCAAATAGTTGCGTACCTCGAAATCGGCATAGGGTTGCACCCTGCCAATGCCCTTGTATTGAACCTTCAAACGGCTTTTCAGCATCAAGGCGTTCTGCGGATTTTGGTATACATTGAAGTCGCCCGTGCGGCGTGTCACTTGAAAGCGTTCCTTCAGTGAGAAGTTCCAGTTGCCGTAATGTATAGTGCCTGTTACATCAGCCATCAGTCTGTGGCGCAGGTTTTTGAACGACTCAGAATTGCCACCATAGCCGTTGATGAGGGCATAACCCAAACCTAGTTTGATGTTTGGATGCACCTTGTAACTCAGCGCCAGCGTGGTTTGCAGACGGTCGAAGCTGCCGAAGTTGTTGTCGAAACGCACTTCTTCCTCAAGGGAGACATGCAGGCCTCGGATGATTCTTTTGTCCGCCGAAACGGAAACGCGTCCACCAAACTCAGGGTTGAGAGCGACATCGGTTTGGGCTGCTGCTAAAACAGGGAAAAACAATCCCAAAAATATGATTATCTTAATCCTCATAATTCTCAATTGTTAATTGTCAATTGTCAATTAAAACGGGCCGTGTCCTCCTCCACCCGGTCCTCCTCCCCCACCATTACCACCAGAATATGACGAAAGACTGACCGAATTTCCGCCACTGACAGTAGCATCGGTGTAAAACATACCTTCAAAGCACTCCGTTCCGCTACCGACATTCACGCCAGATTGTAAGATAGGCGTAGAACTACCTGAGACGACAAGGGGCGTCCCTCCGCTACCAGGTGTCTTGAAGGCGTAAGTCGTTGAACCAACAGTCAATCCATACCAAGTGTTTTGCGACCATGATGAGGCCGAATAGCAACTCTGTGTAAGCGATGAACCGCTCTCCAAGCCGCCAATGGCCACCAAAGTGCCACCAGTAAGGTAGAGTTGGTAGCCGCCTTCCGAGTTGGCATCGATGGCGACTTCGGGAGAACTGGCGCTGATGGCATAGACTACACCACCTTTGATATAGCAATTGCCGTTGGCATCGAGGCCGTCGTTACCTTGGCTATAGGCACAGACCAACCCGCCAGAAATGGTGAGGTTAGCGCCTGAGTTGATGGCGTCATCCGATTGGGAATGGCTGTACACTTCGCCTTCCGAAACCGAAAGCGTGCCCTTAGCTTCGATGCCTTCGTGAGACGTGCAGTTTACCACAACTTTGCTTCCTTTGAAGATTAGGTTTCCGTCGAATTTGAGGCCTTTGGCCGAAACGCCGTTGGAGCTGCTGTTGCCCCAACCGCCATGGCCTCCACCGCCACCACTGGAACCGAAATTGCTTCCAGTCACTGTCACATTGACCGTGCCACCATAGAAGTAGCCGTTGCCGTCGCTGCTGATGCCTTTGCCGCCCGTTCCCCTGCTGGTGAGGGTTAGCGTGCCATCGGTCATCTTGACGTAGTCTTTGCCCCTCACACAAGCCGGCTTCAAGGTGTCACTCCCGCTGACATTGACGGAACTTGATACATTGACGGCAATAGCGCCACTAATAAAATGCACATAGTCATCGGAAACGATGCCCGACCTGCCCGTAGCCGTGACGGTGAGACTTCCTTCACCACTGAAGATGAATTGGCCTTCGCCAAACATCACGCCTTTTTCGTCCTCGGTATCAGGTATGTCAGTGTAATTTGTGCCGTCGGCAAGCGTGTTTTCACCTTTCAATACGATGAAAGTGCGTTTGCCCTTGCTCGGCTCGGTAATCGGGCCTTGCACGTTGATGGCTGCGCCGTTGGGATTGGTGATGCTCGCGTCATTCAGCGTAATACCTTGTTTCTTCGTGCTGTAAAGTTTGAAGAAACCGTCATTGGTTGTCCCCGATAGCTCATACATCACATATTCTTCTCCAGCATAGACAATGGTCACATCGTTACCGCTGACGGTCACGGCGAAGTCGTCGTTGGTGCCGGTAACAATCGCGTTTCCACTGGTGGAAAATGCAACGCCAACCATTTGGGTGAACGCGGTATTGGCAATGAGATCCTCGCTGTCGTCGGTTTCAATCGGGTCGATGAGGACGATGTTGTCCTTCTGGCAACCCGCAACCAATAGCCCCAACATAACAAATAACAAATAATTCAAAAACCGTTTCTTCTTCATATTTCATATTTCTAAAAATAACCTCAAATCAAAGCGTTTTATTATTCCAAGAAAGACAAAAAAGACATAGCCCGAAAGCCATGCCTTTACAAAAAAATGCAAATGAATTACAACAATCTGCTCATTCAATTATTAGTTGTTTTTTCCGTTTGGATTTATACAAGGTTACTATTAACATAATTCGATTGCAAAAGTATAAGCCTTTACCAACGCAAATGATAACATATTGGGCATAAAATTTGGCAAAAAGTCGGTTTTTGTAAATTGTTTGTTTAAAATTCAGTATTTTTGCCACATGAAAGAAAGACAAATCGCACCGCATCCGATGGTATCGAACCTCCAAAGAATCAAGGAGGAAGGTATTGTTGTCTTTGATAATGTCAGAGGTTTGCCCACTGGCGACAAACCGTTTGTATCGCCCGATTACGTCATTTGCATCGGCCACAGGGGGCACATACAACTCGTGTACGATGACCAATCCGACTATTCAGAGAAGCACACTGTGGGTGTGATTTTCCCCAACCATCGTCTTTGTATGGTGAATAAAACCGACGACTACCTTGCCACCCTGATTGTTGTTGATGCCTCGATACTGGATGATCCCATTCTACAGATCATCAATCAGATGCGTTACCGCTATGAGTCGCATCCGTGTGTGAAACTCGACAAGCATGAATACAGAATGATAACGGATGTGGTGGAGGGAATGCGCGAAATCAAACGTCTCGAATTTCCAGAGAGTCGGATGTTGATGACCCGTTTGCTGGAATTCTTACTGCGCTTGCTCAGCCAATACCGCAAAAGCAAACTGCATGAGACCAATGCCAATAAACGTGTCAGTATGCAGTTTCATTCAGATTTGGCTCAGCATTTTCGCAAGCATCATGATGTGGGATTTTATGCAGAACGAGCGTGTCTTACACCAAAGTACTTCAGTGCAGTTGTCAAGCAGGAAACAGGTTACAATGCTGCCTATTGGATTCGTGTCAAAATCATCGCCGAGGCTAAAATGTTGCTGCATATACGGCATGACCTCTCCGTGCAGGCTATTGCCGACATGCTGGGTTTTGGCGAGCAGTCTACTTTCAGCCGCTATTTTAAGCATGAAACAGGTATGTCGCCTACTGAATTCCGGGCATTGGATTGAAGACTAATCCTCAAACCAAGCTTGCTTTTTTTCTCTAACCCTTTTGACACTCATGTGCTCAATATGCAGTTTAAGAACGAAACTAGAGACTGGCATACACAACTGCGCCCAACTGCCAGTGAAGTTCTGAATAAACAACCACCGCAAAGACAGAAAAAACCTGCAGCGGTCACAGCTATTGAACAAGGTTTATTTCAGCATTGTCTCAATATGTAGTTTTAATTCTCCGTTTTAGACAAAGGTATGTGAATGGTGGTTATGCTATCAGGATTGATATCGGGAGTGTAGATGATGTCACCAGGTTTTTCCCTATCGACCTCAACTTCTTTCTCCCGCATTTCGATGAATTCAAGCAACTCCTGCTCGGAGATGCCAATGGTGACCATATTCACATAATTATGGTAACGTATCTTCTTGATTTTGTTTTGAAGCCAACACCTCCTGTTGTGGAAATTGCGTAAAATCTGACGAAATACTGGATTGTTTAAGTATTTGGAGCCCCATGAACTACCTGGATATTGCTCCGGGTGATAGAGGACCGCATCACGAACTTCATCCATCTCTTCAGAAAAGGCGGTCCATTCTTCCTCGATGGTATGCATATTTGAAAAGCATTTCCCGACATTGTCAATAAACTGGAAATTGCCCATATTTTTCCATGTCTCAATATCGTCAGAGAAAATGCCCTCAGCTGTCTTGTCATAAACGAAAATCGGAATATACATCACCTCGTCCATCAGGGAAAGCAATGAATTTTGATCAAGCGAATCAACCTTGTCCAGAGGAAGATTCAACAGCCATGCCGATACAGTGTCGGCATGTCCCATATAATCATAGGCTGATTCAAGTATCTGTGCATAGCTTTCGATGTTGCTCATTACCATCATGGCAGAGAGGCGACGGTCTTTGGCCCGACGATTCCTTTCGAGGATTTGTGCCGCGACAATGGTGACAATCAACGAGATGGTGGTACCCAAGATGATAGCCCACATTTGGCTCGTGAAGTTGCGACGTCTATCTTTCTTTTGTTCTTTTTGGGTTTTCGTTTTTTCGTCCATGGCGATAAATCTATTACAGTGCAAAATTATAAAATTTGGCACATTATACCATCCCTTTAGAGCGATAATTATACTTGTTTGCCTAATTCATAAGCCTCCTGCAACTTGGCATTGCCTTCAATCTCTTTCGGGGCGCCTACGCCACCGCAGAAGATATGACCTTTAAGACTTGACTTGCCGTAGCAGTCGATCCAGCCCTGCAGACCGCTTTCAGCGCGCTTCGGCACGAACTCCTCGTTTTCAGCTGCGGTGGTCAGCAGATAGATGTCACGGAACTTGTAATCCTTGGGATACATCGCGTTCATGCGGTCGATGAGGGTCTTCATCTGGCCACTCATCTCGTAGTAGTAGATGGGCGTGGCCCAGCAGACCACATCGGCGTTCAATACGCTTTCCATGATGGCGGGCACATCATCCTTGATGACGCAGGCACCCGTCTTTTGGCACGACAGACAGCCGATGCAAAACTTGATTTCCTTGCCTCTCAATGAGACGAGTTGCACTTGATGCCCGGCGGCTTCCGCGCCCTTGGCAAATTGCTCCGCTAAAGCGTGGCTGTTGGATCCGGGGCGGAGACTGGTTGAAATAACGATTACTTTTTTCATGGTTTTCCAATTACGCCTACAAAGATACGGACTTTATTTGATATAAAGCGCTACACAAATTAGCGGAATATATACCAACATTAGGTTTATTTTGCTAATTTTGCGTCACTAATTAACCCATTTCTATTAACCAAATTATCCAAATCATGAAGAAATTGTTTTTTACCTTGATGCTGATGTTTGTTTCAGCGATTGCCTTAAATGCACAGAGTTTGATAGGCAAGCAATGGGCCACCAAACTTCTCGATGAAGAAGGAACCGAAATAGTCGTGTCGTTGTATTTTGATGAAAACGGGGCTTGCGAAATGCTCGTTGGGACTGATTATGAGATCAAAGAGGATGGCGTGCCGATTACGCTTGAAGGCTCAGTCACCGTTCCAGGTACTTTCACCCTTAATGGCAAAGACTTGAAGATGAACCTCGACAGAAGCAAGGCCGAGACCGAACTTGACTATGAAATCAAGGGAATGGATGCCAAGACCAAGGCCTTGATGGACAAGCAGATAAGGGGCGAAATCAATGGCTTGAAAAACGAATTCAAGAATACAATGCTCGATGGAATGCCTAAGATGCATAACATGAAGGTCGTTTCGATTGATAAAAAGAACCTCGTCATTAAGGATGACAATGGCGACGAGATCCCGTTCGTCCTTGTTGAATGATAACTAAAGTATCGTCTATACATAACGAAGGGCGCAGACTGACATGGTTCTGCGCCCTTCGCTTTTATCAGATCCTTAGGCAGATGCCCAAGTGAACGGTTACATTAAAACGGAGTCTAATTCTTCATCATCGGCTGAAAATCAGAAAGAAGATAGCCACCATAAAGCTACCGATTGCCATAAAAACCAATGGAGTTTTCTTGCGTTTTTCATTCTTTCTGTCAATAAAAGCCCACACCCCACCAGTGACTAACAAAACCAGTTGAACAATCATCCAAATATAAAGGAAAACTCTCATATCTTACTAATTTTAGTTTTATTACCTGCTTGGTTTTCTTGTCCCATCTTGAATTTATCGAATGAAATTAGTGTATTTCGTCACTTCCTTTTCAGGCAGTCCGTTGCGCTCGCGCTCGGCGGCGATGGCGCGCATGAGGAAGGCCATATTGCGACCTAAAATGCGCATGATTTGCACGCCTTCTTCGTCTTGCATCACGTCTTCGGGAGTGTGGCCATGCACCATGTTCCAATAACGGCTGCTCGCGATGGGCATCTCGCTGATGGTGAAATACTTGTTGAGCCTATCGAAAGCTGCCGTGGTGCCCCCACGTCGTGCCGAGACTACGGCTGCGCCCACTTTCATCCGCTTGTCGAACGGGGTGCTGAAAAACAGGCGGTCGAGCAGGTTGGTGAGTGTTCCATTGGGACCAGCGTAATACACCGGCGAGCCGACCACGAGGCCGTCGGCCTGCTCGAATTTGGGCGCCACTTCGTTTACCATGTCGTTGAACACACAATGCCCCAATTCGGCGCATTTGCCGCAGGCGATGCAGCCACGAATGTCCTTGTTGCCAATATGGACGATTTCGGTCTCTATGCCGTTCTTTTGTAGTTCTTCCGCCACAATGTTCAAGGCGGTGAAGGTGCAGCCGTTGGCGTGTGGGCTGCCGTTGATGAGGAGTGCTTTCATTTCAATCAGATTTACTGCAAAAATACAAAAAAAACGCTATGATCTATTCTTCTTCCTTTGCGTTAGGCACTGCAAAAATGACCGTCAGCACACCGATGGCTCCGACGATGGGCACGATGATGCGAGCCACAGAGCCTTTAGGGATAAAGACAAATGTGGAAAGAAGCACCATCGCCACCATGATGCCACAGGCACCGGCTTTTTGCGCAACGGTCATCCCGCCGCGACGGCGATAACTGCGGATGTAAGTCCCTAACCAAGACTGCAATAGCCATTCTTGCAAGCGTGGCGTGGAGCGGTAAAAAAGCCATGAGGCCAGCAGCAGGAAAGGTGTGGTGGGCAATCCCGGCACCACCACACCTAAGGCTCCAAGGCCTACGCAAAGCAAGCCTAAAACGATGTAAACGATGCGTTTCACTTACGCTAAAAAGGTTTACTCCTTATTTGTCTTCCAGCATCTTTTGTATGGCCTCCTCCATCATGTCGGGCGTCACCATAGGCTCGAAGCGGAGGATGGTCTTGCCGTCTTTGGAGACTAAGAACTTGCCGAAGTTCCAACGGATGGCATCACCTTGGTCGAAGCCCGTGCCGGTCTTTTGGTGAATCTGGTCGAGTTGTGCGGCAAACTCCTCGGTGCCCTCTGGATAACCCTTGAAAGGCGCTTGTTTCTTGAGGTAGGTGTAAAGTGGGCTCTCCG
>JAEEGF010101520.1_pt1 | contig 14993 bp, 15 predicted proteins | sample 9134171 | NCBI WGS metagenome assembly JAEEGF01 (sample SAMN16246542, study PRJNA631951) | gut metagenome | biome: gut microbiome; feature: rumen; material: AP-attached | host: Bos | place: Iran: Karaj | collected 2018-10 | reverse complement strand
GTTGTGGAGACAGGAATCTATACTGCCAGGCTAAAAGAAGGAAAGAGTGCTGACAAAGGAGGGTACTCTGAAAAAATCCATGGCAGGAAAGATATTAAGGATGTAAAGATTACGCCAAAAGAAGTTCAGAAGAATCTCATGAAAAAAGAGATTGAGCGTAATGCTATTAAAGCCAGGGAAGCACAGGCTGCCAATTCCTTCGGAAGTATAGTCAAAAGATTTACGGATAAGGCTGAGGACATGGCAGGGAGAATAGCTGAAGCAATCAAAGAGTTCATAGAAGAGCATCCTATGGGTGTAGTTATCGCGGTTCTTGTCCTTATTGTAGTACTGGTACTTTCCGGAACCCTTGGATCATGTTCAATGATGGCAGGTGGAAGTAACAACATTGTTCTTGGTACAAGCTTCACAGCACAGGACCATGACATTGTAGCTGTTGAAAATGATTACAGGGATTTGGAATCAGAGCTTCAGGAGCAGATAGATGACATCGAGACGGATTATCCTGATTATGATGAGTACAATTATGATCTCGGTGAGATAGGACATAATCCTTTTGAACTGGCAGCACTTCTGACAATCCTTTATGACGATTACACCGAGGATGAAGTACAGGAGATGCTACAGACAATCTTCGAGTATCAGTATGAGCTGGAGATTGAAGAGGTTGTGGAGACTAGGGAACGAGAGGTTGAAAGAGCCGGAATCAGGTGGGTAGAGGATGACTCCTATGAAGATGGTGGTTATTGGGAATCATACACTTATACAGAAACAGAAGAGTATGAGTATTATATCCTGAATGTCACACTCACAAATCATGGTATCCGCGAAGCTGTTGAAAACCTTGGCCTAACAGTTGATCAGATCAGAAGATATGAAGTAATCGTAGAGCTTAAAGGAAATAAGCCTGATATCTTTGGCGACGATCCATATGTTGGAGGTGATGTTCCTGAAGAGTTTGAAGATTATGCTCCTCCGGGAGAATATCTGACTGATGCACAGTTCGCCAATATGATTCGTGAAGCTGAACGCTATCTTGGATATCCATATGTGTGGGGCGGCTCAAAACCAAGTACAAGCTTTGACTGTTCAGGCTTTGTAAGCTGGGTTATCAATCACTGCGGAAATGGTTGGAACTATGGAAGGCTTACGGCTAATGGCTGGAAGAATGCTACTGCAAGGGTAAATCCTTCAGATGTTAAGCCTGGCGATCTGATTTTCTTCCAAGGCACCTACGACACAACCGGAGCAAGTCATGTGGGTATTGTTGTAGATCCTGTTAATAAGATAATGATTCACTGCGGAAATCCTATACAGTATGCAAGTTATGACACAAATTACTGGCGACACCACTTCTACTGTTACGGAAGAATTCGATAAGAAGGGAGACATTTATGTATGAAAGATTAGATAAGCTCCGCGCTGAAGTGGAGCGCTGTAAGAAAAAAGTTGAAGACGATAAGGTGAGACTTCGCGCTGCTGAACAGAAGCTTCAGGAAGCTGAGAACTCACAGATCCTTGCTGATGTTGGTGCACTGAACCTTTCGCCTGAGCAGCTTGCTGAGTTCTTGAAACTTGCCACAAGTGGAAAGCTTGGAAGTGCAGGAACAGCAAACGCTTATGAAACTACTGATGAGGTAGCTGCAACTGAACCATCAAAGGCAGATACCGAGGATGATTATGATCTGGAGGATTTAGAGGATGAAGAAAACTAAACTTAATATGAGAGCTAAGATTCTTGGTGCTGTGGCGATGGCTGCAGCATTTTTTATTGGAGCAGTACCCATCACAGCATTTGCTGGTGGAGCTGAATGCACCTGTGAGCATAAGTGTACCGAAGATTGCATTGATCCTGACTGCGAACTTTGTAAGATTGACTACACCTTATGCTATGCAGATGACACAGAGCCTGAGGAACCGGCTGAACCTGATGAAGAGAATTGGGGGCCGCTTACACCTGATGGCAACATGACTCTTGTAGATGACTATGGAAGTCTTGAAGCTGGAGGAAAGCAGTTTATTACTGTTGTGACAAAATCCGGTAACTACTTTTATATCATCATTGATCGTGATGACCAGGGAGAAGAGACAGTTCACTTCTTAAATATGGTTGATGAATCGGATTTGTTAGCTCTAATGGATGATGATCAGGTCAAAGAATATATTTCATCAAAGGGATTAGCAGAGGAAGAGCCAGCTCCTGTAGTTGAAGAGCCTAAGGAAGAACCTAAAGAGCCTGAAGAAGAGCCGGAGGAACCAAAGCCTGAGAAAAAGAATCCGGCAGGAACAATGGCATTGTTATTGCTCGTTGGTATCGGTGGTGTAGGTGGTTATATCTATTTCACTAAGGTCAAGGGTAAAAAGACAACTACAACTTTTGAAGATCCTGATGCTGATTATAACGAGGATGAGGATTACCTTGATAATCTTCCTGATGATATTGAAGAAACGGCATTCGTTGATGAGCCTGATGATAAGGAACCTGACACAGGGGAGGATGAGTAATGGCCAGACAATCGAGATTAGTTGAATATGCAAAACGCATGGGAGGGCAGGCTGACAAGCCTGCTCTTTCTATTAAGGACAAGCTTTCTGAGATGAAAGAAAAGTCTAAAGAAGTGAATAAAAAGGTGAAGGAGGAATCGTGATATGGCATATGATACAAGCACTTTTGATCCGAAGGCAGCTGCCGAGGCAAGAAAAGCAGAGATGGAAGCAATGACTGCCAAGCTGGAGAACGGTGTTAAGGATGTTTTCTCAAGTGACGGGTATAAAGAGTATTTGAATTTCTGTGCAAAACTCCCAAGGTATTCTGTGAATAATCAGATCCTTATCATGCTTCAGAAACCGGAAGCAACCATGTGTCAGTCTTTTGGTGGCTGGAAAGATATGAACCGTCATGTGAAGAAGGGCGAGAAGGGAATCCGTATCTTAGCTCCTGCACCATACAAGATGGAGCGTGAACAGGATAAGCTTGATGGCAATGGTAAAGCTATTCTTGATAAGGATGGCGAACCTATAAAAGAAAAGGTTGAAGTAACCATAAATGCCTTTAAGCCGGTAAGCACTTTCGACATAAGTCAAACCGAAGGTGATCCGATTCCCACAATCGGTGTAGCTGAACTGACCGGAAGCGTTGAGGGTTACAAAACACTCTTAGAAGCAATTCAGGATGTTGTTCCTGTTCCCATTACATTTGAAAACATTGAATCCGGTGCCAAGGGATATTTTCATCTTGAAGAAAATCGTATAGCTGTACAGGAAGGTATGAGCGAAGCGCAGACTGTTAAAACAATCATTCATGAGGCTGCACATCAGGCTCTCCATTCCAAGGAGGCTTTTGATTCTTCAGCAGAAAAGAAATCCAAGAATCAGAAAGAAACTGAGGCAGAGTCTGTAGCATACGTTGTTTGCCAGCATTATGGCATTGATACTTCTGATTACTCTTTTGCATACGTGGCAACCTGGTCGGAGGGGAAAGAAGTTCCTGAGCTGAAAGCTTCACTGGACATAATACGAAGAACTGCATCTGATCTGATTGTGAAAATTGATGAGAAGGTACAGGCAATAACGCAGGTGCAGGATATGGATAAGTTCATGGAGGCTCACGGTGATGAACTCCCTTTCGATAATCCGGAGGCTGATCAGCCAGTAGGCTTCATAAAGATTAGTCCTCCGGTAGATCTTAGTGACCTTGGCAGCGATAAGAAGATTGAAATTACTGTTGAATCAAAGGCTGCATCCAAGGAAGAAAAGGGCAAAGAGAAAAGGAAGTCCGTTAAGGAAAAGCTTTCTGCCGGAAAAGCAAAGGTAGCGAAGGAAAAGAAAACTAAAGTTAAGCCTGACAAAGACCTTCAGGCAGCAATGTAAATGAGAGGAAAGTGTTTTATGAGTAAGAGAACTATTATCGAAATCGTAGCAGGAGTAGGCGCTATTGGTGTTATTGCTGGTATTGTTCATAGGAGCAACAGAAGATGTCGCATTGCTGATGAGCTGATCGAGCAGACTTCAGATATCTTGGATAAGACAATCGAAGTCCTTGAAGGAGCAACGACAATAGCTGATGAGTACGATGACCTGGATGATTATCTCGAAGAAAGTGAGGACTAATGCTTATGGAAAAAAGGAGAAAATCAAAGATCCGTAAATGGGATGAAGTTGGTGGCGCTGTAGATACTGAAATAGAAGAGCCTGTTGATTCTCCTGAAGAGGTTGCAGGAGCAGGACCCTCTGTAAGCAGAAACTTTATGCGAGGCATAGAGGATATGGTAGAGCAGAACGACAACAACTTTGATGGCGTTATCAACAATCTTCCTGAAGAGAAGCCTGTCAGTCAGGTGAGTAATGCTGATGTTATTGAAGCTGAGCAGGAGAAGAAATCCATTCTGAAGAAGCTTCAGGAAACAGTACCTGAGCCTGAAAAGCCAAAACCGGCTACAGCTTGCTGCTTGTGTGGTGGTATGGAGAGATTTTGATATGCGCGAGTATACGGACTATATCCGTGTAAAGCTTAAAAAGGGAGAGCGTGAACAAATACAGAAGCGGATGGAAGAGGCAGGCATAAAAAATATGTCTGCCTATATTCGTAAAATGGCGATTGATGGTTATGTGATCAAGCTCGACCTTAGCGATGTGAAGGAGGTGTCACGCCTCCTTCGCATTAACGCCAACAACATGAATCAGTATGCAAAACGTGCCAATGAAAATGGCAGCATATACCTTGAAGATATCAAGGTTATAAAGGCTCAGCAGGAAGAACTTTGGGAACTTATGAAGAAGATTTTGCAGAGATTATCGACTATTTAGAAAAGAGGTGAGTGCTTATGGCTGCGACCAGGCTGATTGCCTTGCATGCAAATAAAGGCAAATCCATACAGCAGTGCATTAAGGATAGAACCGATTATGCACAAAATGGAGAGAAGACCGATGAGGGCAGACTGGTCAGCAGTTATGAATGTGATCAGAAGCTTGTAGAAGAACAGTTTGCTCTATCCAAAAGTGAATATCTGAAAAAGACGGGTCGGCATTATCATGGGGATGTGATAGCTTATCAGATCAGGCAGGCATTTATGCCGGGAGAGATTACTCCTGAGGAAGCAAACAAAATTGGATATGAAACAGCAATGCGCTGGACAAAGGGCAGGCATGCGTTTATCGTAGCAACACATATAGATAAGGCTCATATCCACAATCACATCATATACAATTCTACGAATCTTAACTGTGATGGTAAGTTCAGAGACTTCATTTTATCAGGTGTTGCACTGCGAAGAGTCAGCGATATGGTCTGTCTTGAAAATGGGCTATCTGTTATAAAACCAAGAAAGCCAAGTGAATGGTCAAAGCGCACAGTATATCCTGAGCGAAGAAGCTATCGTGAGGAAATCCGGGAAGCCATAGATATCTGCATGGAACAAAAGCCTAAGGATATTGATGAGCTCATGAAGCTTCTTGGCGATATGGGATATCAGAGCAAACGTGGTAAATATGTTTCTGTTAAGGGTGGTGAACAGAAGAAATTTCTTAGGTTAAGATCTCTTGGGGCAGGGTATAGAGAACAGGATCTTGAAAAGGTTTTTGCAGGAGAATGTGAGCATGTTGCTAATCTCAAGGGAACTGATATTGCCACAAAAACACCTGAGCATCCTGAGACAAAGGTGGATATGCTTCTTGATATCCAGGCTATGATTGCCAAGGAAAAAGGTCCTGGCTATGAACGCTGGGCTAAAGTTCATAACATAAAGCAGATGGCACAGACCCTGCTGTTTTTGGAAGAGCATGGCATCCGTGATTATGAAGAACTTGCTCAGAAAGCAAAGTCGGCATCAGACAGATTCGGAGAGATTACTTCCAGACAGAAAGAGTTGGAGAGCCGTCTTGATGAGATTGCTACTTTGAAAAAGCATATTATCAACTATTCCAAAAACAAGGATGTTTATGCCGAGTATCGTAAGCATGGATATAGCAAGAAGTTCTTTGAAGAACATCGTGAAGAGATTACGCTGTGTAAAGCAGCAAAGGAAGCGTTTTCACAGATCAAGGGAAATATCCCTAAGATAAAAGAGTTGAATGAAGAATATTCCAAGGTCCTTCAGGAAAAGAAAGGGACGTATGCTGAATATCGGCAGGCAAAGCAGGATATGAAAGATTATCAGACTGCCAAATACAACATAGATCGATTCCTCAAAATTGAGGAGTCGGAAAAGCAAGCTGAAGCGCAGAAGACAACTGAAAAGTCATTGTGATTGATAGGGAGATTTCATCGGATGAGTCCGTTGGAGTCTCCCTCTTTTTTGCGTTATGGCAGAATGTCTTTAGCGTCACCTCTGTGATGCGTAGCTCCGAGTGAAACGAGGTTTCAGGGGATTGGGGGCAGTGCCATCCAACAAGCAAGCCGCATCCGGTGATAACCGATGCCCTGCTTGCGAAAAACAGATTTGCCTTTCGGCAAATGAATCAAAAGCAGAGGAGATTAGCAAGACTGAACTGAGTTTACCTATGTACTATGGTATGACAGATGATGAAGTAAGCTATGTTATTGAAACTTTAAATGATTTTTATATTTGAGAATTCTTCTTGGAACATAGGTTGATTAGGGTGGCGTATGAATTCTTAAGGTTTTATGCAGGTGGTAATTTCGTAATATAGGAATGCTGAAATGTTCACAAGAACCTTCTGGTTACTCCAACCTTCGACAGGGAGGCTGGAGTTTTTTCTTTAGGTAACCTATAGGATTCCATGATGAATCAAAGTATAATATAAAATGTTAAAGTCAAAACAAATTGAAGCGGTGGCCAACAAATATGAGAACTTTTTATCCAAGAAACGCAATAAGAATCGCAGCTTCAGAACCACATCCCAAAGGCACTGAATATAAAATATCTATTGGAGATGAAGAGTGGGAAGGAGGCGTATTTCATTCTGTAATTAAAGTGCAGATGGTGTATGACAGCAAGGTCGCCGGTCGTAAGAGCCCTTCTTATCCCGTTGGGACCGATGATTATAAAAGAGTAAACGATGCTATTCGAAAAATAATGGAAGATAAATAGAAGAGGCTGCTATGGGAGCAAAGAACTATGGAAAAATCGCAGGTATTGAAGAAGATATTCGTTTCATTCAGTATGATGATGACTTTTCTTTTGACTTTATAAATGAAAATAAGGGGCGCGTTTCTATTACACCGCAGAAAGGCTTCATAAGAACAAACACAATGAGCGGAGAAGATCTACTCATTTTTAAGAAAGAGCCTTTTGAATTAGGAAATGGACTTTGTCACTATAATTCAGATATTTATGTTTTAGGTAAAGGGACTGATAATCAAGAGTGTGTAGGCATAAGGTTTACTGGCGGAATACTTGCTAAGCTGTTTATTCCCAATAGACTTGAAATGGACATGGAAGAAGGCGAGTATAGAATAAAATGTCACGATGATTCGATTAATCATGTTTTTTCAATAAGAGATAAGGAAATCCATTTACATATAGAATCTCATATTACAGAGAGACAGGGGATTAGTGGCAGGGTGCTGGATAATACTGTTACAAGTATGGAGATAACAATACCTGGCGGAGTAGGAATGGATGAGGTTGTACCTCTTTATAACGCTGTATTAAAGATGTGTCAGTTTCTGACATTTAGAAAAAATATTGCATTTGATGAAATTGCCTTGCTGAAGAATGAAACCTATGGCGAGCATCAATTTGTTACGGATTATGCCGAGTTGCATGTTTTGAACAGGTTTAGAACTCAAACAGAAAAGGATTGGCTCAGGTGCATAAGCTTTGAAAATCTTGGAAACTCAATAGCGCCATTGTTTAAGATGATTTATGATGAGAAAGAAAAAAAACCTTATTTTTCATTGGATTTTTTGCCGGAAGAGGAGGATGATGTTTTATGGATCACTCCTGACAGAATCAAGAAAATATGCACATGCCTGGAATGTGAGGCTGCACTTCATAAGATTACTGCAGAGAATAATCCTGCTTTTCAAAAGCTTATTGATGATGTTAGAAAGCTGGTTGAAGAACATGCTCAAAGTGAGAATGCACTTCAGCCTAAGACGTATGATCTTATAAGAGGTAGTATCAATCATTGGGATCTGGCCGCTGGGGATAAGATAAAGGCTTTGCTTCACATGTATGCTGAAATTATGATTCAGCCAGCTTGTTTTACTGGTAGTATTAAGGCTTTTGAGGATTGTATTGATAGATTTGTTAAATTTAGAAATACAACGACTCATGGAAATTATATGAAAGTAACGGGTGAACTTGCTGACACGGCAGCTAATCTTATGAATCTTATTTATATTAGCAGATTGGATCGAATTGGTGTGCCAAGAAATGTTATAAAAGATAGGATATGCGCTGGAGTTGTGTACCGGTAGTGCATAGGAGAGGATATAGTACATGAAATTTGATTTAAAAAAGTATCTTGGGGAAGCAACTGAATATGATAAAAAGGAAATGCTCGAAGAAAAGGAGCCTATCAGCTGGCTTAAAAGCGTAGTTGCTTATGCAAATACTGACGGAGGGGCGTTAATATATGGCGTTGCTGATGATGACACGGTAGTTGGTCTTGACAACCCTAAGTACGTTGCAGACAAACTCAGTGAATTTATAAGGAACAGAGTTGATCCAAGCCCTGAAATACAGCTTTCTTTTGAAACCGTAAAGGATGAGGATGGTATTGAAAAGGTATTGGTCATTCTTTATGTACATCCGGGATCAGAAACCCCATATTTTTACAAATACAAGGGCGAGATGGTGGCATTTACTCGTGTTGGCAATTCCAGCATGAAAGCAGATGCTGTAACAATCCGAAGACTTTCTCTTAAAGGCAGTAATAAGTCTTGGGATTCACTCGTCTCTGAATATAGTATGAAAGATTTCAGCTTTTCAAGATTGAAGTCTTTATATCATGCTAGGACAGGGAAAAGTTTTGAAGATGATATGTTTCAATCCTGGGAGATATGCAATGCAGATGGCAGGATTACTAATGCAGGACTTCTTATGTCAGATGATTGTCCAATCAAGTATTCTAGGCTTTTTTGTACCAGATGGACAGGAAATAACATGTCAGGTGGATCGTTTGATGCTGTAGACAACGCAGAATATCAGGGGAATGTATTGGCACTTCTTGAGGCTGCTGAGGCATTCGCCAAGAAACATAATCACCTGAAATGGAAGAAACTTCCAAATTCACGTATCGACCTGCCTGATTATATAGAAAGACCTATTCACGAGGCATTGGTGAATGCACTTGTACACCGTGATTACATGGAAATCGGAAGTGAAGTACATCTTGATATCTTTGATAATAGGATAGAGATTACATCTCCGGGAGGGATGGTTGAAGGTCTTCCTATTCAGAAAAGGGATCTTTACCATATCGCTTCCAGAAGACGTAATCCATATTTGGCAGATATCTTTCACAGATTGCAGCTCATGGAGCGTTCTGGTAGTGGAATCAAGGAAATAATGAATGATTATAAGGCATCAGCTAACATTACTGATGATCGCTTGCCTACATTTTTCTCGGATGAGTCTGATTTTAATGTTACTTTCTGGAATCTTAATTATGGCTTAGAACCGGGAGATAACGAGGAGATCAACGGAGAAGTATCGGATAAAGTATCGGATAAAGTATCGGATAAAGTATCGGATAAAAGTATCGGTAACGCTAATCTAAGCGATACTGAAGAACAGATACTCGGTCTGATTAGAGAGAATAGTACTATTACACAAAAAGAATTGGCTTCTCGCGTTGGAATATCGGAGATCGGAATCAGAAAAGCTATGGCGCAGCTTAAGAAAGATGGCATTATTACGCGTGAAGGCTCACCAAAAAAGGGAAGTTGGAAAATAGAGATATGAGAAGCTATTGGCGATTTATGTTGTATAGCCTCTAGAAGTAATTATTTATCCGCCAAATCTATGAAATATGTGGATTTGGCGGATGTTTTATTACTGGATTATGATACACAACATATTTTTTGTATAATTTATTTGCAATCGGATAACGATACGGAAAAGCGGTAAAACATAACGCGAATAGCTTGCAATGGTACGAATATCTTGAATATGGTACGTTTAAGACGTATAATTAAACCGAAAGGTGGTACGCTATGTATTATACAGAGATGACAAAGATTATTGAAGCGGGCTTGAAAAAAGATAATGTTAAAGTGGCTGATTATTCTAGATTACTTGCCCAAAAACTGAATAAAGATGGTGAAGAGAGAGCTAGTAAAAGAATACTTAATATTTTGGATAAGATGGATTCAAATAGCTATGCTGTAATGGATACGCTTTCCTCACTTCCAGTCGATCAGGAAAGTAGGTTGAACCTTGCTGAAGTGGATTATTCACCTACAGCAGAAAAATTAGTACTTGGTGATTCGGTTCAGGCTATGCTGGATGATTTTATGAAAACCGTAAAATGCAAAGATAAGATGAAATCCGTCGGATTGGATTTTAGAACCTCACTTCTTTTATATGGACCTCCAGGATGCGGGAAGACTAGTGCTGCAAAGTATGTTGCATCGGAACTGGGACTGCCTATTATTACGGCTAGGTTAGATACATTAATATCTTCTCTTCTTGGAAGCACTGCTAAGAATATTCATAGGGTTTTTGAATATGCAAAAAAGCAACCGTGTGTGCTCTTTCTTGATGAGTTTGATGCTATAGCAAAGGCGAGAGACGATTCGCATGAAATGGGAGAATTGAAGAGGGTAGTAAATAGTCTCCTTCAGAATATTGACGATTATTCTGAAAATGGAATACTTATAGCTGCGACAAATCATGCAAATTTATTAGATTCAGCAGTTTGGAGAAGATTTCAGACCATTGTAGAACTAACAAAGCCAGAGGGAAAGGAAATAATAACATTTCTTAATGATTTTCCGAAGATAGTGAGTGAGGATTCTATAACAGAGTCTCAATGGAAAACCATAGCAGATTTAATGGTTGGATTGTCGTATTCAGATATAAAAGACATTGTGCAGAATTTATATAAGAAGACAATACTTGAAGGAAAAGAAGAACTCGAATTGATAGATTTCTTGCAAGAAATATTCCTCTTCAACAATCATGGGAATTATAAAATGGAGGATTTGGTCCAGTATGTAGTTGGAGGTGGAATATCACAGAATAAAGCTGCGAAGTACTTTGCAGTATCTACTAGGCAGGTACGTAAGTCGTTGGGAAAGGGGTGATTTTGCTTGAAAAAAAATCTTCCCATTAAATTTATAGAAAAGAGAATGAATGATGACCGTAGAACCGAAGGCGGTGGGGACAGTACAAAGGTTCCTGCGTGGTATTTATCTGATCAGGAATTATATACTCGCGCAGAATATTTAGCTGGTGAAGTAGAAACAATTACAGAAGCGTTTCAGAAAAGAAAAAAAGAGCCGCACGAACTCCCGATGGTTATGGCAACAACAATAACCGGTGAAGCATTAGCGAAATCTCATCGTTCTAATGTAACAGCATTGCTCAATATGGATAGTGCTGAAGACAATATCATCGGTGTTGATGGTGTGATGGAGTCTGAGCTACAGAGTATAAAAGCTTCAGCAGAAGGAAAAACGCTTGATTCAGGATTGATTGAAGGTGCAGTTTTAGAAGAAATAAAGGATAATGGTGCGGAGCTGACCAATACTGTAAGAATACTCTCGCTTGTTGCTTCAGATAAGCTTCTTGATAATATCAGCAAGGCGTTAAGGCAGAGAAATGAAAATGTGGGAGCAATATCCACAATAACTGACATGGAACCATTCGTGCCAATTTCAGGAGAATTCAATCCTGAGAATCACATGTATCGTGTAAAACTCCATGACTATCAGGACGGAAATTATAATCGTAAGGCTCAATCTGTTTTTGAACGCCAGTGTGAAAAATCTGAAATAAAAATCAATCATAGGACACGATATTCAAAGGATATGCTTGTATACAGAATAACCTGTGATAATGAAGAAGCATATGACAGAGTCAGAACATTTGATGGGGTGTATTCTATTGAGGAAGCAATCCCTGTTCAAACAGATAATGAATCGCATGATGCTGTTCCACAGGTAAAACCCAAGCGCCCTAATCCAAATAAAAAATATCCGGTGGTGGGTGTCCTTGATAGTGGTATTGAAGCCAATGATTTTTATAATCCGTGGCTATTGGATGAATCAGAAGTTTATTATCCTGAGAGCATGCAGGATAAGCAACATGGATCAATGGTGGCAGGGATTCTGGAATATAGTGATGAATTAAACGGTACAGATTATTGTGCAGTCGATGGAATAAAAATGCTTGAGGCGGTAGTTGTTCCGGATTTTAAGAAAAGTAAAATATACATGGAAGATATCCTGGATGATGTTAGAAGAACAATAGAACAGCATCGGGATGTGAAAATTTGGACGATGTCCATCGGAACATCGACGGAGAGCGCAATAGATAGGTTTTCGGTTTTTGGAATGGCTCTCGATAATATAGAAGATGAAAATGATGTATTGATAATAAAATCTGCCGGTAATTCATCCTCATTCTTACGAGGTATGCCAAATGAAAGAATTGCTGAGTCTGCAGATACTGTCAGGTCAGTAGTTGTTGGCTCGATAGCTGGTGATAAAAGTGGATTTGATAAGGCAGATGTCGGAATGCCTTCGCCATTTACTAGAATAGGACCTGGACCCGAAGCTATTATTAAGCCTGATCTTGTAGCGTATGGAGGTAATGCTGGACTAGATCCATATGGAGGAATGACACAAACTGGTGTATATACAATTGATGCTACGGGGAGTATTGTTCGAACCATTGGAACAAGCTTTTCAACTCCATGGGTTGCTAGAGTGGCTTCTGAATTGGAGTTTCTGCTAAAAGATAATTTTGATCCACTGTTAATAAAGGCATTACTTGTTCATAGCGCAGACTATCCAGCAGGGAACAAATTGAAGATGTCTGAGAAGACTACATATATGGGATTTGGTATGCCGAAAGGCGCGTCAGATATTCTATATAACTCAGAAAGTGAGATCACCTTGGTTATTAGGGAAACTCTGCCCAAAGGGAGTTTTATAGAAATGCTTGATTTTCCGTTTCCTCAAAGCCTTGCAGGTGATGATGGCTTTTATCATGGAGAAGTTAAGGTTACGTTGGTTACGAATCCTGTATTGAAGACTTCTGAAGGACCGGAGTACTGCCAATCTAATCTAAATATTAAATTTGGTACTATGTCGGGAATTAAGGAGCGTGATATTACAAAACATACTATTCTAAATCCATATGGACCAGATAATGCCAAAAACGCATTATATACGGGCTATTATAGTAGCAAAGTGATAAAGAAAACTGTGGATGATGAGTTTTCAAGAGAGAGGCTTTTGATTCAATATGGTAAAAAATACCATCCGATAAAGAAATATGCGATAAATCTTGATGATATGAAGCCTGCTGACAAAAGGGATTGTTTAAGAAATGACTGCAAATGGTTTATGCGTATTGAAGGCAATTATCGAGAGGCAGTAGAGCGCAAGGCAAAGCGGACTGGTGAAAAACTTGAACAAGAGTTTTGCGCGTTGATAACGATTAGTGATCCTGCGGGAAAGGCGCCTGTCTATACAGAGATTACACAGCAACTTATCGCAAAAGGGTTTAATTATCAGGATGTTCAGCTAAAGAATGAGGTAAAGCAGAGGGTAACACTATCTGAAAAAGAGGGCAATTTATGATATCAGAGGGCAATAAAGAGATTTCGTATGATTTGAGCAAGCTGGAGGCAGTGGAGCTATATTCTATAGTTCCTCAAATTGCTAAACTTATTGATATGGAGGTGCTTTGCCTTGCTGATGGTCGCCTTGTAGTTAATTTAGAGGAATTTGTTTCGGGGGAATATCATCTAACATGTTACGCTAAGTCGAATCCAGATGAATGCTGTATAGGATTTGTTCGTGGAGAAACTGGGCCGCAAGTTAGTGAACAATCTGAAGCGGTTCTTGATATGATGATAGATTCAGCGTTGTTTTCTGAGAAATCAGAACAAGCTCCGGATAATCAGAGTAAGGAAGAAAAAAAGAAGGAAACTGAAAAGCTGTTAAAAGAAAAGAAGCGATTAAGTGATGAGATATCAAAATTGCCAGGGGATTTTGGCAATTCCTTAAAATTGCTTATGAATAATCATGGATAAACAATTGAAAAATTGGCGGAAGATACAGGATTGAGTGAGAGTACTATAAAGGCTTATAGGGGGAAGCCTATGGCGACATATAGTAAGAAAAATATAGTTGCTATGGGTATAGCTATGCACCTTCATCCGTGGTATACGGAAGAATTGCTTAGAAAAGCTAGATTAGAGTTGAGTAACGTAGAACCTGATCCAACTCTCAAGATGTTGTATACCTATTATTATAAAGCGGAATCTTTATGGGAGTGTAATGAAATTGTTGGAGAGGAGTTCTTTAAGCGAGTAAGTTGAAAAAATTATGCGGAAAGGGTCAATATAATTGACTGATCAGAATGGGATAAAACTAACAATTCTGGCGAATGCAGCGAAAAAACAAATAAGAAAAATGCCGATTTTTAGCTATTTGTAGCTGGGGAGCAGACAATTTGGTTGTCTGTTCTTTTTTTATTGCAGAGAATACCATGAATTTATCAGAAATAACACATTATCTCATGTCTTGAGATGGCCATAAAGGCGGAGAGATGCGAAAGGAGGAAGACAAGATTCTGAATAAAACAGAGTTTTGTCTCCAGAGCATCTACCGATCCTTTGTGTGCCATTACGTGTCCTTAGGAGCCGGTGGATAGTTACCAGCTCCTTTTTGCATCTGCACCTAAGTGGGCTCAGACAGAAAGGACAGCGTATGAAAAATGTATTAGTACCTAAAAATGAATATGGCATGTTTGCCGACAGCAAAGGAGTAGCCAAGGTTGATAGCTTAACTGTAGCTGAGGCCTTTGGAAAGGATCATCGTAATGTGATCAGAGATATCAGGAATCTTG
>JAEEGF011499872.1_pt1 | contig 14995 bp, 12 predicted proteins | sample 9134171 | NCBI WGS metagenome assembly JAEEGF01 (sample SAMN16246542, study PRJNA631951) | gut metagenome | biome: gut microbiome; feature: rumen; material: AP-attached | host: Bos | place: Iran: Karaj | collected 2018-10 | reverse complement strand
ACAATTAAGATTGATGAGAGCGGCGAGCAGGTTTATTGGGAGAAGGTGAAGAACAGCGCCAAGGCTGAGATAGCTCTTCGCCGAGTACTGAAGGATGAAGGCGCAACGGCCTTCACCACAAACTTTGATGATCTTGGCGACGCCAACATAGATGCTCCTGATTTCTGCGGCTTCGACCAGATTCCTGGCCTTGCTTCACAACGCTTGATGCAGGAGGGTTACGGTTTTGGCGCAGAAGGTGACTGGAAGACAGCCTGCCTCTTCCGCACACTTTGGGTCATCCAGCAGGGAATGCCTACAGGTTGCTCGTTCCTCGAGGACTACACCCTCAACTTTGCAGGTGACCGCTCTTCTTGCCTCCAGAGCCACATGCTCGAGATTTGTCCGCTGATTGCAAGCGACAAGCCCAAGCTGGAGGTTCACTTCCTCGGCATCGGCATCCGCAAGCAGCAGACAGCTCGTCTCGTCTTCACTTCGAAGACAGGTCGCGGCATCAAGGCAACTGTGGTGGACCTTGGCAACCGCTTCCGCCTTATCTCTCAGGAAGTGGAGTGCATCGAGCCAAAGCCTATGCCTAAGTTGCCCGTAGCAAGCGCTCTCTGGATTCCTCAGCCCACATTCGAGACAGGTGCTGCAGCTTGGATTCTTGCAGGTGGCACACACCATAGTGCCTTCTCCTATGACATCACAGAGGATTATTGGGAGGACTTCGCAGAGATGACAGGCATAGAATATGTGAAGATTAATAAGGACACCAACATCGCCGAGTTCAAGCAAACGCTCCGTAATGGCGAGGTGTACTATATGTTGAACAAGGCGCTGAAGTAATATGAATGCTAAGCAGACAATAGAAGCAGGTAAAGCCATTCTCGGCATCGAGTTTGGCTCTACTCGCATAAAGGCAGTCCTGATCGATGAGGACAACAAGCCTATAGCACAAGGTGCATTCGAGTGGGAGAATCAGTTGGCAGATGGTCTGTGGACTTATTCCATCGACCTCATCTGGAAAGGCCTGCAAGATTGTTACATCGACCTTCGGAGGGATGTTTTGCAGCAGTATGGTTGCGAGATAGAGAACTTGGCTGCCATTGGCTTCTCGGCTATGATGCATGGCTATATGGCTTTCAACGAGAAACAGGAGATCCTTGTACCCTTCCGCACTTGGCGCAACACCAATACGGGCAAAGCCGCAGCCGAACTGAGCAAGCTCTTCAACTATAACATTCCTTTGCGCTGGAGCATCTCGCACCTCTACCAGTGCATCCTCAATGGTGAAAAGCATGTCCCCAGCATCAAGTACCTTACTACACTCGCTGGTTATGTTCATTGGCAACTGACTGGGAGGTTTGTGCTTGGTGTAGGAGATGCATCGGGCATGATACCTGTTGATCCAGCCACAAAGACCTATGATGCCGAGATGGTCAGGAAGTTCGATGAACTTATCGCTCCTAAAGGCTTCTCCTGGAAGTTGTTGGATATCCTTCCTAAGTCGCTCAGTGCAGGCGAGGATGCCGGATGCCTGACACCAGAAGGAGCAAAGTTGCTTGATGTCTCAGGCCACTTGAAGCCAGGCGTTCCCCTCTGTCCCCCAGAAGGTGATGCAGGCACAGGTATGGTGGCCACTAATGCGGTGAAGCAGCGTACAGGCAATGTCTCTGCAGGCACTTCTTCTTTCTCTATGATTGTTTTGGAGAAGCCGCTTAGCAAGCCATATGAGCCCATCGACCTGGTGACAACGCCTGATGGCTCTTTGGTGGCAATGGTGCATTGCAACAACTGCACCTCCGACATCAACGCTTGGGTAAGCCTCTTCAAGGAGTACCAGCAGATGCTTGGCGTGCCTGTCGATATGGGTGAGATTTACAGCAAGCTTTTCAACAAGGCGCTTGAGGGAGATGCTGATTGCGGCGGATTGATGGCCTTCAATTATGTCAGCGGTGAGCCTGTGACGGGCTTGGCAGAAGGTCGTCCGCTCTTCGTTCGCTCGGCTACAGACAAGTTCAACCTTGCCAACCTCATGCGTGCCCAGCTCTATGGCGCCATTGGTGTGCTGAAGATTGGCAACGACATCCTGCTTAAGGAGGAGAATGTGAAGGTGGACCGCATCACAGGTCACGGAGGCTACTTCAAGACTGCAGGTGCAGGTCAGCGCGTACTGGCGGCTGCCCTCAACTCGCCCATCTCCGTCATGGAGACTGCAGGTGAAGGTGGTGCTTGGGGCATTGCACTGCTGGCAGGCTACCTTATTAACAATAAGGGAAAGAGCTTGGCAGACTACCTCGAGGAAGATGTCTTCGCTGGCAATACGGGCACCTCAGTTGCTCCAACGGCTGAGGATGTGGTTGGTTTCGAGAAGTATATCGAGAACTACAAGAAGTGTCTGCCCATTGAGCATGCGGCAGTGGAATGCAAGTAAACCCCTAAATATGTCTTTGTGCTGAAAACAGCAGAACTATGATAAAGAAAGAAGATGTGCTTGCGAAGTTGCCCGATTTGGATGGGGCGCTTTCGCCGGAGGAGCGCGAACTGATTCTCAGTAAGATGCAGGTTCGTTCCTATCGTAAGAATGAAACTATCTATCAGGAGGGCGATATTCCCAGTCACTTGCTTTGCCTTATCAGCGGCAAGGTGAAAATCTACAAGGATGGCGTGGGTGGCAGATCGCAGATTGTCAGGGTGGCCGATGCGGTGGAGTATTTTGGCTATCGTGCTGCTTTCTCTGATGAGAACTATGTGACGGCTGCCGCTGCTTTCGAGTCTTCCGTCATCGCCACCATTCCCATTGGCCTGATTCGTCAGCTCATCATGCGCAATCCTCAACTGGCTTGGTTCTTTGTCAGAAGACTGGCAATTGCTTTGGGCAAGAGCGATGCAAGGACGGTCAACCTCACCCAGAAGCACATTCGCGGTCGTTTGGCTGAGAGCATTCTGTTCCTGAAAGAGAGCTACGGCACAGAGGATGACGGCAAGACACTGAGCGTTTATCCCAGTCGCGAGGATATGGCGAACCTGAGCAATATGACGACCAGCAATGCCATTCGCACGCTGAGCGCTTTTGCTCAGGAGGGTCTCATCGCTTTGGAAGGTCGCAGGATAAAGATGCTCGACGAGGCGGCTTTGCAGAAGATTTCGAGAATGGGATGATGAAACGCTACGCATTTCTTTTTCTGCTTTTGGCGGTTTGCTTGGGCAGTTTCGCTGAGGCTAGGAAGATTGTCGGAACGGCTGGAGATAAGGCTGTGAAGGCTTATCTGAAGAAGATTCCGCAGCAGGCTGAGGGCTTCTACCTGAAGGTCACGCCCAAGGAAACAGTTGTGGCTGGCAGGGATGAGAGCGGACTCTTTTATGGCCTGCAAGCCGCAGAAGACATTCGAAAATCACAGATTCAAAAATCCAAATATAAAGAGGTCAATCTCTTGGATGAGGAGGGGACTTCTTTCGAGATTCGCGACTGGCCGAGTGTAGCTTGCAGAGGTGTGATAGAGGGCTTTTATGGCAATCCATGGAGCCATCAGGACCGCCTTCGCCAGTTCGAGTTCTATGGGAAGCATAGGCTCAACATCTATGTCTATGGGCCTAAGGACGACCCCTATCATCGGGCACATTGGCGAGACCCTTATCCCGAGGCAGAGGCTGCGAAACTGAAGGAACTCGTTGAGGCGGCTCACAAGAACAGGGTGCAGTTCGTCTGGGCCATTCATCCTGGTGGCGACATCAAGTGGAACAAGCAGGACAGCCTGGCAGTGGTGAACAAATTGAGCCTGATGTATGGGCTTGGCATCCGAACTTTCGCAGTCTTCTTTGATGACATTGGCGGCGAGGGTGCAAGGGCAGAGAAGCAGGCTGGCTTGATGAACTACCTGACCGACAATTTTGTCCGCAAGCACAAAGATGTGGAGCCGCTCATCATCTGCCCTACGCAGTACAACAAGGCTTGGAGTGGCGGCGACTATCTCTCCATCCTCGGCACACAGATGTATCCGGAGGTGCGCATCATGTGGACGGGCAACAGTGTGGTCGATATGATAGAGCGCGACGACATGGAATGGATAAATGCGCAAATCAAGCGCAAGGCTTTCATATGGCTCAACTATCCTGTCAACGACTATTGCCAGAGCCGTTTGCTCATGGGCAAGACCTATGGTAACGGACTCGACATCGCCGACCTTGTGTCGGGCTTCTGCAGCAACCCGATGGAGTATGCCGAGGCGTCCAAAGTCTCGCTTTACAGCATCGCAGACTACTGCTGGAACATGCCTGCCTATGATGCAGAGAAGTCATGGGAGAATGCCATCGCCGAGTTGATGCCTACGAGCAAAGAGGCTTTCCGTCTCTTCTGCGACAACAATGTCGACCTTGGCAAGACAGCTCACGGATTGCGTCGCGAAGGTGAGAGTTCTGGTTGGGGAAAAGTTCCGAATGACCATTATTTCAGAGCTCTTGTGACTGAGGCCGATGCCTTGCTTGCCGACAGTATTTCCCAGCCGGAAATGTTGCGGGAGATAAAGCCATGGGTGGAAACGATGCGACTGCTTGGCCAGAGTGGACTGCAAGTCTTTTATATGCAGAGAGCCCTGCAGCAGAAAGATTCCATTGGCTTCGTGGCTCATTATCGTGCCTTGCAGAAACTGGAAGAGAAGCAGAAGGGCATCGTCAGCCGCGACTATGAGGGTTCTGTCGTCAAGGCAAAGCCTGTTGTGAGCGGTACGGTCGTGACGCCTTGGGTGAAAGCAATGACTGTCCAACTTGTCAAGGATTACAAACGTCTTTATGGCTACGGTCTGGAGTTCTTCCCCCAGCAAGCCATCGAAGACGGGCGATACTACATAATGTACGATGGCAAGTTCCTGACTGATGTAAATGCTTCGCCTGATAGGGATGGCGACTTCCCTGTCTTTGTGGCTGAGGCCGATACTGTCAATCCGCAACGCCAGCTCTGGAACATCGAGTTTGTGCCTGAGACAGAGCGCTTCAAGATAACGAATGCTCAGGACGGGCGTTACATCAACGAACTCGGCTCCTTCTGGGCGAACAAGAACACGAAGCCCTACAATGCGGAGTGGAACACCTACATCTTCACCAAGACGCCCGAGGGCTATACCATCCAATGCGCAGGCCGGGCTTCTGGCAACTGGTTTGTTGAAGATGACCGCATCAAGAACGGCAAGCAATCGAGTGTGTTCAAAATCAAAGCTCCATGATAAGATTCCGATTTCTTTTTCTCTTCCTTCTGGCCTTTGTTTCGGCTCAGGCGCAGGATTATGAGCGAGTTCGCAGAGAGTGGCTCGACAGTCTGAGGATAGCAACGGCCCAAGTCGTTCGCGACAGTATCATCCGTCAGGATGGGGACAGTATGAAGCTCTGGTGGGCAGTCTATGGCGAGAAGCCTGCTGACGGGCGAAGCCTGTGGATCAGCTTGCACGGTGGAGGCGGGACGACACCCGAGGTCAACGACCAGCAATGGCGCAACCAGATGCGTCTCTATCGTCCCAGCGAAGGTGTCTATGTGGCGCCCCGTTCGCCCCTCGAGGCTTGGGATATGTGGTGTCAGCAACCCATCGACAGCATGTATCGCGTCCTGATCCGAACGATGATTGCCCACTTCGATGTCAATCCGGATAAGGTTTACATTCTTGGCTATTCGGCTGGCGGAGACGGTGTGTGGCGAATGGCTCCGCGCATGGCCGACCATTGGGCTGCGGCGAGCATGATGGCTGGGCATCCTGGCGATGTCAGGCTGGAGAACCTGCTGAACACACCTTTCATGATTTGGTGTGGAGCAAACGATGCTGCATACAATCGCAACCGGCTCGACCGTGAGCGTGGCCTGCAGATGGACTCCTTGCAGCAGACCTGTCCTGACGGCTATATCCACGAGACGCACATCATGGAGGGCAAGGGACACTGGATGGACCGCGAAGATGCAGCGGCTCTGCCCTGGATGGCTCAGTATCGTCGAAAGGCATGGCCTAAGCACATCATCTGGCAGCAGGAAGCTGTGCTGCGCCCGACCTTCTACTGGCTTTCGGCTCCTCGCGATGAACTGAAGCGCGGCATGAGAGTAGATGCAGAGGTCGAGAAGAATACCATCAACATCACCCGCTGCGACTACTCCGAGCTGACTTTGTACTTGAGCGATGAACTGGTGAACCTGCGGAAGCCCGTCACCATCAGGCTCCGTGGCAGGAAAGTCTTCAAGGGCAGAGTCAAACCCAGCGAGGAAGTCTATCGCGAGACGCTCCACCTTCGTCAGGATCCTCGTTTCGCTGCGCCCTGTCGCATTACGGTCAGGTAAGTTTTCAGTAAGTCAATTTTTCTTTCTTGGGATAGGGATGCGCCGCTGCATGTCCCTATTTATATATAGTGGTGAGTAAGCAAACTTAACGTGCTTAGTTGGGCAACTTAACGTTCTTAGTTGAGCAACTTGGCGTGCTGCGTTGGCCACCGCAACGTGTCGCGTTTAACTTCTCAGCATGGTGTGTTTTCATTCACAGTACAAAGGTACGAGATTATTCCGACACCACCAAATTTCGGCACCTCAATTGGGCCGATTTTCAGCACGAATTGACGAGATTTCGTCGAGCTTGCTTCCGCTCGGCAAAGTCGATACGAGCGTCATTTTTGCACTCGCTTACTCGCAACCTTGGGGCGAATTTCAGCAAGGGGGAGGGGAGTGATGTTGCATGTTGCATAATTGTGCAACAATAAAAAGTGACACAACCCTATTTTATTTGGTCAATTATATATATATATATATATAATTGAATTTCTTCTCCGAGTTATTGTGTCATTGTTTCAAGCATCAGATACATGCAACAATGCAACAAATTTCCCACTCTGAGACAAGCTCTGTCGGATTGTCGGGGCGACCTAGCGAAAGTGCAAAAATCGCCCATTTCATCGGAGATTTTGGCGCTTTGGGGGTGCTTATTTGCGCCGTTTGCTGGGGGCGAAGAAGGAGTGGATGCCCGAAAATACGCCCGAACAGAAGCGGAAACCGCGGTAGATGACGAGGCCGTTGATGAGCAGACGGGCTATTTTCTGCACTCTGTCGGCTGTCTGGGGCACTTTTCCTCCCGTCAGGTAGCTGACATTGTCCGTCATTTGCGTGCGGGAAGTCTGCAGTTTCTTCTTGATTCTGCGTTTCTTTTGCTGCAAAGCGGCAAGCACATCGGGGGAATTCACGATACTGTTCATACTTCTTCCTCCTCTTCTTCGTCCTCACCTACGAACAATTTGGCCACAAACCTGGCTACGGGCTGCACAATCCACCGTTTGCGGCAGAGCAGAATAATGATGATGAAGAGCAGCAGGACTCCGCCCATGATGCTGAAGCTCCATGCTCCTCCAACGAATTTCGCCAGCCACAGGGCAAAGGCTATCACAAAGAAGAAAAGGGCTGCAAGGGCGAGTACCAGGCACACGGCGGCAGTGGCCACTGCAGAGAGGAGCACACTCAACTTCTCTGCAGAGTCCAACTTCAGATACTCTTTCTGCAACTCCAGATAGCTCTTTGCTTCCGTCCAGAGCGATTGAATGCTGCTGCTATAACTCATAGTCCACCTGAATGTTATTCATTGACCATTTGTGTCACTCCCCTTTGAGGGAGCGGGGCGGGGGATTCTAATCCTCGTCCTTGGTGGCAGCCTGCAACTCTTCGGCAATCTCGTCGACCAGGTCGGACATCTCCTGACGGTTGAGCTTGATGCCGCGCTTGCGCAGTGCCTCTGCGATTTTTTCGCGAAGGTCGCTTCCCTTTTCAGGTGCGAAAAGCAAACCGCAGGCAGCACCTACGACTGCTCCGCCTATGAAGGTTACCAGAAAATCCAATGCTTTCATTGTTGTACTCCTTTCTTTGTTTTAGGGTTGTTTTGTATGTTTCTGCCTACAAATATAGCGTTTTTGGCATTCAAGTGGCACAAAAATGCAAAAAAATGTTGAAAAGAAGGCTTTTTCCGCCTTATTTGTTGTGTTTTAGTGTAAAAAGTAGTACCTTTGCGAGGTAAAATAAAGAAAAAGAAACCCAAAACATATTTAAAACAACTTATGAAAAAGATTCTTTATGTTTGCGCTGCTGTCTGCGCTGTGTTCATGATGTCTTCTTGCAAGAGCAAGGAAAGTGCCTACAAGAAAGCTTACGAGAAAGCAAAGGCTCAGCAGACTCAGACTGTGACTCCTGCCACCACCACTCCTGTTCAGCAGGTAACAACTCAGACCGTGACTCCCGTCACCACCACTCCTGTGACAGATTACAGCAACGTGCAGGTTCGCAACGAGAGCGTTACATTTGTAGAGGGCAGCCCTCTGAAGCAGTATGGTGTAGTCGTGGCATCTGTTACCATCAAGAGCAACGGCGTGGCTCTCATGCAGAAGCTTGCCGGTCAGGGCTACAACAGCTGCGTGGCTCAGGCACTGGTGAACGGCCAGACCTTCTACCGCGTAGTCGCATGCAGCTTCGACACCAAGCCAGAAGCCGCACAGAAACGCGACCAGCTCGAGGGACAGTATCCCGGTGCTTGGTTGCTCTATAAGAAATAAGAAGCAACGGCTCTGCCCCTAATAATATATAATGTGGGAAGAGTTCTTGCAATAGACTATGGGGTCCGTCGTACAGGTTTGGCTGTGACGGACCCTTTGCAGATTATTCCAGGGGGACTGACCACCGTCGAGACGCCCAAACTGCTGGCATTCCTGAAGGATTACCTCCAGAGGGAAAAGGTGGAACGCTTCGTGGTCGGACTGCCCAAACAGACAAACGGACAGGACAGCGACAATCTGCCCAGAGTGAGAGCCTTCGTGGAGCAGTTGCAGAAGGCCTTCCCCGCAGTGCCCGTCGACATGTGGGACGAACGCTACACCAGCGTCCTGGCCCAGCAAACCATCCTGCAGAGTGGCATTGGCAAGATGGCCCGCCGAAACAAAGCACTCGTGGACGAAGTGAGTGCCACAATCATCCTGCAAGGGTGGATGGAACGAAAAATATGATACTACCAATATACACATTCGGTCAGCCCGTGCTCCGTCAAGAGGCTGAGGAAATAGACAAGGACTATCCAGAGCTGGAGCAGCTCATCAGGAACATGTACGAGACCCTCGAACGCAGCGAGGGCATCGGCTTGGCAGCGCCGCAAATAGGTCTGCCCATCAGGCTAGTTGTCATCAATCTCGATGTCATCAGCGACGACCTTCCCGAGTACAAAGGTTACATCAGGACCTTCATCAATCCCTACATCGAGGAATACGACGAGACGGAACAGGACATTATGGAGGAGGGCTGCCTCAGTCTGCCAGGCATTCACGAAAAAGTGAAGCGCCCCACCCGTATTCGCGTCACCTATCAGGACGAGCAGTTTCAGGAGCACGATGAATGGGTGACAGGCTATTTGGCCCGCGTCATGCAGCATGAGTTCGACCACCTCGATGGCATAGTCTTTACGGACCATCTGAAAGGCCTTCGCCGCCAGCTCACCAACCCCAAACTCCAGGACATCAGGAAAGGCAAGTTCTCCTGCAACTATAAGGTGAAAGTGAAAAGATAGACTATTGAAGAGGCTCCTGTCCATAATCTTCTTAGTGTTGTCGAGTCTCTCTCTCTTGGCCCAGATCAACACAGACCGCGTCCTCTTGATGGGACGCAATGCTTTGTACTATGAGGACTATGTGCTTGCCATCCAACGCTTCAATATGGTCATCAATGCCAAGCCCTGGCTGGGGGAACCCTATTTCTACAGAGCGTTGGCAAAATATTACCTCGAGGACTATCAGGGAGCGGAAATCGATTGCAACAACGCCGTGGAGCGCAATCCCTATGCCCTCAACCATTATGTTCTGCGAGCCCTCTGCCGCATCAACCAGAACCGCTATGCTTTGGCCGAAGAGGACTATCAGAAGGCCATCTCCATCAATCCCCTCGACCACAACTCGTGGCACAATATTGTTCTCTGTCAGATAGAGTTGAAGGAGTACGAACGGGCCGATTCATCGCTCGATGTGATGCTTCACCATTGGGGGAAAGAGACAGAGCAATACACAATGAAAGCTCAAGTCTCCTTGCTTCGGACCGATACCGTTCAGGCAGAGAAGTGGACAGACAGAGCCCTTGAACTGGATGATTATGATGGCAGAGCCTGGAGCCTGAAGGCAATGTTCCAGGGCAATCGCAAGGAATACAAGGAGGCAGAGGCTTCGCTCGACAAAGCCATCATGCAAATGCCGCGAATGGCTGGACTCTATGTCAATCGGGCTTTGGCGCGTTACAATCAGGACAACCTCAGGGGAGCTATGTCCGACTATGATGCCTGCCTCGACCTGGAGCCTCGCAACTACCTTGCGCACTACAATCGCGGCTTGCTTCGTGCCCAAGTGGGTGAGGACAACCTCGCCATCGAAGACTTCAACTTCGTGCTTGAACTCGAGCCGGACAATACCATTGCACTCTACAATCGTGCCCTCTTGCTCGACAACATAGGCGACTACAAAGGTGCTATTCGCGACATCAGTGCCGTCATCAAAGACTACCCGGAGTTCTGGGACGGCTATCGCCAGCGAGCTGCCATAAAGCGAAAGATTGGCGATGTAAATGGTGCAGAGAGGGATGAGTTCAAGGTGCTGCAAGCCCGATTGGATGCGGCAGCAGGCAAGAAACATCCAGTCCGCACTCGAAAGAAGAGCGAACATAACATAGAGGACTATGCAGCCCTTGTCGAGGAGGACGAACACGAGGAAGAGAACGAATATGTCAGCGAGTATCGCGGTAAAGTCCAGAACCGTCAGACAGAACTGCGGCCAGACCCCATCTATTCGCTTACATACTACAGAAAACTCTCTGAAACAAACACTTACGTTGCTTACCTGCAGGAACTGGAGACACTCAACAATCGCTACCTGCTCCCCCTGCAACTCTATCTGACGGACAGCGAAGCCCCAATGACAGCGAAGCAGACAGAAGCCCATCAAGCTTCCATCTCCAGCATCTCTGAACAACTAGACAAGAAGCCTAACGATAAAGACTTGCTCTTGCGTCGAGCCCTTGACTATTATCACATCCGCGACTTTGAGAATGCAGTTGCCGATATGGATGCCCTCATTCTGGAGAATGGGCCTGAGCCGATGGCACTCATCTTGCGTGCACAGTGTCGATTTGCGCAACTCGAAGTGTCGCGAACCACAGCAAATGCTTCCGACCTTCGCCTCGGCTACTTGATGGTTGTCCAGGACTACAACAAGGCTTCCGACATCTTACCAGACGCTCCCTTCCTGTATTACAACATCGGTTGTGTTCAGGTTCAACTGGCAGACTATCTGGCTGCGCAGAAATCCTTCAGTCGCGCAATAGAACTGGACTCGCACTTCCCAAGTGCTTATTATGGAAGAGGTGTCGCCTATATTCTTGGCGGTCAGACAGAGCAAGGATTGAGCGACCTCTCGCAAGCAGGTGAGTTGGGACTTTATACTGCCTACAATCTCATCAAGAAGTACTCGCAGACAAAGAAATAAACATATAGGAGGAACAAACATGAAAACACGATTCTCTATCATTGTGCTGCTGGCGTGGCTTAGTTTGCCACTTGCCTCGCAAACCGTTCAGAAGAATGCTGATGTGGCAAAGGACACACTGCATGTCATCGGTCATTCACACATGGATATGAACTGGCTCTGGACACTTTCGGAGACAGAGAAGATGGCTCATGACAATCTCCGTCAGGCCGTGGCTTTCATGGAGGAGTATCCCGACTACCATCTGTTGCAGAGCGAAGCCGTCGTGTATAAGATGGTCGAGGAGCAAGACCCAGAACTCTTCAGTAAGGTGAAGAAATATGTCAAGGAAGGACGCTTCGAACCAGTTGGTGGCATGTGGGTGGAAAGTGACCAGCAGATGCCTTCTGGCGAGGCTCTCACGCGCTCGTTCCTCTTGGGGCAGCGTTATTTCCAATCTCGCTTTGGCCGTATGGCACGAGTGGGCTGGCTGCCTGATGACTTCGGCCACCAGTCGCAACTGCCTCAAATGCTGCGCCAATGTGGAATGAACTATTTCGGGCTGATGCGCACTGCCCCGCATACAGGCGCATTCTGGTGGGAAGGTGCTGACGGGTCTCGTGTGTTGGCCTTTAGCACAGGAAGCTATAATGGAGACATCAACGAAGGGTTGCGCGACCGCCTGCAGGCCTTTCCCGTAAATGGGCATCGCTCTTTCTGCCCTACAGGCGAGGGCGATCATGGCGGAGGCCCCACACGACTGAATATAGAGCGGACACATGAGTTGGATGCTCGGCCAGACTATCCCAGCGTTCGCTTCACTACTGCAGAAGCCTTCTTCAAGATGGCCGAGAAGGAAGCCGTCGAGAGGCCTACTCACAAGGGCGAGATGGGATATGTTTTTGAAGGCTGTTACAGTAATGTGGCCGAGATAAAAGAATTCAACCGCAAGTGTGAGAATGTTTTGTATGAGGATGAGTACTTGCAGTCGCTCAACTGGTTGCGAGGTGGCAAGTACCCTGCTGAGAAATTGACCAGACTTTGGGAGGGAGTGGCCTTCAATCAGTTCCACGACATCCTGCCAGGCTCGGCTATCTATGAGTCTAACCGCGAGAGTGTGGGCCGATACAACGACATATTCCATTCAGCAAGCCAAGACCGCGATTATGCCTTCCGCGCTTATGTGGACAATATTCCCTTCCAGTCTGGTGCGGGACAACCCATTGTGGCCTTCAATTTCCTGCCTTATCAGCATCGTGCTTTGGTCGAGGCCGAAGTCTTCTCGTACGACCTGCCCATGACTACAAGTTTTCATGGATGGGGTAACTTTGACGCCTTTCGCACCATCTTCCCTCGCGATGGATTGAAGACAACTGTGCTGGTGCGCGATACTGAGGGTAAGACCTATCCTGCCCAGATAGTTTGGGGCAAGCGCTTCCCGCCAGGATGGCGCTGGAAGGTGGAGTTTGTCTGTGATGACATTCCTGCTGGCGGCTACAAGACTTTCTATGTTGACCCCTCGCAGAAGGGTACGCTTGAAGAGGATATCCCCTTCAATGACAATACTTTCGAGACGGACTACTACCGCATCAAGATAGACCCGCAGACGGGAAACATCGTTTCGCTCATAGACAAAGCAACAGGGAAGGACTTTGTGACCACAGGCAAGCAACTGAACACCCTGCGTATGTATACCGAGATGAAGGGCGGTGAGATGAAGTCGTGGACTATCAACCGCAGTACTAGTCGAGGTGACATCACTACCACTACGGGCAAAGCCAGCATTGAGAATGGTCCTGTGCGTGCTAAGATTGAGGCGAACTTCACATGGGGCAACTCCCGCTTCAGGGTGATGACCTATATCTATCGCTCTCTGCCACGCATTGACTATGACATTGATGTCCGCTGGATGGAATATGGCACAGCCGAGAAGGATTCGCCCATGCTGCGAGCCGTATTCCCCATCAATATGCCCAACTCAACCTTCTGGAACGATGTGGCCTTTAATGTGGTGGAGCGTCCACATGATGGCATGCTGGCAGGACAACCCACTCCTGTTTGGCTCCAGAACCGCGAAGACCCAGGAACGGTGGAACGCGAGGACGGACAAGAGGTGGCTGCACAGAAATGGGTGGATGTGTCGGATGGTAATGTAGGCTTTGCGCTCTTGAATCGCTCTAAATACGGGCATTGCTTTAATGATGGGGAACTTCGCATGACCTTGCTTCGCTCTGCAGGCGACCCCGATGAGTTCCCCAATCTGGGCAAGTTCAACATCCAGTATGCCATCATGCCTCATAGCGGCGACTGGACGAATGGCGTTATGCTGGCAGGACTCGATTACAATCTGCCCGTCTATGCTGCCGAGCCGCTCTCCACTTCCCTCAAGAAGAAAGGTGCCAATCTTCCTGCCGAGCAGCAACTTGTTTCTATTGACAAGCCAAATGTCTTGCTTTCCACCGTCAAGAAAGCAGAGGACTGCAATGAACTGGTTGTTCGTCTATGTGAGATGACGGGTAATGAGACTCCCATCCGTCTGACACTTCCTCGTAATGTGCTGGGCGCTCGACGCATCACTTTATTGGAATATCCCATGAGCGGCGTGGAAAAGCCTCGATGCAACAGTAATGGCGTGGAAGTCACGTTGAAGCCTCATGAGATTGTAACTTTGGCTGTGAAATTGAGATGAAACTGTCTTCGAGATGAACAGATACAGGAAAGCATTATGGATGTTTCTTGCCGTCCTGCTATTCATTACCGCTAGCAGAACTTATGCCTGCACTTCGTTTATTGTCTCAGGAAAGGCTACCAAAGACGGACGTCCACTCATTTTCAAGAATCGTGATACGGGTGATGCCAACAACGTGGTCGTAGTCGTCCAAGGTGAGCTTTATCGATACATGGGTATCACTGCGTCATGGGACAAGAAACCTGCTGAAATATGGGGTGGACACAATGAGGCAGGCTTTGCCATCATCAATACTGCGGCATACAACATGAACGGCTGCGAAGGTAAGGATACGGATAGTGATGGAAAGCTGATGCGCCGCGCATTGGAGATTTGTCGTACCTTGGCTGACTTTGAGCACCTTCTCGACACTTTGCCTCAGCCTCGCGATTTGAACTCCAACTTTGGCGTTTTAGATAGTGAAGGCGGATGTGCTTATTATGAAACAGGCAACTACAGCTTCACGAAGTTCGATGCGAACGACCCCAATGAAGCTCCCGACGGATACTTGGTTCGCACGAATCATGGCCTGACGGGTTGTCGCGATATTGACCGCGGAGTGGAGCGTTTCATGGCTATTACAGATTTCATGGCAGAAGCTCATCGCAAAGGGAATCTCGATTGCGAATATTTGATTGCCAATGTGCCTCGCTATCTCACACACGGGTTGACGAAGCAGAATCTCTATGACCAATTGCCCCAGGACGAGAACGACACTCGCTACATTCACTTCTTGGAGTTCATCCCGCGTTACATCACCTCGTCTGCCCTCTTGGTTCAGGGCGTGAAGCC
>JAEEGF011226928.1_pt1 | contig 14996 bp, 21 predicted proteins | sample 9134171 | NCBI WGS metagenome assembly JAEEGF01 (sample SAMN16246542, study PRJNA631951) | gut metagenome | biome: gut microbiome; feature: rumen; material: AP-attached | host: Bos | place: Iran: Karaj | collected 2018-10 | reverse complement strand
CTTTTCTCTTCATTTGCAATGAGTTAGGTGGCCATATGTATAGTATATCTATAGTATAACGATGAGCCCAGCTATCAGGGCGGCCGGGATGGCCAGCACCATGCCGAGCAGGGAACCCTTGATGTGGAACCAGTAATCGTGGTAATCCTCCGTCATGTCCTCGGTCCCGGGAATGACGAAATGCTTGTCGTGACAGAACCACAGGCAGTCCAGCACAAGGGCGTCGAACCAGTCCACGACGCACCAGAGGGCGTAGGTCGTGAGGGTACCGCACCAGAAGGTCGTGCAGCCGTTGACGTATTTCACGAGCAGGCCAAGAAGGACGCCAAAGAGGGCCACGGCCGTGATTTTCTTCACGTAAAAGGCCGGTCCGCCGGGACGGTTGGAATCATCCACCAGCCCGAGGGAGCGGCAGCGCTCGATGATGGCCGGGGGATAGTTGAAGATCTGCTTCAACGGGTCCCTGGACATCAGGAACACCAGCATCGTGAAGAGGGCGCAGGCGACGATGGACTCAATGAGGAAAGACATAATACAGTATGGTTTCTCTCGCTAGATTAAAACTATGGGGAGTTTGTCGTTACGGTAGTGAAGGCATCCAAATGAAAAAAGTACCATTTGGATAATCTCTTGGCGGTCTAAGCCTTGGCCCAGTATAAGACCAGTACTTACAGTGGAGCGCTTGTTTACTCCGGTCTAACTTTTCATCAGGAATTAAGTTGTTGCGAATGGGACGAATCACCTTCTCAACCTCTCCGGTCTTGAAGTTTCGCTGCTCACATTCCATATTGATTGTACATTTCCCGTAATAATGGCGGCAATAGGTACAGAATCTAATCGGTATTCCACGAGTCACGGCATGATACAACGCAAATTCAGATAGATTGGTCCTGGAATTGCGTCTGCTGAATTGTTTATCTATCTCCTCAGGCTGAAGTGCAATCAGTTCGAAAACACTATTATCAAGGTGGCTCAATCCAAGGTCTCCACACCTGACACCTTGTTTTTGGACGATTATTCTTCCATCATTCAGGATAGAAAAACGGTCAAGCATCTTCACGTCATTTAACTGGCGGACCTGATCAAAATTATGGAACTTGATAAAAACGGATACCGGCTCCGAGCGATAATCATAGCGATAGATTGACTTCGGAGAAACAACCATCTGCTTTGGTACAATCGGTCCTGTATTCTCTATGATAGGACGAGAAATATCAGATTCAGTCTTAACTTTAATTTCAATAATCAAGTTCCCAGAATCCAGTTTTTCAGGAGTACAGTCATGACTTACAGATACTTCCAGAAACAAAGGCATTGTATTGGGATTCTGGCTATTCGTTAAAAGGACATCTGCTCGGAACCCATTATGTACACCTTCTATTTCACATGTATCGTAGATTTCTTTTAGGTTGACTGTCCGTAATGTGGTTCCTGAGCACTCTTTATCACGAAATCTCCCATATATCCTACAAGTACCCTTCTGTGGACAGTCATTCTGGACATAGTATGACACATCAAACTTTCGTTGAGTCTTAAACTGCCATGCGAGATACTTCTTGGCAAGATTATGTAGGTAGGTCTCCGGATTACAAGACTCATTGATTTTGTGTCGGAAATGAGATGTCCTATTATTGTCCTTAAAGAGAACCGGTACCATTTCCTTTCCACAACCAAGGCAGTAAAACTTATGCTCGGAACGATTCTTCTCATTTATCGTTCCGATGTTATGGACAATGCCATTCTCGTCTACTGCGTTGGGATAAGTCAACATGAATTATGTTGGTGATAATAGTGAGAAGAACGTAATTGGTTAGAATTCAGTAGAATTAATTGCTCCAATGATCCCACGATGATCTGGATCCGTTGACCACTGTACTTGCCATACCTGCCCATTCTCCCTGTCAAGAAGAAGGAAATTATACATGTTTTTTGTGCTATAAAGCTCAAATCGTCCAGCATACTGAAGGTCGCCGGTAAAGTCGAAACTTAGATCCACTTTGTTGATAGGAATCTTGAAGCGATCACCAGAAATCGAATACTGGACCTGCCATATCTTCCCGGAGAAGGTTTCTAGTTCCAAGAAAGTCCACATATTCTCAGTTGGATAAAGCTTATATGCTGGTGCTGTATGCTGAGAAATCCGCTGTAATAGAAACATCTTAACGGAGTCCCTTTCGGCGGCTTGGATTGCCATGGAATCTACCGGGACTCTCGATTGCGCATAACCATACTGTATGGCAGCAAATAGAACCACAACGATGAAAACGATTCTATTCAAGAGACTATTCATATCTGCAAAGAGTAAAATAATGTATTCTTAGAACAGTTTGAGCGACAGTAAAACTACCCCTGGTAATCTTCAGGATGAGGATAATCGATGGGGATGAAGTCAGGATTGAAGGGAAGTTCCATTTGAGCAATCTCTTCCAAAGTCTTCACCATCAGTCCGTCCGTGGTGGCGTATATATTAATTTGCTTCAGATAATGAGCGATGACCTCTATGGGTGGAAACTGCTCTCGTCGGGTAAAGAACCATTCCATCACATCCATATCCCGTTTTGAGGAGTTGCATGTCTTACAGACCATAAAGATGTTGTCCATGTCATTCGCCCCTCCCTTGCTCCTGGGAATAATATGGTCGATGGTGAGTTCTTTGGGATTCTCAACCTTCACCCCACAATACCAGCAAACATCGGGATTCTGGATCTTGGCGATATTGTTCTTCAGAAGGTCATGAATCTGCCAGCGTCCCTCCTCATATGCCTTAAACGCTTTAGCCCGGACAGCAAAACAGGGCTTATCGAATTTAGATTTCCCGGCGGACAGGGCATATTCCATCATCTGAAGATTCGCATAGGCCCAATGAAGGTACTGACCAAAAGTCTCGAACTTCTGGTACTGCTTATTGGGATTACAAGGTGCTGGAGGCATGAACCCAATTCATTTTGCGACTACAAGATACTCCTATATTATCTATTCCCTTTCTTACTATTACATGCCCTGCAAAGTAGTTGAGCATTAGAAAGAACAGTCCTACCTCCTTTTGACCAAGGTAAAATGTGGTCAATGGTTAGTTCATCAGGATAGAAATGTTGTTTACAATCATTACAAGGGTACTTCCCGTCTTGAGGCTCTAGCCTAGCAAGTAGTTCGGCCTTATCATCTTGGGTAAACAATCTCTTGGGGTCAACCGATATCCCACCCACAATTGCTTGAATTCTGTCTTCGATTTCTTTGGCTTTGTCCGGAATGAGTTTCCAAGCATCAGACTTCTTGAACGCCTTGATGGACTTATTAATCTCATCTCGATGTTCTTTCCAAATTGAAAGGTCTTTTACGTACTTGATAGCCAAATTGAAATAAATATCACAAAGTGAAGTAACGTCAAATGTGAATACCCCTGTGATAAACTTTAGATACGGACGAATTCGAACCTGGTCAAATAGCATGAAGGACGAGTCCTTTCGCTGCTTTACATAATTAGTAATGTTCTCAGGATTCGGTTTTACATTATCGAGTATAAGCAACCACTTTAGAAGATGAATTTGAGTCTTACCACGTGAGTTACCACCAAAAAGCTCAATCATGGAACTCATGTTGGAATAAGTTGTAAGTTCCTCGATATACTGTCCATGGTAAAGGCCATTAAGGACCTCAAATTGAGAGAGTGGCTTACCCAGAGTGTTAATGCGGTTAAATATCTCGTGTTTCAACGAGTCTTCACCACAACATATGATAACCGAGAGATTGGTAGAGTTGAAGCGGTTCTGGATGTCTTGTGATTGCTTCCACAATTTCCCCCTATACTCTAAATCATTTTCACGGAATTTCTTGATGGCTTCGATACGCTGCTTCCCATCTAAGACCTCAAGAATGCCGTTATCATTGCGCCAAAAATAAAAGGCTGGTAATGGGATGCCGTTCAAAATGGAATCAACGACCAATTCTTGTTCGTCCCTATTATAGATAATCTCACGTTGCAGAGAGATATCTGAGATGATTTTCCCGTCTGTCACGCCGGAGTACAATTCTCCAACGGTAATAGTAATGTTTTCCGCAGGTGTGCTCATAAGGCTTTGATTACTTTTTTATTGCGTATGAAAATCCGCTTATAAATAGGATAAACTATCTCTCCATTAGGACCGACATAGTATGTCTTTTTATCTCCCTTCCCTGGCAACACAGCATTCTCATTTGTTTTTCCACCCGATGCTCCTGTAGGCGTGTCCGTCTCCCTCAAGTATTCTTTGTATTCATTATACTTCTTTGTGTCTGGCACTAAATCATGACACCCAATTTGGGAAAGCCCCAGAATCTCAAACTGATCCGGATTGTAAAAATGAAGGAAAGTAGGAGGGACGCCCATCACACCCTCATAATCACAAGGTATTGCCATTGATTCATCAACATTGATGGCGTCAAAGTTATCGTACTTAGGGTATTTCTCCGGCGTATATTCCTCATCAATAGGGAGGAACTTCTCCCGGTAATCAACTTCCATATTCGTGTACCAACCACAGGATCTAGCATGATTATCCTGTTTCGGAAGAATAGTCCCATCCGGCCGAATAAAACCAGACATATGGCTATGATACCCGGGCCAAATCTCTTTACGTATAAAGTGAAGAAACACGTCCTTGCAAGTTACTGAGTTCTGAGCACCTACAATAATAAACTTCATGTTGTTATTTAACATGGTTTCTACGAACTCTCGGAAAAGAGAAAAAGGTGGATTTGTGACACAGATATCATATTTAGAATAATCAACATCTTGAAACCGAACACCTTCCCCTGTTGACGGATTATAGCCAGATACCGAGATGGATTCAATACCCCACTTCTCTGCGTGGCTTATTAAGAATTTTACAAAGTTGCATCGAACCTTACCTAAGTCTTTTTCAATCTTTCCGGTTGCATCAACATCTATGGTCTTGATCGTGCCACGGCTAAAGAGAGTTCCGCTACTGACGGACTCTTCGGATGCAAACACACAAATCTCCTCTAGGGATTCATCCCAATCACATGGGCATATTACTCGTTTACCTCGGAACTGATCTTCATATTGATTTAGTTCCTCAACAATATCATCATAGAGTGTATAATACTCGTTCTTGTCAATGCTTTTGCTATGCTTTGACTGCGAGAGCATCCCACTATTATTAGCCATATCTTTCGATGTTAGTGTATTAACTTTCAAAAATAACAAAAAAACACCGGCTTTCCATATGACAAGCGATTAAAAACTGGAGCCAGGTGTTTTAACAATCAGTGTTTATTCTTGTCCTCCGGTTTCTTGGTTATTTCCAGGAAGGCGTCCAAAAGGGTGACGACGACCGCAACAAGTGCCAGACCTATTGCAAAATCCGATATGAAATCTCCCGAAAACATCTTCATGCGAATTTACAAATAATCTCTACTCCACCAAAGCCCCCACCATCATCTCCCTATGGTTGACAAACATCTCGGTTATCCGGTAACTCTCTGTCTCTTCGTACTGTACATAATGCATTCCGGTCCCATCGAACTGGATGATGTCGGCACCAGGGATAGCAAGGAGGATGGGGGAGTGCGTGACGATGATATACTGGGAGCCCTCACGGGACATTTCCGCTATACGGGAAAACAGGGCGAGCTGGCGGTTCGGCGAGAGGGCTGCTTCTGGCTCGTCCATCAAAAAGATTCCGGTCCGGGAAAAGGTTTTGATGAAGTTCAGTAAGCTCTCACCATGGGACTGTTCATGAAGGGTCCGGTCCCCGTACATCGGCCCATATCCCTTCTCATACTCAATGGCCTGCGTAGAGACGTTGTAGAAACTCTCGGCACGCAGGAAGAATCCCCGGTTCTTGTCACGGATGCCCCTGCCTATAGTAACGGCATCGCACAACTCCGAGTAATCGTCGTGGGTGGAGAAGCGGTAATTCAGGGAGCCGCCCTCTGGGTTGAATCCGTAGGCAATGGCGATGGCCTCCAGGAGCGTTGACTTTCCGGATCCGTTCTCTCCCACGAAAAAGGTAACGGGCTTTCGGAACTGGAGACGCTGGAGAAGACAGATGGCCGGGATTCTTGTCAGGTAGGACCCAGGCTCAATCTTGTCCCAATTCAGGTCAATATAGTCAATATACATGACGGATTGAGTCTTGGATATACCTTTCCGCCCGGTCGTGCATCGCCGCAATGGACAGGATCTCTTCCAGCAGAACCTTCCTCTCGCGCGTACTCGTGTCAAGCGTTGCGAGGGCAAGCTCTGCTCTGTGAAGATTGTGGTGCAGGTCGTTCAGCTTCACCTGGATCGCTGTCTGGTTTTGCGAAAGGACGATGTTCTTTACATAGTCCTCATAACTCATCCCGGAACGATGAGTCAGCAGATCCACGGCGGCCAGCACTTCCTCTTCCACTCCTTCAGCCCGGAGGTCTTCCAGGGTGATGTCCGAGTCTTCCACCACGTCGTGAAGGAAGCCGGCTTTCTGTTCCAGCGGATTCTTGCCCATAGGTCCCACGGCCAGGACGTGCGAAATTGCAGGATTCCCAACCATGTCCTTCATGCCGTCATGAGCATTGACGGCAATGCGGATTACATCTTCGATCGTTGTCATGTCTGAAGGGTTATTCTTCGCGCAAAGATAGATTATGATTGTGCCAAGTTGCGATACAATTGCGAAAAGTCTTACCCTCGTGTCAATTTGTCATAGCCCCTAATTCGGCACTTGTGTTGCAAGAGCGTATGCTGAACATAAAACATTGATTATATGGATGTAGAAATGCAAATCTGGTATCTCGACTTTTGCGAGGATAACCAGACGTGGCACCACGATTTGAGAAGAGTTCCAGAGAATAAGGACTGGATAAATGTCGCCTTCGGCAGCAAGATAGTCATTGACTATTTTTGCGATATGGTCGATATGATGGTGCGGGAATTCGGATCGAAGTTCACGAATGCTCAGATTCTCAGACTGGCCGAGTGTACGCCCGGGCTGACCGTGTACCAGGCAACACCGGTTCCTGAAGATCTTTATGAGAAAGAAGACCACATGATTCCAATCTGGACCCGCGGACAACTGGAAAAGAATATTGAGTGGAAGACAATTGAGGAATAAGTTGAGGCTTGAGAGAGCGAGGCCATTTCCCGTGATGGGAGATGGCCCCGCTTTTTAAGACACTTACTGTCTCAGCCACGCAAGGAATTCTTCAATCGGTGCAGGCCTGGCTCCGGGATGGAGCAACTTAAACTTGATGTTCCTGGCTTTGTCGCTCTCCAACTGGTCGCGCAGGGCGATCGCCCGGACACGCCATCCGGACACCATCTCATATCCCTTCTTTCCGCATTGGCATTCGTATTCCAGATCTACCCTGCCGCTGAGCGGGGAACCGACGTAGCGATAGGAGAATACCGTCTTCTTGCACTTGGGACACGTGACCTGGAACAGTTCCGGATGCCGCAGATTGCAGCGAATGAAAGACCCCAGCCATACCGGATCCGGAGCGATTTCGGCCACCCAGCCCATGCTGTAGGTCATCTCCATGTAGAGAGGAATGAAGTAGAAACGGTCATCGTCCTTCCATTCGTCGAAACGGGCATAGATCTCGTTCGCGTTGGTGTAGAACAGTTTGGTGAGGAGACGCTGCTCCTCGGTAGGGCGCAGTCCGGCCTTACGGAAGAAATTGTACTTGTCCATGATACAGACTTTTTTTGATTGAACATCCGCATCGTTTTGCCACCGTGGCTTCTGGCTGCTCGGTTGGCGCTCCTCTGGGGAGACTCTTGATGCACGGGACAAAGTTATGGGATTCTTTCCAGTTCTCCAAAAGAAAAAGTATATTTGCAAGAGAGCGTAACTAATTGCTCGGCTGACAGGATATGAAAGCTGAAACCCCGATAGCATCGACAGACCGTGTCTCGATGGATGACTTTTATGAAATATCCTTGGAGTCTCTTGTCCTGCCGAAGATGGACCGGAAATTATTCCGGCGTTTTGTCGAAGAGAATAAGAATGCGATAGAGGTTCTTTGGTTAAGATTCCTTGCTGATGAAGCATCCAGGCCGAAGGATAACTGGACGCCCGTGATGTTCACGAAGATTCATGATACGCCTCTTCCGAATCTGGCCAAGAATGTGTTGCGTACCCATGACATCACAATGGTTGGGCATTTGGTACAGCATACTCCGAAGGATCTGCTGGGGTTCTGGTCACTTGGCCGATGCACCCTGCACGAAATCATGAGGTATCTGGACTCAATTGGTTTGGAACTGGCCTCTGATTGAGTTTCCCCATTCACGCTTTCGCTTTCAGGATCGAATACTCACGCCCATGTACCCTCTTGAACACCCTCGGATGAACGACCTTCTTACCGATACCTTCACGGATATTGCTGTTCGGATCGGAAAGGTCTGACCGCGGATTTCAACAAGAAGAAGGATCCGCCGCCGGTCTTCTTCAATGCGGGTTATTCCTATACGGATTACCTCGCGCGGATCATTGCGAACGAGCATGGGCAGTTATCCGTAGAGGATAGGGAGCGGGCGCTGAAGATCATCGACCGGGAAATCAAGAAACTCGGAACGGCCGAGGTCTTCACGCTTAGGTTGTACGCTATGGAATACGGGGACTCCGAATTCCGCAGTTCGCTCGTCGACGCGAGATATCATGTCCTTCACAACTGGGCCATGACGCTCATGGTCGATTATAACCGCAATCCGTATTCTCAAGAAAACGACTTGGAACCCTTTTTTGTCCTGTACAAGCCCTCGACCTGTCCCCATTGTGGCGGAAAGGTGGTCGATGTCGTCTACGGAGAATTCACCGAGGAAAGAATGCGCCAGGCCGATGATGGAGAAATTGTCTTCCGGGGCGGCTACAAGTTCCCGGATGATGCGGATTGGGAGTGCCTCAATTGCGGCGGGCAGTTCAGACTGAAGGAATAATAGCCCCGTCAAATCTTCGACTGCGTCACCGTCACCGAAAACAGTCTCCGGAACAATCTGAAACGGAATTGACGCATATGCGCGTTCTCGAAGCTGAGAAGGAGCCTTGCCTTCTGTTTGGGAAGGGTCCCGTTGCGCTCCAGATCCTTCACCCGATGGACATAGCGGATCCTTTTCTTTTCTGGCCAACTGCGAACGAACTCATCGACCGTCATCTTGTCTTTCGCAACATTGCAGTCCGGACAGGCGATGACGTAATTCACGACGGAAGATCGGCCCCCCAACGCCCTCGGGACGATATGATCGTACGTGATTGCCTTTGGCTCCAGCGGTATGCCACAATAGATGCAGGTCCCGTAGGTCTCCCTGTAAAGAACCCTGGAATACTTCTCGCTTTTCTTTTTCCGCTTGATGTGGGTTCTGCGTAGTAAGGAAAAGTCACGGAGAAGTAGTTCCTTCTTCTCGTGGGGGATCAGCCCCTTGCGTAGACCGCGACGGACTCGTAGCCAATAGCCGAGCCTGTACTTGAATGGTAGTGAACTCACATACGTGGGGATGGGTGCCGTTTTTCTCTTCTTGACACAGTCCAGGCAAATGATCGTGCGCCCGTCGATGCGCGTGAACCTCGACTGTCTTGCCGGAATAATCTGGACCATGGCCCAGTCTTCCGATTCCTCCCTCTTCTTTCCGCAGACCATGCATCGGTCGCCAGTCTCTCTGAAAAGGATGTCGCGCTTGTAGGGCTTCTCCAGGTCATCGACCGCGCCCCAGAGCGGTTCCCTTTGGTTCATTTCATTCGTCGCCTCGTTCATAAGGCAAAATTAGCGAAAAAAGACGTATCTTCGTATGGATTAACCCGACACATAGAATCGAAGCACAATGATACTCACCACTACTCCCAGCGTCGAAGGACGCAACATCGTTGAATACAGGGGCGTCGTCTTCGGAGAAGTGATCTCCGGTGTGAACTTTATCCGCGATTTCAAGGCCAGCATCCGGAACATCGTCGGCGGCCGCAGCGGTTCCTACGAGAACGAGCTGATCAAGGCTCGCAACCAGGCCATGGACGAGATGGCCGACCGGGCGGCCCGCCTCGGGGCCGACGCCGTCGTCGGTATCGACATCGACTACGAGGTTCTGGGCGAGAACAACGGGATGCTCATGGTCACCGCCTCCGGCACCGCCGTAAAGCTTGCCTGACCATGAGGAGGATCATCCTGTTCCTTGCCGCAGTCCTGGCTTTCACCTCCTGCAAGCAGGCCTCGGACATCCCGTTCGAGGAAGTGAAGAACTACTTCTTCCTTAACGACGCTGAGATTCCCGAGAATCCCGTCATTGACTCCGCCGAGCAGTTCGACGCCCTTTTCGGCGCGGCCGCCTTCATGGGGAAGGATGGGCAGGTCACGCCCGTTGACTTCGGGAAGGAGTTTGTCATCGCTGTCGTGAATCCTGTGACGGATTGCCAAACCGAGCTCGTTCCGGAATCCCTCCGGAAAGTGGACGGGGAACTCGTCTTCTCGTATGACGAGACGATAGGGGAGCAGCAGTCCTGGACCATGCAGCCGGTTCTTCTGGTCAAGGTGGACCGGAAGTACAAGACCGACAGCGTGCGCCTTGATAGGCGGCTTCAGGTGCTTTGACCCTTGATTGGGATCTTGAGCCCCGCTGACAAGGGGCTCTCGCCATGCTGTTTAGAAATGCTTAAGCGGCATTATTTTTGAGAAGTAAGGACAACCATATGAGAGGACGATTACTCATTGTTTCCTTATTGTTGTTGGCAGGTTCCTTTCGCCTTCATGCCCAGGATCATTCGGTTTCCGTGCTGGATGGTCCGGTCATAAAAACAGATACCGTCAAGAGAAAGCCACAACTACTTCCAATGATGGGATATCCGTTGTTTTCAACGGTACAGATGCCTTCTTTCCTCTCTCCGGATCCATTTGAAACTAAGGAACAGAGAGCGGCAAGGATCAATGCCATGACAGCTGCCTCCCTGATGTCCTCTCTCAATGGTAACTTATCCTGGTATCGTCCTCCTCGGCTTTCCGAGGGAGCGAAATGGGCTTTGTTTGTGGGGGCTCTCTTCCTTTCCAATCCCTATGCGTTTCCAAAAGGTGCTGTCCCCATGATGAACACCTCCAATCCGTTCATCTATGCTTATACTCCAGGATGGGCACCTTATGATCATCCCTATTCTCCGGAAGTTTTCCCTCAAAGCATCCGGTTGGAATTTGATTTCACCACCGGCACGTACAAACAGGTGATGGTAAGGTGGGATGATCTCCAGAAGAACATGGCCAACAGTTTCGGCAACTCATATCAACAGTATGCCCCCATCCCGACCGATCCTCTCCGGCCGGCATATTGGAACACACCTTAGAAGGAGCAAATAGAAAAACCCCGCCTATGGATTCACCCGCTTGCCCAGCATGCGGTTGATGTGGGTCTCGAGGATGTGGAAACTGGGGTCGACCATCGCCCCGTGTCCGTGTCCCGCCAGTTCGTACAGATAGGTCTCCTGATGGCCGACGAGCTTCATCATGCGGGCCAGGTACTGATTCTCGTCGTAGCGGCCATACAGCTCCAGCTCGCGGTCTCCACAGATGAGGACGAGCGGCGGGCAGTCCGGGCGCACCCAATAGATGGGGGCGAACTCGTCGATGGTGACCTGCAGGGGCTTCAAGCCCTGCATCTTTCGGACATTGTAGTGGGTGACCGCCTGCCCGCTGAACGGCACATACATCATCACGCTGTCCGCGTCGGTATCGTAAGCCGCCAGCCATTTCTTGTCCAGGCAAAGCAACATGCCGATATAGCCTCCGGCGGAGTGGCCGGTGACGACGATCTTGTCCGGATCGCCCACGTAGTCGGCTGCATGGCGGAAAACCCAAGCCACGGCCTCTGCGGCATCATCCAGCGTCTCGCGGATTGTCACGTTCGGAAGCAGCCTGTAATTCACCCCCACGACGACCCAGCCCTTCTCCTTCAGGCGGGCGGGAATCTCCTTGCTGCCGCCCTCCAGTCCGCCGCCATGGAACCAGACGACGACCGGGCAACCCTGTCCGGTTTCCGGATAATAGACGTCAAGTTTCAGTCGTTCCCGGGAGTACGCGTCGGTCTTGCGCGTGTAACCGATGTCGTTGACTTGTTTGTAGCCTTGTGCGCCGACCCCTGTGGCCGCCAGGCAGAGCAGGAGGACGACCAGCATCCTCTTCATCGTTCGAAAAGCTTCCATGCCGTTGAATTAGATTTGCTTGCGAATATAACCCATTATTCCTGAATTCCAAGTGCATTCTTCCCAGGAAATGCTTATCTTCGCACAAACGAACCACTATTTCTTATGAGACAATTCATTTCCCTGTTGGCGCTATGCGTCGTGACGGTCTTGTCCGCATTCTGCGCCCCCGAGCCGGGCAGCCTGGAGCTGTCTTTCCGGTATGACAAGAAAGCCGGTCCCGGCTCCAACCAGTATGCCGTCTGGATTGAGAACGCCGACGGGCAGGTCGTCAAGACCCTTTTTGTTACGCAGTTCACCTCCAAGGGCCGCAGCCGCGACGGTTCCAAGCCCGCCCGCGGCTACACCTACCGTCCGTCCTGCACACCTACCTGGGTGAAGCATGTCGGAGCCGATGCGCTCAGCGACCAGCAGATTGACGCCTTCACGGGCGCTACGCCTGCCCAGAGCGGCGTCCAGACGTTCACCTGGGACTTCACCGACCAGGAAGGTAAACCGGTCGCCAAGGGTACCTATCGCTTCTACATCGCAGCTACCTACAACGGCCCAAGCGTCGTGACCAATACCGGTACGGTGACCTGCGGCGCGCCCGCTGGCGACCTGCCGGTCGAAAACACCTACATCGAACCATCCGAGGACCGCAAGGACATGGTCACCGACGTCAAGGCCCGGATGATTCGTTGATTCCTAATCGAAAACGTTATTTGACGTGAAAACTCCGAAGAAACTCCTCTGGACGCTGGCGGGCATTGTCGCTGCGATCTTGATCATTTTTCTTGGAATCAAGCTGTTCGACGGCCGGTCACCGCAGGCTATATTCGTACACGAGGTCATCGGCTTCCGGGCCCTGGACCTGAAGAAGTACGAGGCGGACAAGGCAGACTTGTCGGACAAGGGGACCATTGAGGTTCCGGCCGGGATCAAGTTCCCCCGTCCGCTCAGGGACTACCGCGTCGGTGGAATGCAGGTCTTCGAGGTGGACCCCGTCGACGACACGAAGCCGGTCCTCCTGTATCTCCACGGCGGAGGGTACTGCCACAACTTCGCGAAGCAGCACTGGAAGGCGCTCGCCGAATGGGCTGACGAGGCCGGCTGCGGCATCGTGGCGCCCAATTATCCGCTGCTGCCCCTCCATACGGCCGCAGAGGCTCATCCGCCGGTGCTGGCGCTCTATCGGGAGCTGCTGGGACGGTATCCGGGAGGTCGCATCGTCATCGCAGGCGACTCCGCCGGAGGCGGTTTCACCCTGGCCCTTGCACAGGAGATCCGGGATGCGTCCATCGACCTTCCCCGGCACCTCGTCCTCATCGCCCCTTGGGTCGACATCCTGGGCGGAGACGCATCCCTCCAGAAGCACGACAACTGGCTCACCGTGGAAGCGCTTCCTCTGTTCGGTCGCGACTGGGCGGGTGATATCGAACCCAGGGATCCGAAGGTGTCGCCGCTGTACGGCGACATGCACGGGCTTCCGCCCACCGACATCTACGCTGGCACCTGGGACGTCCTGTACACGGACGTCGTCAAGGCCTATGACAAGATGAAGGCCGCCGGCGTGGATGTCCGCCTGCACGTGGGGGAGAAGATGGACCACGTCTACCCGGTCCTGCCCACCCCCGAAGGCAAGGCGGCCAGGAAGAAGATAGCGGAGATTCTATACGGAAAGCAATGAGCAATCGTGACGAAATGATGTCCGGGCGCCTGTACGACGCCACAAGTACAAACAAAACACTAAACACTGATTAAACGGCAGCCGGTTCACCTCAGGATGAGCCGGCCGTCTTATTAGCGGATCGTCGTTGTTCGTACTCCACTATCTCCGCTTTGCAGAACTCCAGCCCCAGTGCACGGATGAGGGCCTTGACATCCTTCCTCCGCTTGGGAGGGAAGCGCGCCAGGACCCCCTTATCCTTCTTCCCTTTCATCCTTCTCGCCGAGGCCCGGCCGGTTTGCGGTCATCTCGACAAGCCGGGATGACGTTCTTCCTGAATCGCTTCCCGGGCGGGGTCGGCCTTCTGCTCCTGCTGGACTTCCTTCGCGGCGGCCGGCCGGAACTGCCCATAGTTGGCCTCCTCTCCCCTGGCCATCTCGGCCCGGATGGCCTCGATGCGTTGGGTGATGGCTGTGGAGCACTTCCGTACGTTGCCGAGGACGGACTTCAGGAAATCCGGACCCTCCTGCAGGGAGCCGAGCCAGGACTTGAGGTACTTCGCGCTGTCGTCCTTCACGTGCTTCGAGAGTCCATACTGGCTGGCCACCACGGCGGCGGAAAGCTCGGCGGTGAGCTCCTCGCGGGCGTAGGGCGGCGTGCCGAAGGGATGGCCGAGCTCCGGACGGTTGAGCCGGGACTCCGCTCCGGTGGCGTGGGCGCACTCGTGGAGCGTGTTCGTCGCGAAGGCCTCGCCGTCGATGAACTGCTCCCGCGTCGGGACGACGATCTCGTCCCGGGAAGGGGAGTAGTAGGCCTTGTCGCCCACGACCTGGCGGATCGGGCAGAGGAACAGGTTTTCGTCGATCATCATGTCGATGGCCGGATGGCTCCTCAGGTCGCCCTGGTCACGGACGAGGCCGGCCGCCTCCGCCTTGAACTTCTCGTACATCTCCGGCCGGGTCAGCTGGAGGTTCGTCTGGGCGGCGACGTTGAAGACGTTGTAGACCTGGAGCTTCGGATAGACCTTGTACTTGGCCTGCTCCTCCCTCGTCAGGTTACGGTAGTCGTCGTAGGGGATCTTCTCCTTCGTCTCCGGATTCACGACGGTGAAGGTCGTGAGGAACACCGGGAAGGACTTCTCGCCCTTGTTGACGGTCACCATGGGGAGCTTGTGCCCTTGCTTGTCCCGGGCC
>JAEEGF012144528.1_pt1 | contig 14998 bp, 13 predicted proteins | sample 9134171 | NCBI WGS metagenome assembly JAEEGF01 (sample SAMN16246542, study PRJNA631951) | gut metagenome | biome: gut microbiome; feature: rumen; material: AP-attached | host: Bos | place: Iran: Karaj | collected 2018-10 | reverse complement strand
TATGTCGTAGGGTCAAGTTCAACAAAAGCTATATGGTTCATTGCACTCAAGCACAAATACATCCTACCATCTTCCCAATACAGTGATGGGTCAATACCATTCACACCATCTATGAAAACTGGGTCACTCCAAGGACCAGCCGGGTTGTCGGCAGTTACTATGAAATTGCCCGTCTTGCCCTGAAACAACAAGTTGATATTAGTAGTAATCATGTAGAACTTGCCTTCGTGATAACGAATGGTGGGAGCAAAGATACCACTGCTGGCACCACCTTTACTCAAATCCACCTGCGAGGGACGATCCAGCACATTACCAATCTGCTCCCAGTGAATCAAGTCCTTGCTATGGAACACAGGCACGCCTGGGAAATACTGGAACGTACTGGTCACCAAATAAAAATCATCACCTACCCTGCACACACTGGGGTCTGGATAGTAACCAGGAATCACTGGGTTCTGGAAACCACTCTCTGTAATCTGTGCATTCTGCACATTCGTCTGACTGAATGTCGGCAATGCCAAAGTCACAGCCACCAAAGATAACAATACTTTTCTCATGCTAGAATATTTTATTTTAGTACAAAGATAATGCATTCTATTCAATAAAAAAAGGGTGATAGCTTTTTAGCTCAAAATAGTACAGCTTTGGACACTATTTGTACAGCATTTAGTTCGGTTTAATAGCAAAATCATCAAAAATAGGGATTGTATGGTCGAAACGCCTTCCTTAACTTTGCACTCGGAATTAACTAAAACAAGTATTATTATGAAATTCAAATGTTTTATTCTATCGACAGTTGCTTTAGCAATCGCAATGGGTATGTGCTCATGTAGTAAAGACAAAGATGAGCCAGAGGTGGCTGTAGCCACACAAGTAGCTGGCTCCTATACTGGTCAAGAAATCATTATGGTGGATAACGATGAATCATCTAACGAAACCAAGATTTACGAGTTTGCCAAAGCATCAGACACATCCATTGACATGACTGTTCCTGAAGCTGGTATGGGAGGAATGATGACCATTCCTGCATTTTCAGTAAAGAACATCGTACTGACGAAGAGTGGCGACACCATTGTTGGCAGACTTGCTTCTTACGACGGTACAGTGACCAATGCCAAAGGTGAAGAGAAGGCTTATAATGTCAAAGATGTAACTGTCATGTTTAACAACAAGTCTGTTGTGGTGACATTCATATTGAAATATGGCAATATGCCATTTGGTTTGGTGACAAATTTCACTGGAACAAAATAGCTAAAGTGGCATTATTGAGTAAAATATTGCGTCTCGCTATAGTCAGTATGGCATTGTCCATGCTGGCTATGAGAGTCGATGCCCAGACGTTTTCTTCTACTGCCGTAAGCGATTCCGTAGAGCTGGAACCCGTCGTGGTGACAGCATCTCATTCGCCTAAGGCGTTGAAGGATGTACCTGTGGTTACGCGTCTCATTACCCTCCACGATATTAAACTGACTGATGCTACCAACATTCAGGACATACTTACGCAGGAGATACCCGGACTGGAGTTCGGCCTTGCTATGAGCCAAGAGACATCACTCAACATGAGTGGTTTTGGCGGCAATGCTGTCCTCTTCCTGGTAGATGGAGAACGTATGGCAGGAGAAACGATGGACAATGTTGACTACAACCGCATGAATCTCGACAATGCAGGACGTATAGAGATAGTGAAAGGTGCATCATCAGCACTCTATGGTTCAAATGCTGTAGGAGGAGTAATCAACATCATCAGTCAAGAGAATCTTGACCCCTGGGCTGTCAATGTAAACTCTCGCTTTAATACGTTTGGACACGAATGGCGCAACGGAGCCAGCTTCTCATTCAACACAACAAAATGGAACTCACAGACAAGTTTCCAACATACCAAGATCGATCCCGTCAATCTGCCAAAGGCACACTCTTCCGAAGAGATTGCCACTGAACTGATGAAGAAGGCACAGGGCTTGCCTTACGATGAGTCAATTCTGAATGATGACTCCAATATAAGCCGCCTGTATGGACAGAAAACTTACAACATAAAGGAACGGTTGATATGGCGTGCCTCTGATAATCTCACGCTTACAGGCAGGGGTAGCTATTTCTTCCGCACCAGCGAACGTGATACTTACGACTATCATTTCAACGGCTACGGTGCAGGATTGAAAGGCAAGTACTCGTGGAAACACGACAGCTATCTGGAACTGTCATACGCATACGACCAATATGACAAGGCCAACTTCATGCCAAATGGTACACGTACCCATGACCACGACTATAGCAATAGACAACATGTGGCACATGCCCTGTTCCACCATTCGTTTGGCAAGAACAGTCTCATCGTGGGAGCCGACTACCTGCATGATTATCTCACCACTTATCAATTCATAGACAACACAGCTCACACCCAGAGCAATATCGATGGCTATGCACAGTTCGATTGGAACATCACTCCACAACTGAACATTGTGGGCAGCATGCGTTATGATTATTTCTCTGCTTCAGCAAAGCAGGCTCTCACCCAGCGTCTTGCCTTGGTGTATAAATTGCCGTTCATGACCCTTCGAGCCAACTATGCCAGTGGTTTCCGAGCCCCCACCCTCAAGGAAATGTATATGCATTTTGACATGGGCAATATGGGCTATATGATCATTGGCAATCCAGACCTGAAACCAGAGAAGAGCAACAATATCAATCTCGCTATTGAGCGGACACACCGCATTCAAAAAGGCGGATTACTGGATGGAACCTATAGCTTTACCCTCATGGGCTATTGCAACATCTTTGACAAGCGCATCACCACCATCGACGGGGGGTTATACGAGGGTATGGAAAGTGCACTATACTGGAACGAAGATGGAATCACGGTATGGGGTATAGATGCCAGTTTGGGTTATGTCATGAAAAATGGTTTGTCACTAAGGTACAACTATTCATGGATGCATGAGACTGGCAATGTCTATTTCTCACAGTTCTCACAACCTCGTTCACATTCCATGACCTGGCGTATAGGCTACAGCCATCGTTTCTCGCGCCACTATGCTCTCGATGCAGCTCTTTCTGGTCGCAGTCTTGGCAAACCGCAATCGGGTCGTAAGGATGTTGACCAGGGTTATACTATCTGGAAACTAATGTTACAGCATCAATTATGGAAAGGCATCCGTCTTAATACTGCCATTGACAATATCTTTAATTTCAAACCTAAGGCCTATTACTACTCTTCTCCACTCACTACAGGTACCTCCTTCAGCATAGGTCTATCAATTGATGTGGCAGCTCTAGGCGCGTAAAATCACACACGATAATTGCATAGGCTTACAAATCTAAGGGCAATACATATAAGACTAGTGTCTCATTATCTTCCGCTTCTTCCGCTATTACTTCCGCTACGATAACCATTGTATAAATAAGCTATCTTGATTTAGCGGAAGTGCGGAAGATATATTTTATTATTCCCATTCGATGGTACCCGTTGGTTTCGGAGTGAGGTCATAGAGCACACGATTCACACCTGGCACCTCCGTGATAATACGATTGGTGATATGATGCAGCAAAGCGTAAGGAATCTCCTCGACGGTAGCAGTCATGGCATCGCGCGTGTTGACGGCACGGATGATGACTGGCCAATCCCAACTGCGTTTATTGTCCTTCACACCCGTTGACTTATAGTCGGGTACGATAGTGAAATACTGCCAAACCTTGCCCTCCAAGCCGTTCTTAGCAAACTCCTCACGCAGGATGGCATCACTCTCACGCAAAGCCTCCAAACGATCACGAGTAATGGCACCCGTGCAACGTACACCCAGACCAGGACCAGGGAATGGCTGACGGAACACCATGTTGTCAGGCAACCCCAGTTCTTTACCTACCACACGAACCTCATCCTTGAACAAGAGCTTAATCGGCTCAACGAGTTCAAATTGTAGATCCTCTGGCAAACCACCTACGTTGTGATGAGACTTTACAGGACCAGACTCTACGATGTCAGGATAGATGGTACCCTGCGCCAGGAAACTGATACCCTCTTGCTTACGAGCCTCTTCTTCAAACACACGGATGAACTCTGCGCCAATGATTTTACGCTTCTGCTCAGGATCAGCCACGCCTGCCAGCTTGTCGAGAAAACGGTCGGTTGCATCCACATACACGAGGTTGGCATTAAGTTCATCACGGAACACACGAACCACTTGCTCAGGCTCACCTTTGCGCAGCAAGCCGTGATTTACATGTACTGACACCAATTGTTTGCCAACAGCCTTAATGAGTAAAGCTGCAACCACAGAGGAGTCAACACCACCCGAGAGGGCCAGTAACACCTTCTTGTCGCCAATCTGAGCACGCAGCTCCTGAATCTGTTCTTCAATGAATTTTTGGGCCAAAGCAGGAGTCGTAATACGCTCCATATCAGCCGGACGAACGTTACCTGTAGTCATAATTTTGATGTATTAATTATATTAATTCTATTTTAATCGGATAAAGTTACAAAATAATCTGGTAATAATCGCCAGTATGTGCTTTTTTTAACAATATTTTTTCTTATTTTTGCAGATAGATAAACTTAAAATGCAAAGATAATGAGAAAGACTTTTTTATTACTGACTACACTGGCGCTGGGCATCGTATATGCTTCAGCACAGGAAGCCATTTTTGACCGTAATGACATTACCTCGCCTGAAGTGAACGCTGACGGTAGCGTGACGTTCCGTCTGTATAATCCTAAAGCGATCACCGTACAGGTGACGGGGGATTTTCTGAATGGGACTACAGCAGAGATGAAACAAGACTCTACAGGCGTGTGGACTTACACCAGTAAGCAGCTAGAGCCTGAGATGTATTCCTATAAGTTCTTGGTAAATGGTACTGAGTTCTTAGATCCCAGCAATATCTACCGAAGCAGAGACATTGCATCGTTTACAAATATCTTTATTGTCAGCAAAGACAAGGCCGACAAGGGTGGTCTGTACAGCGTACAGGAGGTGCCACATGGCAATGTAGCGAAGGTATGGTATTACAGTCCTACACTGAAGATGCAGCGTCGGATGACTGTCTATACGCCCGCTGGCTACGACGATAGCAAAAAGAGCTATCCAGTGTTATATCTGTTCCATGGAGCTGGTGGTGATGAAGATGCCTGGACAACCTTAGGACGTGCAGCACAGATATTGGACAACCTGATTGCAATGGGTAAGGCCGAGCCGATGATTGTGGTGATGCCCAATGGCAACATGAATGCTCAGGCTGTGGCTGGCGAATGGAGCAAGGGCATGTATAAGCCGTCATTCACCCAGCACATGGATCCTCCAGGCTTGGCTACGATGGAAGAGAGTTTCCCTGATATCCAGAACTATATAGAAAAGCACTATCGTGTTATCAAGGACAAGAAACATCGTGCGGTAGCCGGTCTGTCAATGGGTGGTGGACACACTTTCTCTGTGAGCAAGACGTATCCAGACCGTTTCGACTATATCGGTCTGTTCTCTGCTGCTATCGTAGCTGGTCGTAACGTAAACTTCATGGGTGTGAATAAGCAGACATTAGACAGCGATACAGAACTGGGCCATCAAATTGAGGCGCTGAAGAAGAATGATCCTAAGTTGTATTGGATTGCAATCGGTAATACTGATTTCCTGTACAATGTGAATAAGGCTTACCGAGAATACCTGGATGAGAAAGGCTTGAAGTATGAATACTTCGAGAATGAGGGGGGGCACATCTGGCGACTGTGGCGCATCTACCTGAGTATGTTTGCTCCAAGGCTTTTCAAATGAAGAATGAGCAAAATACTCACTCGCCCTAAAGGCACCCCTTCCATATTATGATGTGCACCCCAATAGTTAGACAAAAAAACTATTGGGGTGCACAATAATCAGACGGAGGAATATAATTAATGAGTAGCGTCGTGAATCATTTCCAACAGTCCATTCACGATAGCACTCTCTGCATAACCTTGTTTGTAGCGTGAGCCCAGTACTTCGAATACCTCAGCACCATAAGACTCATCGTCTGGGATATAGCCACCATAACCCACACCAGGGCAATAAGCAAGACCTGTCATCATGGTACGAGAATAAGGAGATTCACGCTTCAGGCGTACCGCAATCTGGTTATAAGGTTCACCAGCCACAGCCGTTACAGGAATATCGTCCAGCATAATCAGGCAAAGGCCAATGCCTGCCTCACCTGCATCTTCATACTGGCCTGCAAAACCTGCCCTCCCCTCTCTGTTGAGTAACTTACGAGCTGGCACATTGACCACCTTACGGGCACAGTTGATGGTGACATTCGTCTCAAAGTGGCGCATATTCATGATAACATACTTTACTTCTTCACCTAAGATCTGTCCATAACTTTCAATCATCCTTTCCTGCTCTCCCAACAGGCGCTGCACCTCTGGTTTGGTTCTATCCAAACCTTGTCCACCAGGAGGCATGCTATTGGAAATATCCTCACCACGAGCTGCAAAATCAGCTATACGGATATTGCGTAAGTCGAAGGTCTGCTGGAAATAAATGGGGTTCTGGTCACCAGCAGCACCAGAGGCAAAGCTCGCCACAAAACCATCACCATAGCGACTCTCCACATAACGCTCGGTAGCTCCCGGAAAGTCTGCACTAACCTTGTCAGTATTACCTGTTATCACAGCATGCATGGCATAGTTGAAATATGTGGCAATGGGTTTTCCGTCAAGACTCTCGAAATAGATGACACCTACGGTCTTGTCAGACTTTCCATCATAATCCGGACCTTCCCACCATGAGCCGCGCTCTGCATCAAACAAGTCGCGTTTCACATTCAAGTAGGACACACCAGCACCATAGCCTAATCTAGCAGGCACCATAGCATCTACTGCTGCTTTAACAGCACTCCATGTACGGTTATTCAACTCATCTCCTCTCACACTACCGCCAGAGTGTGTATGTGTGCCGTTATAGATAATATTGCCCTCTGGAATACCCAGTTCTTTTGCAGCGCGCTCGTCTATGTAGGCTGCAACATTGCCATTGACACCTCCAGCATCAAAAGTTACAAAGGCAGCCTTGGTAGCACCGTTTCCAAAGGCGATGACACGAACAAAGCAATGGTCCAGAATACCCTGCGAGGTAGGTGGTAGATCCTTCAGTTCTGGGGTTATATCCACTTTAGCAGCACCTGCCAACAACTGACCACGAGGTCCGTTGAAAGCTGATAAGCTGACTGACTGCAACATGGCAGACATCAGCACAACCATAAACACAAATTTCTTTCTCATAGTATTATTAATTAATTATTATATACAACAAACAACTCCCGCTTGGAGCTGCTTGGCCAGCAAGTGGGAGTTGCATATAAAGACAACGTTCTATTGTCTATCTGGATTGTGTCTATGTTGTCTGTCTCTATTAGGGGCTCCACCACTTTCAGAACGTGGACGCCACATATCTCTTACCATATCTCTGCGGAAACCCATCTCAGCACTTCTGATAAGGAATATCTTCTTGTCGGGTAGGATTTTGCGGAACTTATCTAGATACTCCTTCTCCAAGCGAGCAGAGTTCAACTGCGACTCAGTGAAGGCATCATTAATTTCCTTATAGCTGCCCTCTTTGGCGTTATTGTCCAACCCTTCGCGAAACAGCTTCCAGGCTTCATCCTGCATGGTTTTCTGTTTCTGTTTCATCTCAAAGTACAGTGGGAAGAACTCCTTGGCCTCTTGGTCTGTCAGTTCAGCAGTCTTAGCCAAATACTCCTGCTGTTTAGCCTGAAACTGCTCAGGCGATAGTCTTTCACGACGTGTTCTTTCTTGTGCGTTTAGTGATGCTACAGCCACCACCATTGTCAACAATAATACGATTCTTTTCATAACCTAATGCTTTTATTATATAATGTATATTACTCTGCGTCAGATAAATAAAGATAAAGAGAATAGTCGTCCATTTGCATTGACTCCACCATATTCTGCACCATCTCCGTTTCATATTGCTCTTCTTCTGCAGCAATCACATCGGGATTGTTGGCATGCATATATCCCAACACCTTGATAATGATGGCGGCACCAGCAAACATGGCTGCCAAATAGACACTTGGCTTCGCCTTATCCCACCACGTCAATGGCTTGGTCTTGTACTCAGGAACAGGCTTTTCAGGCAGACTGTCCATCACACGGTTCGTCAGGCCCTCAAAATAGCCCTCGGGAACAGTGAAGGGGTTACTCTTCCCCACCTTGCGTAACAACAGATCTTCTTCTTTCATAGCTTTTATCCTTTTTCTATTAATTAGACATCAGTATATTCAATTGGTTTAATCAGCATCCTCAAAAAATTTAGATATTTTCTTCACAGCCAAGTGATAGTCAGCTTTCAATGCCCCTACAGAGGAACCTATAATCTCAGAAATCTCCGTATAAGTCAGTTCGTCAAAGTAACGAAGGTTAAACACCAGTCGCTGTTTGTCTGGAAGTGTAGTAAGTGCCTGCTGCAACAGACGTTGTGCCTTCTCACCATCGAAGTATGGGTCACCCTCCAATTGGTTGGCCACACTTGCCTCCTCGTTATCCATCGAGATGCTCTGTTGTGCCTTCTGCTTATTTAGGAAATTCAAACTCTGGTTGATGGCGATACGATAGAGCCAGGTGGAAAGTTTAGATTCCCCACGGAAGTAGTCGATGTTTTTCCAAGCCTGTATCAGCGTTTCCTGCAAGACATCATTGGCATCGTCGTGGTTAAGCACCAGGCGTCGTATCTGCCAATAAAGTTGTTGGCCAAACTCCTCCACAATCATGCCGAACGCCCTACGTTGCGTGGCATCGTCTTCTTGCAGCATCCTCAGCACATTTTCTTCGTCAAATCTTGCACTCATATCGTTTTGTTCGTTCATTAATCATTAGACAGAAAGAAAAGCAATAGGTTTAATCTATCATCTCAAACACTTTCCCCTCATCAGCCAACAGAGTATTAGGAAATATGGATTTAGCCTCTTTAAGCAACTCATTCTCATCCGTATATCGTGCCGAGAAATGCCCTATAACGAGCCTTTTCACTTCAGCATCATTAGCAATCTGAGCAGCCTGTAAGGTGGTGCTGTGGAAGTGTTTCTCGGCTTTCAGAGCATCTTCTGCGGCATAGGTAGCCTCGTGATAAAGCAAATCCACTCCCCTCACCTGCTCAACAATCTCAGGTGCATACTTGGTGTCAGAACAGTAAGCATAGCTGTGCACTGGTGATGGATCAGTGGTAAGTTTTTCATTGGCAATTACCACACCATCAGGTTGCACAAAATCCTCTCCTGCACGAATATTGTTGATGTAAGCAATAGGTATCTCATATGCATCAATCATATCACGTAGAATATGTCTTAGTCCCATTTTCTCCTCAAACAAGAAACCGCAGGTGGGTACCCTATGTTTCAAGGGGATAGTAGTGACTGTAAGCGTACGATCCTCAAAGATTACGATAGGGTTCTCAGTATCAAATTCATGGAAAAACACCTGATAGGTCATGTCGTAATTACAATAGTCCATGATGGGCTTCATCATCGTCTCAAGACCTTGAGGACTATAGATGTGAAGCTCTGCCGTACGTCCTTGCAAGTTAAAGGTGGATATCAGGCCTGGCAATCCGAACCAATGGTCACCATGCAGGTGTGAGATGAAGATATTGTTCAGGCGGTTGAAAGGAAGTCGATTCTTACAGTACTGCATCTGTGTTCCTTCGCCACAATCTATCATAAACAGCTTGTCACGCACGTTCAGCACCTGCGAAGAAGGGAAATGCTTCAACGTGGGTTTGGCTGAGCCACAACCTAATATCGTCAGTTCAAACTTTTCCATAAACTCGTCTTGCTATTCAGTTTACAAAGATAGCAATAAAAAAGGTGCCTGCAAACTTTGCAGACACCTTTTATTATATATAAGGTGAAAGTTATTACTTGCCACCCTTTGCAAGCTTCTCTTTCAGAGCTGCCAGTGCATCGATATCACCCAGTGTGGTTGACGCAGCCTGGTTCTGAATTACAGGAGCCTCTTCACGCTTGTTGTTACGACGCTGAGCACGACGCTCGTTTCTTTCTTCACGAGCCTGATCTTCATAAACACGGCTGTGTGAGAGGAAGATGCGACGAGTATCCTTATTGAACTCAATAACCTTGAATGGCAGAGTCTCACCTACCTGAGCCTGAGTGCCATCCTGCTTAACCAAGTGCTTAGGAGTTACGAAGCCCTCAACGCCATGAGGCAGAGCAACCACTGCACCCTTGTCCAGGATATCAGTAACAGTACCGTCGAATACAGCACCCTCAGTGAATACGTTAGCGAAGGTATCCCAAGGATTCTCCTCAAGCTGCTTGTGACCCAAGCTCAGACGACGGTTCTCCTTGTCGATTTCCAATACTACTACGTCGATCTCTGCACCAATCTGGGTAAACTCTGATGGATGCTTAACCTTCTTGGTCCATGACAGGTCAGAAATGTGAATCAAGCCGTCAACGCCCTCTTCAATCTCAACAAATACACCAAAGTTGGTGAAGTTGCGAACCTTAGCCTTGTGCTGTGAACCAACTGGATAACGCTCTTCGATATTCTCCCATGGGTCAGCCTTCAGCTGCTTGATACCCAGAGACATCTTACGCTCGTCGCGATCCAGAGTCAAAATAACAGCTTCTACCTCGTCGCCTACCTTCAAGAAGTCCTGAGCACTACGCAGGTGCTGGCTCCAAGACATCTCAGACACATGAATCAGACCTTCAACTCCAGGAGCAATCTCTACGAATGCACCGTAGTCAGCCATCACAACTACCTTACCCTTCACGTGGTCACCCACCTTCAGATCCTGATTCAGAGCATCCCAAGGATGAGGAGTGAGCTGCTTCAGACCCAAAGCAATGCGACGCTTGTCGTCGTCAAAGTCAAGGATAACAACATTTATCTTCTGGTCAAGCTCAACCACTTCGTGAGGATCACTTACACGACCCCAACTCAGATCGGTGATGTGGATCAAACCGTCAACACCGCCAAGGTCAACGAATACACCATAAGAAGTGATATTCTTAACAGTACCTTCGAGTACCTGACCCTTGTCGAGCTTGCTAACAATTTCCTTCTTCTGTGCTTCCAACTCAGCCTCGATGAGAGCCTTGTGAGAAACAACTACGTTGCGGAACTCCTGGTTGATCTTCACAACCTTGAACTCCATAGTCTTGTTTACGAATACGTCGTAATCGCGGATAGGCTTCACATCGATTTGTGAACCTGGCAAGAATGCCTCGATGCCAAATACGTCCACAATCATACCACCCTTTGTGCGGCACTTGATGAAACCCTTGATAACTTCCTGACTCTCCAATGCCTGGTTTACGCGATCCCAAGCCAGAGACAGGCGAGCCTTGCGGTGAGAGAGCACCAACTGACCCTTCTTGTCTTCCTGATTCTCAATGTAAACTTCCACCTTATCACCAGGCTTCAAATCAGGATTGTAACGGAACTCACTCATAGGAATGATACCGTCAGATTTGTAACCGATATTCACCACAACTTCACGCTTGTTCATGCTGATAACGGTACCTTCAACGACTTCACGCTCATTTACTTTGTTCAGCGTGTTGTCATACGCCTTCTCCTGGTCTTCTTTGCTGACCTGAGAAAGTGTTTCGCCACTTTCATAAGCCTCCCAATTGAACTCATCGAGTGGCTGAATGTTCTTTAAGTTTTCCATTTTTTGTTAATAATTTGTTTAATAATTAATTGTGTTAGACATTATGTTGTCTGAAAAACGCGGCAAAGTTACGACTTTTATTTCAACCCACAAACAGTTTAGGCATTTATTTTTCCTCTTTATTTTTTAAATAGGTAAGAGCAGCACCGATAGCAGTACTATATTCAGCATAAGGAGGAATGTGGAAACGCACGCCATAGAGGCCTTCCAATTCACTGAAAACGTCCTTGCACTGGGGCATTCGGGTCAGGTTACCAATCAGCACAAAATCTTTAATATCGGAGTTCAACGCGCAAAGAACAGCTCCACTACCAATAGTCTGCAATACTGTCACGATAATACCAGCAGCTATGTCTTCTTGCGAAGAATCACTGTGTGCCTTGCCCAACAACGATGCAGTAGCATAAAGAGGCAAGCCGGGCAGGTCGGATTTGCAAACATCTCCAATTAAAAGATCTACTTTTGTATGATCTCCCTGCAACGCTAACTCTGACACCTGACTAATATCATGTGTCTTTAACAACAAATTAGACAGACCTTGTAAGGTACCTCCACCTATGCCCATGCCGCCAATGTGTTTGATTTCATCATGGTCGATTTTCACAAATGTAGTACCTGTACCCATACTAACCACAATCAATTTATCAATGTCAATGTCATGACGTGCTCCCAACCCATCAGCAGTGAACTCATCCACCATCTGTGTTGGCAAGTTGTATATAGGAGTAGTAACAAAAGCACTACCCACACCCGTCATCATCACTTGTTCAATATCTTCCAAACGGATATCGTTGTCATGCAGGTATTTACCAAAAGCACCAAAAAAAGAGGTAATAGGATCTGCTGCTGTAATAAACATCGGTTTGATAATCTGATTGCTTTCATTTATACCAACAATCTTTGTGGTGGAACCACCCACATCAATTCCAATAACCATTCCCATTTTTGATTAAAGTTTAAAATTATAGTTATAAGTTTAGAGTAAGATTTTATCAGCAAAAACTTGTTTGACCAAAGTAGCAAACTCTTGAAAAGCTGCCGTATCGTGTAGAGAAGACAAGGATTGCATGAGACCATAATAATGCCAGGCATGTTCCTGAGGATCACTAACGTGGAAACGATTCCACAACTCATCGCCTATCACAGCATAATCGCGAGCAATAATACGCATATTAGACAATTTGTCTCCCAACGCCACAATCTTTGCATCAAGAGGGGCTTCCGCCAGATGTTCAATAGATATCTGCTTACGAAGGTGCCAGGTCGCAGAAGCGCCACCTTCCAGTTTCACGTCACTCTCATGTGTTACTAAATCAGCCACTCGTTTACCAAACTCTTGCTTTAACTGCTCATAAGTTGTATCAGTATCTTCTAATGTATCATGCAAAGCTGCTGCTGCTAATAGCTCTTGATCAGCAGTAATTGTAGATACAATAACCACTGCCTCTAAAGGATGTACTATATAAGGAAAACCTTTTCCTTTTCGCTCTGTATTGGCATGTGCTTTCACAGCGAAACAGATGGCTCGATCCAGCATGCTGCTATCTATATATTCTTTCTTACTCATAGCTATTCATTTTTTATATATATCATCCCAAAAAGGCAGATCCTTGGCAAGATCCATAATCATATCAATAAAAACATCATAATTATCTTGTTTACCATTTAAGGTTTTGTACACAAATTGCAAACCCTCACGGCCTCTACCTTGCTTCAGCACATAAACCAAGCATAAATTCTGAAGGCCTACGTTCTCAGCCAAGATATCCAAATCAGTCAGCGCTATCTGAGCGAGTGCCAACTGATAAGCATCCTCTGAATTCTCTTTGATGAAATGATCTATATCACTCAAAGTCTCAAAACCAAATGAAACTAGCAAAGGCAAGAAACCCATCAAAGAAGTAGGGAATATTTCTGCCTGATTAACAGCCGCTATACGTTGGTTCAAACGATCGAACGGATGCATTTCCAAATAACTCGTAAAGGAGTCGACAGTTAATGCGACATCATCTAATTTCCCTGAATGAACTAGACTTTGAATATTGCGACGATACTCCGTTATTTCATTGCGCAAACGACTAAATTCATCATCAATCAGTTCTAACATACCAGCCAAACGACTAAATTGGCGACGATGCTCATCCAGAATTTTTACGTTAGCTTTATAACCTGTATCATGCTCGATGGTGGACCACACATGCTGTAGAGCTGTTCGCATCTGTATTTCGAAGCGTATGTTTCTCAACGCAGTTTTACTTGTTCGCAAACGACAAATATAGTGAAGAGAGTTATAGCCAAAACTGTTCAACTGATGTAATTTGCGCTTATCTACAGATTCTTTCCAGTCTATATCAAACAACTTTTTCGCAATAGTAGCCACTTTATCGACATCATCGTTATAAAAAGTAATAATGCGGAAACCCACTAAATCTGTAATATCATTAACACTATGATACTTCACGCCTTTCAGAAACAACTTGCCTGCAAGTGATTTTTCTGTCTTTACCCTATGCTCTATGGCAGTAACATAAATACCTTGATCATCCAAAGACTTTTTCAACTTATTATAAACCAATTTTTCCAGTTTTTGCAGGTAAGGCAGCATTTCGCGATACTGTTGCAACAAGTCTTCCCCATGAGGGTCTAATATTATATCAGTCATTCCTGACATATACAAATTATTTGGTTATCAATTTAATTATTCATCACAAAAACGTTTCAGTATATCCCCATACGCCTCTACACGTCTGTCACGCAAGAAAGGCCACCAACGTCGCACCTGTTCTGAACGTTCAATATCAACATCAACTACACAGTTTTCTTCTTGGTCGGCACTAGCTTTAGCAATGAATTCACCTTGTGGTCCTGCCACAAAGCTATTACCCCAAAACTGAATTCCGTTAGTCTGTCCAGATGGATCGGGTTCATGCCCCACTCTGTTCACGGCTATCACAGGCAACCCATTAGCAACAGCATGACCTCTCATAACGGTCTGCCAGGCATTCAACTGACGTTGCTTCTCTTCAGATGTATCGGTACTTTCCCATCCAATGGCTGTAGGATAGATGAGCATCTCCGCTCCTTTTAGTGCCATCAAACGAGCTCCTTCAGGATACCACTGGTCCCAACATACCATCAGGCCCAGTTTCCCCAGCGATGTCTGAATGGGCTCAAAACCCAGGTCGCCAGGAGTGAAATAGAATTTTTCATAGTAAGCAGGGTCATCAGGAATATGCATTTTACGGTATTTGCCAGCAACACTTCCATCTGTATCAAACACGACAGCAGTGTTGTGATACAAGCCTGTTGTCCTTCGTTCGAAC
>JAEEGF010142692.1_pt1 | contig 14998 bp, 11 predicted proteins | sample 9134171 | NCBI WGS metagenome assembly JAEEGF01 (sample SAMN16246542, study PRJNA631951) | gut metagenome | biome: gut microbiome; feature: rumen; material: AP-attached | host: Bos | place: Iran: Karaj | collected 2018-10 | reverse complement strand
ACTCTCATCCTGACGCCGGGGGCCTCGTTCATCTGCCCGAAGACCATGGCCGTCTTGTCCATGACGCCTGCCTCGTGCATTTCCTTCCACAGGTCGTTTCCTTCCCTGGAACGCTCGCCTACGCCGGTGAAGATGGAGTATCCGTTGTGCTCCATGGCCACGTTGTGGATCAGCTCCTGGATGAGCACGGTCTTGCCGACGCCTGCTCCTCCGAAAAGTCCCACCTTGCCGCCCTTTGGATAGGGCTCCAGAAGGTCGATGACCTTGATGCCCGTCTCCAGTATCTCCACGGAGGGGGACTGGTCGCTGAAGCCGGGGGCTTTGCGGTGGATCTCCCACCTGGGGGTATCCTGAGGTATGGGTTCTCCTTCGTCTATGGGGTCTCCCAGCACGTTGAACATCCTGCCCAGCACCTGAGTCCCCACGGGAACTCTGATGCTGCCTCCCGTAGCCTCCACCTCCATGCCGTTACGCATGCCGTCGGAGGAGGCCAGCATGATGCACCTCACCGTCTCGTTTCCGATGTGCTGCGCCACTTCCATGACGCGTCTTCCCTCTTCCGTCTCCACGGTCAGGGCATCGTTGATGGCGGGAAGACTCCCCGCCTGGAATTTTACGTCTATGACCGAACCCGATATCTGTACTATCCTGCCTGTCATTTCAAATGACCTCTCTCAAATCAATAAGGTTTATGGTTCAAAACATCTGCGCCCCGCGCTCCGCCCTCTTCAGGGCCGGCCGTTCCGGGACTTCTGTATCTCTTTTGCTCTTTTCTGAGCTCTGGAGCCTGCCGATACCTCGGTGATCTCCTGGGTGATGGCTCCCTGACGCACGTGATTGTACTCCAGATTGAGGCTGCTGAGAAGCTCCTCCGCGTTCTCGTTGGCGGCGTCCATAGCCGTCATGCGGGCACTCTGCTCGGAGCAAAAGCTCTCCACCATGGCGCTGTAAATGAAGCCCTTGATGTAGCTTGGAACGATGCTGTCGAATACCGTGACCACGTCAGGCAGATACTCGGTGTTCTCGCTGACCTGCTTCTCATCCTCACTGTCCAGCGCGTAGTCCTCCTTGGAGAAGGGCAAAAGCTCCGTGCTCTGGGGTGCCCCTCCGGTCAGTCCGTTCTGGAAGGTGGTGTACACGATGTACAGCTTCCGTATCCTTCCCTCGTCGAAATCTTCGATAACATAGTCTCCGATCTCACGGGCTCTGTCCAGAGTGGGCTCCATGTTGGTGAAGTCGAAGTCTTCATCTATCCCGCTGTCGTGGCCCAGGAACCAGTGCCTGCCGTACTCGCCTATGACATAAAGCTTGTGTGAACCGGCTCTCTCATCCTGTATCAGCCTCTGTGTCTCCTTGATCACGTTCTGGTTGTAGGCTCCGCAAAGCCCCTTGTCCGCGGTGATCACGATGATGCCCACGGCGCCCTGCGACGCGGCCTCTCCGTCGCCGTCCTCAGCCGGACGTCTGGCGATGAGGTAGTCCGTCTTCACGTCGTCCGCCAGGTGGATCATGCTGACCATCTGCTCCTTGAGCATTTCGAAATAGGGGCGGGTCAGCTCCAGCTCTCTCTTGGCCTTGGTCACCTTGGTGGAGGAGATCAGGTACATGGCGTTGGTGATCTTCTGGGTATCACGGACGCTCTTTATTCTGTTTTTGATCTCTTTTGTGGTAGCCATGGGGTACCGGAACCGCCTTTACTGTCTTCTCCTGAGGAAGTCTTTTGCGTAGGCTTCCGCAACTTCAACTATTCTGGACCTGAGTTCGTCGCTCAGGGTCTTCTCTCTGTCGATCTCATCGCCGATCTCGGGGCATTCTCTCCGGAACTTCTCCAGAAGTCCCTTGATGAAGGCCTCCACCTCATCCACGTCCACGTCCTGCATGACGTGAGCCATGGAGGACACCAGGATGATCACCTGCTCATGCTGGCTGTAGGGATGGTACTGGGGCTGCCTCAGCATCCTCATGAGTCCCTGGCCGTAGACCAGCTGTTTCCTGGTGGCTTCGTCCAGGTCGGAGGCGAACTGGCTGAAAACTTCCATCTCTCTGTACTGGGCCAGATCCAGTTTCAGCGTTCCCACGGCCTTCTTCATGGCCTTGGTCTGGGCGTCTCCTCCTACACGGGATACGGAGAGTCCCACGTTGATGGCCGGACGCTGTCCTGAGAAGAACAGCTCGCTCTCCAGGAAGATCTGTCCGTCGGTGATGGAAATGATGTTTGTGGGTATGTATGCGCTGACGTCTCCCGCCTGGGTCTCCACGATGGGCAGGGCCGTGATGGATCCGCCGCCGTACTCGTCTGCCATTCTGGCAGCCCTCTCCAGAAGTCTGGAGTGGAGGTAGAATACGTCGCCCGGGAAGGCTTCTCTTCCAGGCGAACGGCCCAGCAGCAGGCTCATGGTCCTGTAGGCCACGGCGTGCTTGGAAAGGTCGTCGTATACGATGAGAACGTCTTTGCCCTGGTGCATGAAATACTCGGCCATGGCACAGCCCGCGTAAGGTGCGATGTACTGGAGCGGCGCACTGTCGGAGGCAGAGGCCAGCACCACGATACTGTGGCTCAAAGCATCGTACTTCTTAAGGGTATTGGTGAGCTGCACCACGGAACTGGTCTTCTGGCCGATGGCCACGTAGATGGTGATGCAGTCCTTTCCATTCTGGTTGATCATGGCGTCCAGAGCGATGGCGGTCTTGCCCGTCTGGCGGTCGCCGATTATGAGCTCACGCTGTCCGCGGCCGATGGGGAACATGGCGTCTATGGCCAGGATGCCCGTCTCCAGCGGGGTGTTCACCGGCTGGCGCCTGATGATGCCGGGAGCCGGAGCTTCCACGGGATAATAGTCGGCCTCCGCGATGTCGCCTTTTCCGTCGATGGGCACGCCAAGGGGGTCCACCACGCGGCCCAGGAAGTTTTCTCCCACGGGAACGCCGGCGGTCTTGGCAGTCCTCTTCACCTGTGAGCCCTCGGATACGTCTCCGTCCTCATCGAAGAGGATGCAGCCCACCTCGTTCTCCCTGATGTCCTGGACCATGCCTCGGGCGCCGTTCTTAAAGATCAGTATCTCCCCGAAGGTGGCGTTCTCCAGGCCCGAGACCGTGGCGATACCGTCTCCCACGGTGGTGACCACGCCCACTTCCTGAGCTATGGCCTCCGGTGTCCAGGAGCGTATGGTCTCCTTTATGAGGGGAACTACGTTCTGATTCCTCTTTGAAACGCTCTGAATGGCTTCCTTCAGCTGCTGGAAGCGGCCCTCTACGGACCAGTCGTAGACTTCACTTCCGATCTGGAGCCTGAAGCCTCCGCCCAGCATGTCTTCGGTCTTTTCCCAGCGGAAGTCCACGTCCTTGCCGTATTTTCCGCGGACAAAATCCCTGAACCTCCGGGTCTGCTCTTCGTTGGGCGCCTCGGCGGAATACAGGACGGCAGTTTTAAGCATATCTTCTGTCATTTTTCAGTCCTTCTCAATTCTTCGCTTCAGCACGGCCGGCTTCCACAGTATCCAGGAACTTCTCGAAGTTCTCCTGGGAAGACTGGTGAAGAGCCAGTTTCTCTGCGGCGTCTGTGACCAGGTCGGAAATGTCCTTCTGGGCCTCCTGCACGATGGCGGCCTTCTGGCGCTCTGCTTCCTCTCTGGCGTCTCTGAGGATCTTCTCGGCCTCATCTTTTGCGGCTTTCACCTGTCTGTCGTAGTGAGCCTGAGCCTCTTCGCCGGACTTCGCCTTGAGCCCCGCGATCTCCCGGTCGGCCTGAGCCAGCTTCTCTTCGTACTCGGCTCTTGCCTTCTCAGACTTCTCCAGATTCTGTGAAGTCTCCTCCGCCTCTTTCCTGTAGACCTCCTGCCTGTGCACCATGAAGTTCTTCACGGGCTTATACAGCAAAAAATACAGTATGGCGAACAAAAGCAGGAAGTTGAAAAGATGCAGGAATATCTGAGTAAAATTCAAACCTAAAGGCATCTTTTACCTCCTTATAATACGAATATGTTGAGGATCGCGATGAGCAGCGCGTAGATGATGGCGGTCTCGATGAATACCAGGGCCAGCATGAAGATGGTCCTGATCTTGCCTTCCGCTTCGGGCTGGCGGGCGATGCCGTCTGCCGCGTGAGCTCCGGCGATACCCATTCCGATGCCGCCGCCCAGGGCTGCAAGACCTACTGCGATACCTGCGCCAAGAGCCTTGCCGGAATTGTCTGTAAGGCCTCCGGTAAGGCCGTCGGCTGCCTCGCCTGTAGTCTCGGTGTCAGCGAATACTGCGCTCTGATCCGCCATGAGCTTCACCATGAGAAGCGCCAGGATCAGTACCAGTCCCGCGATGAGCACGATCTTTAAAAATCTAGTGGTCTTAGTCATTTTCTCTTCCTCCGAAAAAGATCAATATGTCAAGCTGCTTCCGCAGTCCGGACTTCTGTTTTTTGCGCCTTGGCGGCTAACTTTCTGAGTTTTTTCTCCGAGGGCTCAGACACCTCGCCGTAGAACAGGGCCACCAGCATGGTGAGCACGTAGGCCTGGATCAGGGCGTGGAGGCAGGTGAACAGTACGCCTACCAGCACCGGCACCACATAGCTCAGGGCCGTGTAGTAGTAGACCAGTTCGGTGACGATGGCGCCGGACACCAGGGCTCCGAAAAGTCGGAAGCTCATGGAGATGGGCAGGGAGAATTCCTTCAGGGCTCCCTTGACGCCGCCCAGGCCGTTGTTCAGTATGCCGCCCACCACTATGAAGAGGTAGGAGGTGCAGCCCATCATGATGGCGCCGTTGATGTCCGAGAGCGGCGCCGGCAGGGCCACTGAATGGCCGGCCGTTGTCACCACCTGGATGCCGAAAAGCTCCAGCATGGTTCCGGTGAAGATGTACAGTCCCGCGGCGAAAATGTAGGCAGACAGCAGCCTGTTCTTGTGGGGACTGGAGTCCTCCGCAAGGCCGCTGAAGTATCCCACCATGGTCTCCAGAATCATCTGGAATCTGCCGGGTACCAGTGTGAACTTCGGGATCACGAAGATCCTTACGATCAGGGCGAACACCGTCAGTATCCCCGTCACCGCCAGGCCCGAGATCAGCCCCGGATTCACCTCCAGGCCGAAGAGGGCGATCTTGTTGGTGTCGTGGATGACCGCGTCCCTGATCACCGTGACTATGTCCTCCTCCTGGGCGGATGCTCCGGCTGTCAGGAATATCCCTGCCAGGAGAAGCACACCTATCACCACGAAGATGACAGTCATCTTTCTCTGTTGTTTCTTGCTCATAAGTTCATCTCCGAAAATATCAGACCGTGACGTACTCCGAGGAGTCGCCCCGTTTTATGACTCTCAGTTCCAGGTCGCGCCCCACGGCGAACCCGGCCTCTTCCACCGCATTCTTCACGGTGATCATGGCCTGCTCCGGCGTGTTGTTCTCCTGGCTCAGGTGGGACAGGAAGACCTTCGGGCGCCTGCCCGCCTTCAGCATCTCCACCACCGTGTGGGCGCAGGCCTCGTTGGAAAGGTGCCCCACCTCCGACAATATCCTCATCTTCAGCACGAAGGGATAGCTTCCGTAGAGCAAAATATTCCGCTCGTGGTTGGCCTCCAGTGCCAGGATGTCGCTGTCCTCGATGTTGTGATATATGCTGTCCGACACGAAGCCGGTATCTGTCACCACCGACGCCTTCCTGCCTCCGGCCTCGAAGGTGTACTGGAAAGGTTCCCTGGCGTCGTGGGATACTCGGAAGGACCTGACCGTAAGGTCGTCGCCCACCTTCACTGCCTCACCGTCCTCCAGTTCGATCAGTCTCTCGTAGGGCAGGGGCGATTCTTTCTTCACCAGTTCACTCAGGGTCCCGTGGGAGGCATAAAGCGGACAGTCCGTGTTCTTCATGGTGGTCCGCACTCCCTTGATGTGGTCCGAGTGCTCGTGGGATATGAAGATGGCGTCGATGTCTTTCAGTTCCAGCCCTCTCTGGGCCAGCAGTGTTTTGATGCTGCGGCAGCTGATGCCCAGATCCAGGAGGACGTTGGTGTGCTCCGTCCGGATCAGATAGCAGTTCCCCGAGCTTCCGCTGGAAAGGGCCATAAACCCTATGTTCATAGGCTTGACGTTTGCTCCTTATGTGATCCCGACAGGTCATTGAACCGCCGGGGGATCATTCTCTTTAACAATATATTGTACCACTTAACGGGGCCATTTACAAATGACCCTGTGACCGGGATCCTACTCCAGCATGGTCTGGATGATCTCTCTGTCAGTCTCGTGCATGCCCACCTTGCCGATGTAGCCCACCGTGGAGATGGTCTGGTCAGTCTCTCCCTTGAGGATGCCGGTAAAGGCCTGGTAGCTCCTGCCCTGCATGGCCAGATAGTGGGCCATCATGGAGGCGTCCAGGGATGTGGCGATCTTGGCTGCGCAGGAAGCCTTGGCGCCGTCGCAGATGATACCGGGGATGTTGGCCAGAGTGTTTTCCACCGTATCCTTGATCTGTTCGGATGTGCCGCCGGCCAGGTAGGTTATGGCTGCGCCAGCCGCGCAGGATGCGCTGACCGCCCCGCAAAAGGCGCTGAGCTTGCCGATATACTCCTTCTGGTGGACCGTAAGCAGCCCGCTGAACACCAGCGCCCTGTACAGCTTCTCCTGTGGAACGTAATTCTCTCTTGCATAGACTATGACGGGGACGGATGATGCGATGCCCTGGTTGCCCGATCCGGAGTTGATGATGACGGGCATGTCGCAGCCCTCCATCCTGGCTTCGGAGGCTGCGGCCGCATATGCCTTCATCCTGGTCAGTGTGCTCTCCGGGTAGGAAGTCTTGATGACCTTGCCGATGCCGACCCCATAGTCTCCGGCCATGCCCTCGTAGGCGATGTCCATGTTGCAGCGGATCTCCTGATCCAGCAGGTCCTTGACCTCAGACACGTCCACCGTGTCTGCGAATTCTTTGATGTTGTCTATGGAAAGACCGCTTCTGTCGGCGGTCTGGCCTGCAGCCTGATCCTCGTCACCTTCAAAGATGACTTCACCGTTTCTGATGATCTTGTAGATATTGGTGTGGTCGTAGCGGATCTCCACGGAAACATAGTCCGGGCCCGCGGTCTCCTCAACTATGAAGTGAAGAGGGATGTCCGAATCCAGATAGTCCACGTCGCAGTGTCCGCCGTTGATGAAGTCCCTGATGGCATGCCTGGTTTCGTCGGTCACTGTCTCCAGCACCTTCATGCCGCGCTCACAGTCTCCGCCCATGGCTCCCAGGCAGACCGCCACCTCGATGCCCGTCAGCCCGCCGGAGTTGGGTATCCGTACGCAGCGGACGTTCTTGATCATGTTGCCGCTGGCGTACACCTTTATGAACTCAGGATCCTTTCCCAGGACCGCCCTGGCCTTGGCCGCGGCGTATGCCAGGGAAATGGGTTCGGTGCAGCCCATGGCGGGAATCATTTCCTCCTTGAGTATGGCGATGAAATCTTTTCTGGTCTTGTCAGTCAGCATCTGCTGTCCTCCCTCTGTCGTTCTCTTTTCTTGCTCACCGGGAGCACGCCCCGAGGGGCAGTTTATCTTCCCATGACCTTGCGTATCACAGCCAGGCCCAGTCTTACGGGCAGCGGCCTAAGCACCCGGTCGGCCCGTTTCAACTCGTCGATTATGTGTATGTGCTGGGGGCAGTGCTTCTCGCAGGCGCCGCACCCCACGCAGAGGTTGGCGAAGCCCGGTGTCTTGTGCATCCCCATGGCTCTGGCGTAATCCGACAGGGCTGATATCCTCCCGTCGGTGTACACCTGATTGTAGTAAAAGAAGTTGCCCGGTATGTCCACTCCGTGGGGGCAGGGCATGCAGTAGCGGCAGCCGGTGCAGCCCACCTTTTCTCTGGAGCGTATGACGGATACGATCCTGTCCGTCACGGCCTTCTCCCTGTCGCCGAAGCTTCCGGCTTCCGCAGAGGAGGCGATCCTCATGTTTTCTTCTATCATTTCCGGGGAATTCATGCCCGAAAGCACGCAGGTCACCTGAGGCTGATCCCACAGCCAGCGGAGAGCCAGCTCCGCCGCCGACCAGCCCAGGCCGCTGTCTTCAAGAGGCTTCAGCGCGGCCTTCGGCAGGTTCACAAGTCTGCCTCCCCTCAGGGGCTCCATGATGATAACCGGGATCCCCCGCTCCGCGCAGGCCATGAGCCCGCGCCTCCCCGCCTGGGAGTCCTCATCCAGGTAGTTGTACTGTATCTGGGCGAAATCCCAGTCGTAGGCATCAAGTATCTCTATGAAATCCTCGGTGTCCCCATGGTAGGAGAAGCCCACGCTCCCGATCTGTCCGGAAGCCTTCTTGTCTGCGATCCAGTCCTCGATGCCCAGGGCCTTGAGCTTGTTCCACTCCCTCAGGTCCGCCAGCATGTGCATGAGATAGTAGTCGATGTGATCGGTCCTGAGCCTCTTAAGCTCTTCGCTGAAGATCTTTTCCACCGAGTTCAGGTTCCGCATGAGGTACTGGGGAAGCTTGGTGGCGATGTACACCTTGTCGCGGACGTTGTTCTTCTCCAGTATCTTGCCCAGAGCGTCCTCGCTTCCGGGGTAGATGTAGGCAGTGTCGAAATAGTTGACCCCGCCCTGGATGGCCTGCATCACCTCACGCTCCGCCTTGGGAAGATCGATGATCCCCGCGGTCTTGGTGAAGCGCATGCAGCCATATCCCAGTATTGAAATATCCCGGCCCTGCCGGTCTTTCCTGTAATTCATGTGCCGGGCCCTACTCTCCCCTGATCTCGTCGATCCCGATGTTGGCCAGCTTGTCCGCCCTGTTGTTCATCTCAGTGACGTGCAAAAAATCCGCGTAGCTGAAGTCCTGTCCGTTCATCTCTATGAACTTCATGTACCTCTTCATCAGCGCATCCTCCGACGCCTTGAGGCTCACGTGGCCCTTGACCCGGTAGAAGCTTATCTTCTGCTTCTGAGCCAGGCCGATCAGCTCCTGCCAGAGTTCCTTGTTCTCCACGGGCTCCTTCTTGGAGGTCATCCAGCCGTTCTGCTGCCACTTCAGGTACCAGCCGTCCCTGAAGCAGTTCATGACGTAAGAGGAATCCGAGTAGATCTCAAGTTCCAGGCCTTCCTTCTTAAGAGCCTTGAGGGCTTCGATCACCGCGGTGAGTTCCATGCGGTTGTTGGTGGTGTTGGCCTCTCCGCCGTGAAGCTCCTTCCGGGTCTCCCCGAACTCGAGGATGGCTCCCCATCCTCCCACGTTTACGTCTTCCTGATTGTTGGAGCAGGCTCCGTCAGTATATATCTTGAGTTTAGCCATTGGGCCTCCTGTTTAAAAAACGCCCCCGGGGGGCGGGTGTTTTGCGCCCGGGGACAGAGTCATCATGTGATTATAAGATCCGATATGTCCACGTCTTCGGCTTTGACGAAGGTGAACTTCTCGCCGTTGACCAGGTCATAGATCACGGGCACCACCAGAAGCGTCAGCAATGTGGCGTAGGCCAGACCGCCGATGCATACCAGTGCCAGGGGCTGCATCATGTCGGTGCCGGCGGACTTGCCGGCGGCCAGGACGATCAGTCCCAGGATGGTGGTCACGGATGTCATGAGTACCGGTCTCATACGTGTGGCACCTGCGGTGATGATGGCGGCGCGCTTGTTCATGCCGCGGGCTCTCTGCTGGTTGATGTAGTCCACCAGCACGATGCCGTTGTTGACCACCACGCCGTTAAGTATTATCAGACCCATCATGGACACCACGGACACTTCCTTGTTGAAGAGGATCAGGGCAAGGAAGCCTCCCGTGAAGGCCAGGGGTATGGTGAACATTACTATGAAGGGCGACTTGAAGCTCTGGAACTGGGCCACCATGATGAGATACACCAGAAGCACGCCTACCAGCATCATCTTGAAAAGATCCTTCATGGCGTCCATGATGGTCTCGTTCTCGCCGCTGTATTCCATGCGAACGCCCTCGGGCAGTCTCAGCTCGTCGGTGGCTGCGATGCACTTCTCCGTGAGAAGTGTGATGTTGTTGCCGTCCTCGGCCTCAGCCGTCACCGCCAGATAGGTCTCCTGATCCAGGCGCCGTATGGAAGGAAGGGATTCCTCTTCAACCATGTTGCTCACGTCCCTGAGGAGCACTCCGTCTGCCACTTCCAGGTTCATAAGGCTGTCCAGAGTCACCTCCATTCCCTCGCCCTTGGAGACGATCACGTCATAGCTGTCTCCCCCGATGGTGATGGTGGTGGCACTCTGCCTGAACGTGACTTCCTGAGCCACGGCAGCGTAGACCTGGGCCACGGTCAGTCCGTTCCTTATGGCCTTGGCCTTGTCGATGATGAAGTGATATTCCGTCTCAGCTTCGGTGAGACCGTTGTTCACGCTCTTGACGCCCTCCACCTGGGCAAGCCTGTCGCCCACCATCTTGGCGGCTTTCTTAAGGGCATCGTTGTCGTTGGCGTAAAGGTTTATGGTGACTCCTCTTCCTCCCAGTGCAGAAGTGTACTCGGTGATGGAAGATGTGGTGGTCACCTCTATGGTGGCAGGCAGACCCTTGGTCTTCTCCAGGATCTCCTCCGCGATCTCCTTGCTGGTACGCTTGGTGTCGGGTTCCAGGACCACGTAAAGGTCCGTGATATTATCCGCTGTCTCTCCCAGGAAGGAGCCGTACTCCGATGTAGTGGAGAGCATGGCTCCCGCCACGCCCACTCCGTCGATGCCGTTCACGATCTGGAGCACCTTGTCCGACGTCTCGGCAGTCTCCTGTATGGTGGCTTCCTCGTCGTTCATCTTGATGGTGCCTGCCATCTGCGGCGTGGTCATGTCGGGAAGGAAGACGAATCCTCTGGAGAGGGCGGTCTGGACGCTGAACACCAGAAGCACCACTGCCACAACTCCGATCAGGAGCTTGTGGTTCAGATTCCAGTTGAGCAGCCTCTTGTAGCCTTCCATTATCCTGCCGGAAGCATTTGCATTCTTCCTGGTCTCTTTCTTGAGCATCCTGGAGGCCAGCGCGGGCACCAGGGTGAGAGCGATCACAAGGCTTGCAAGAAGGGAGTATGTTATGGTCAGCGCCATATCTGAGAAAAGCTGCCTGGTAAGGCCCTGGACGAAGATGATGGGCGCGAATACGCATATGGTGGTAAGGGTGGATGAGGTTATGGCAGCGCTCACTTCTTTTGCGCCGGCCACAGCAGCGCGAAGCCTGTCAACACCCATGGACCTCATACGGTAGATATTCTCGATGACTACGATGGAGTTGTCCACCAGCATTCCAACGGACACCGCAAGTCCCGCCAGGGAAATGAGGTTGATGGTGACTCCGGAGAAGTACATCAGTACCACGGCGAACATAAGGCTGATGGGGATGCTGAGCAGGGTTATGAAGGTGGGTCTCAGGTCTCTCAGGAAGAGCAAAAGAACCAGGATGGCGAACAGCGCTCCGAAGCCCAGACTCTGCAGAAGGGCGCCGATGACCAGATAGATATAGTCGCCCTGGTCCATGAGGACGCTGAAGCTCAGCCCGTCATACTTGGCCTCAAGTTCTCTGAAGGTCTCCTTCAGATTGTCAGAGGCCGCGGTGGTGGATGAGTTGCTCTGACGCATGAAGGTCAGGAGCACTCCGGTGTTGCCGTTTATGGAAGCGTAGGTCTCATCTGAGTTGTCGGACACGAAGATCTCCGCCACGTCGGTAAGATGTATGTCCCCGAGGCCTTCTATGTTGAAGAGGATAAGGTTCTTGACCTCATCTACGCTGGTCAGCTTGTCTCCGACGGATACCAGATATCTGGCTCCCTCCTCGTTCTGGATGTAGCCTGCGGGCATGTCGAAGTTCTGGGCCATCAGGATCTGAGACACCGTCTGGATGGTGATCATTCCAGGAAGATCCGCCTGCTTCAGAGCCTCTTCAGCCTGAGCGTCCAGCTCGGTCAGGGCCTGCTGGAGCTGCTGCCTGGTGGCCATCAGCTGAGATCTGGCCACCGCCAGCTGTGTCTCAGCGGAATATATGGAATCCATGCCGTTGAAAGCCGCCGCGATGGAGGAGTTGATGTCCCCTGCGGAGGGAATGTCCGGCATGGTGATACCGTCGACGAGTCCGGAAAGGCTCTGCAGATTGGCCTGCAGATCATTAAGCGCCTGGGTCGCCTGGTCGGCAAGGGCTGCCAGGTCTTCGGGGGACGGCATGTTGTCCGGACTGAAGCTGGCCAGAGCCTCTGCGATGGCGTTAGCCGCCTCCGCCGCTGCGTTGGCGTATCCGCCAATGGTAACTGCGATGCCCTGAGCAGTCTGCCCTGCCTGAGCCGCCTGTGCGTAGAGCTGGCTGATGGTGCCCTGGATGCCGCTTACCGCGGACTGCTTGGCAGCCTGCAGCTGTCTGTTCTGGGCATCGATCTGCGCGATGGCTGAATCCACCTGGGCGATGCCCGATTCTATCTGTGCTCTGGCCTCAGCGATCTTTTCGTTGATGCTGGCGATCAGTTTGTTGTTCAGTTCTTCTATTTTGGTCTCGTCGATGAGGATGTTGACCTGGGACTCCAGAAGTCCCCCTGCCCTGACGGACGCCACGCCCGTGGTGCCCTCCAGCGAAGTTGTGAGGGTCTCCGTTACGAACTCCGACAGTTCCTGGAGGTCATAGCCCTCCATATCCACCGCGGCCACCATGATGGGGATCATGTTGGGGTTGATCCTGAGAAGATAGGGTGAGCCTATGTTGTCTCCCCAGCCTCCTTCCACCAGGTCCACCTGCTGCAAAACATCCACGACCGCCGCATCCATGGACGTGCCGTTCTCAAACTCCAGCATCACCATTGAATAGCTGGGGCTGGATGAGGACATGATGGTCTTGAGATTCTCAACGGTGGCGAGACTCTGCTCCAGAGGCTTGCTGACCTCCTCCTGCACTTCCTCGGGTGTTGCGCCGGGATAGGTGGTCATGACCACCATGTAGGGAAGATCGATGGACGGCAAAAGATCCGGGGTCAGCCTCGTGAAGGAGACTATTCCCAGAGCTATTACTACTATGACCGATACTATTATCGTTATTGGCTTTTTAACGCTGTATTTCGTCATGTGTTCGGTACCGTCAAAACGGCATATTACCCCAATATTACCGATTGTATATTATACCATTTAATGCAAGGGGGCTTCAACAAAAAAATACCAAAGAGGCGCGGGAGTCCCGCGCCTCTTTCAATGCGTTCATATGGCCGATCTTCCGGAGTGGATCAGTATGCTATCTTAGACGAGTTCTTCCAGATGCCCATCTTCTCGGCTTCCTTGATCAGGTCATCCCTGAAGTCGGGGTGGGCGATTGAGATCAGAAGCTCCGCCCTTTCCCAGGTGGACTTGCCCTTGAGCTGCACCGCACCGTACTCTGTGACGATGTAGTCGGTGCACATTCTGGGGGTGGTGACGATGGCTCCCTGGGCCAGGCTGGGCGTGATCAGGGAGTAGACGTTGCCGCTCTTGGATGTTTTGGTGGAGGGTGTGCAGAGGAAGCTGTTGCCGCCGTCCGCACCGAAGGCACCCATTACGAAGTCCAGCTGGCCGCCGGTGCCGGAGATCTGACGGTGTCCGTCGGACTCCGCGCAGACCTGGCCGTAGAGGTCTACGCCGATACAGCTGTTGACCGAGATGAAGTTGGGTATCCTTGAGATAGTGGCGTAGTTGTTGACGTAGTCCACCGGTGCCGAGCAGCAGATGGGGTTGTCGTCTATGAAGTCATAGAGGTGCTTGGAGCCGCCGGCGAAGGTGTACACCAGTTTCCCCTTGTCCACCGGCTTGTTTCCGGTGAGCTTGCCGGCCTCGAAAAGGGCCACGTAGGCGTCGGAGACCATCTCCGTGTGGCCTTCAACGTTTCTGATGTCGGATTCCGCGATCATCTTGCCGATGTAATTGGGAAGAGCGCCGATACCCAGCTGCACCGTGCAGTGGGACTTGATGTTCTTCACCACGTGACCGGCGATGATCTTGTCTATCTCAGTGGGCTCCTTGGCGGGGATCTCCGCCAGAGGCGTGTTGGAGCCTTCCACGATGTAGTCTATTCCGTAGAGGTTCAGCTGAGTCTGGTAGCCGTGGGCGATGGGCATGTTCTCATTGACCTCGACTATCCTCAGCTTGGCGGACTTGATGACTCCCCACATGTCGGCCACCTGAGGACCGATGTTGAAGTTGCCGTGCTCGTCCATGGGCGCCACCTGGAAGAAGGCGATGTCCACCTCGTTGTTGTTGTTTGTCCAGAGGAAGGGCAGCTCGTTGAACATCATGGGTATGTACCAGCAGCGGCCTTCCCGGTTCATGATCCTGTCCTGAGCACTGAAGTGCGCCGAGGCAAATCTCACCTGGTCGTTGGACTGGGTGGCATAAAACGTCTCGAAGGGCTTCTCTCTGATGGATACAGTGGATATGATGGTCACGTCCTTGAGCTCGTCCGCCCTCTTGGCCAGAGCCCTGTCTATGTCCACCACCGTGCCGCAGCCCAGACCGAAGTGGATGCGGCTGCCGTTCCTGACCATGGAGGCTGCCTTTTCCGCCGTGATCAGTTTTCGTTTATATTCGCTGGCTAATTCAGAAACTTTATACATTGGGTTACGCTTTTCATACCTTTCCGGATAGTTCTCAATTGTTAATTATTGAACAATTAACACGACTATTATACTCCTCCCAGGCCTCGTTTTCAAGATTGCGGGGGCAATTATCAAATTTCTCTTTTATTTTTTACGGCGTTGTGGTAATATATCTTTTGCAAAAGCGAGTCTCCCTAGTTAAATGGATATAACGGAGCTCTCCTAAAGCTCAGTTGACAGTTCGATTCTGTCGGGGGATACCAACGAAGACCTGCCCAGACGGGCAGGTTTTTTCATGCTCTGCCCAAAAAATCAAAAGCCGCTGCGAGGCTCTCCCCGCGGCGGTTTTTATTGTTTCTCTGTCAGTGTTTTGCGGTAGCCCAGCTCGTAGCTCAGGGCTTTTGCCGGGCAGGCCTTGATGCAGGCGCCGCAGCGGATGCACTCGGTATCGTTGGGGTCCTCAGAGGGATCCACGCCCATGCCGCAGGCCTCAGCGCAG
>JAEEGF011943595.1_pt1 | contig 15001 bp, 10 predicted proteins | sample 9134171 | NCBI WGS metagenome assembly JAEEGF01 (sample SAMN16246542, study PRJNA631951) | gut metagenome | biome: gut microbiome; feature: rumen; material: AP-attached | host: Bos | place: Iran: Karaj | collected 2018-10 | reverse complement strand
GCTGGACGGCTGGGTGGAACGGTACTAGTAAATAACGGTGGATTGCTCCGCCCTGGTGTAAAGGAAAACTCCATGAGTGGCACGCTCGATTTTGGCGGACAGAATGTTACTGTCAGCCAAGGGGCCACATTGCAGTTCTATCTTTCTAGCCAAAGCCTCTACACGAAGCTGACAAACATAGGCCAGTTTATTCTTAATGGGCGGCTGGTGGTAAAAGTACGTGAGGGTATCAGTGGCCTTGCTGTCGGTAAGGAATTTCAGCTTTGGACAGCCACGCAAACTGATGCAAACATTGAAGAACTCTGTCTCGACCCTCTGCCAGATAGTCTTTATTGGGATATCACTGACCTTTCAGCGTCGGGCATACTCCGCATCACTGATGACCCTGAACTGGCAGTCCGCACACCACGTGACGTCCCCTCCGTTATTCGCACGGAGTATTTTGATCTCAATGGCCGTCAAATCTCAATTCCCTCACATGGGATTTATATCGTACGCCTCTACTTCTCCGATGGCACCGTGAAGGTGAAGAAAGAAAGAATCAAGCCGTAATACGACGATTACGGCCTGAGTTGTAATAGATGGATCTGTTTTGGGGCTTGTACCCTTTTCGTTACTTCTTTCCCAGAATGGAGCCGAGGATGCTCTTTGCTGCGGAGCCTAAGATGGAGCCTGCTGCAGAAGAACCGCTAGACTTCTTGCCGCCTACACCGAGAGTGATGAGGATGTCGTTGAAATCAACATCACCGTCGCCGTCCTGATCCTTAAGGATGCCACTCAACTTGCCGACGATGTTGGGGATGAGTCCTGTAAGCGCGCTGTTGGTCACTGCGCCTAAGCCGAGCGACGAAAGGATGTTCTTGCTGAACATGTTTGTTGCCAATGCCGTGATGGGGCTGGCAGCTGCGGACGTGGTGCCTGTGAGAAGGCCTTTTAGCTGGTCGATGCCACCTGCCTTAGTGGCTGTCTGTGTGAGGCTGCCGAGGATAGAATCGGTGAGGCCGTTGAGTACTTGGTTCTTGGCATTTGAGGGAACGTCAACGCTTCCTACTGCCGATGCCACTTGACTCGTGATGAAATCTTGAATGTTGAATGCCATGATACTAAAATTTAAAGGGTTAATAATAAAAATGGAATAAATAATATGAATCAATGATTGATGACGGGCTTCTGCTGCTCGACGGTGGGATGGCCGCCAGGGAAAGCGGGCCAGCCGTCGTCGCTCCAGACAATGCGATCGAGGTTCATCATACGTCCTCTGTAGCCGTTACGACGCCAGAATGTATGGTAAAACATCCAGTCTTGTCCAGCATCATCGGGGATAATTTGTGCATTGTGGCCTGTGCCGACAAAAAGGCTGTCGGCAGTGCCGCTGAGGATGACGTTGGGATAGTCGTGCGCCAGCAGCGACTCGCCTTCTCGTCCCACAAACTTACCGAGGGGTTTGCGTGAACGGGCAACGAGGACATGATAGGTGCTGCGGGCACCTTCACAGCAGCTGCCTCGCGAGGTGAAGAGGTAGCACCATCGCCCACGTCGTATCATGTAAGCTCCTTCCATGTTGTCTGCACCGAGCTGTACGGGTTTTGCACCTTTCTTAATGGAGAGACCATCCTTGCTGAGTCGGATGCCCCAGACACCAGAGCCCTTGCCGAGGCTGCCCCAGATGAGATATTTCTTGCCGTGATCGATGAAAAGGTTGGGGTCAATGCTGTTCTTAACGCCGACGGTCTCGTAATCGACCAGTAGCCCGTGATCTATGAACGGCCCTGTAGGGCTGTCGCTGACGGCGACACCGCTGGCTGAGGCAATGAGATCGCCCCACACGCCCATTGCATAATATAATAGGTAGTGCCCGTCGACGTAGTTGATGTCAGGAGCCCAAAGCCGTGCTCCTTGACGCCACGAAGGCATGCCCACGCCGGCAAAGCCGTCACCCACGAATTCCCAGTTAATAAGATCCTTGGAGCGATAGACAGGCAGTGTGACAGAGCCGCGTGCCGAACGGTCGCCAGTACATTCAGCATGGCTGGCTGCAGTGCTGTAGGCATAGAACCAGCCCGTCCGTGCTCGGTCATCGAGCACCGTAGGGTCGGGGCAGTTGTGAGGTATCACGGGGTTCTTAAAAGTTTCCTGCGCCAAAGCGACTTTCGATGTGACGCAGAAGAGCAAGAGAAGCGTGACGAGACGGATGACGGTTTTCATGGAGGGAGGAAAGATTGAGTTAAGAATATTTTCAAGGGGTTTGAACAACAGTTATAAGCGGTTGGAATGGAGATATCAAGCGCTTGATTTTACGATGAGTATGCGGGCATCGACAGCTGTGACGTCGTCGGCAGAAGCCAGCAGAGGGTTGATGTCGATTTCCTTGATTTCGGTGGCGAAGCGGAGCAAGGTGGAGAGGCGGACAATGATTTCGGCATACCGCTGCTCGTTGATTCCCTGCTGCCCACGTGTACCGCTGATGATGCGATAGCCGCGCAGGGAGTGAATCATGGAGTAGGTTTCGGCATAGGATAGGGGGGCGAGGCCGCTGCTTACGTCTTTCAATACCTCGACGAATATGCCTCCCAAACCACACAGCACAACGTGCCCGAAGCGAGGCTCATACTTGGCGCCGATGAACAATTCTGTGCCGCTTAGCATTTTCTGCACCATTACGCCGCGTGCGTCCTCGATTTCCATCAGGCGGTCAAACTCCAATGCAAGGTGTTCTTTACTGTGGATGTTGAGCACCACACCTCCAACGTCACTTTTGTGAATCGGGCCTACCACTTTAGCTACAACGGGATATCCCACCTGCTCGGCAAATTGAATGAGTTCGTCTTTTTGGTTGGAAACTTTCTCGGGCACCAAGGGGATGCCGGCTGAAACGAGCAGCTCGCGTACCTGGTCGGGTGGGAGATAGCCGTCGTCTTTTACGGAGTCGATGATGCTGCGAATGCGCATGATATCGACACCGTAGAGCTCAACTTCTGGCGGAGCGGGAGCGGGGGTCTTCATGATTTGCGTGAGCGCTGTGGCCAGCGTCACCTCGTCGCTGAAGTTCACGTGCCCCTTCTTGAGGAATTCCTCCACCTCGGGGCCTGCGGTGTGGAGGCAGGGGAGGATGGGGAAGATGGGCTTGTGGCATTCGAGAATCTTCTGGTGAAGCACGTCGTAGGCCTCGTAGAGGGTGACAAGCCCGGGTGTGCCGAAGATGACGAAGATGGCATCGATCTTCTTGAAGCGGTTTTCGCAGTAGTCGATGGCGATGCCCAATTGCTCAGGTGTTCCTGTGGCAAGGATGTCGATGGGGTTGCTAACGGCAGCACCTGGGAAAAGTTTCGTTTTCAATTCTTCCACGTCGGGGCCTTCGAGTTTGGGCACGCAGAGGCCACCCTTCGAAAGGGCATCGGTAAGCATGACGCCTGGGCCTCCCGCATGGGTGACGATGGCGAAGTTCTTTCCCTTCAGTTCAGGCAGCATGAAGATGGAGCCCACGGTGGTCAGTTCCTCGCGTGAGAAGCAGCGCACGATGCCTGCCTTGCGGAAAAGGGCTTCGACGGCGCTGTCGCTGGTGGCGATGGCACCCGTATGGCTGGAGGCTGCGCGGCTGCCGCTCTCGCTGGAACCTGCCTTGATGGCGGCAATGCGACAGCCCTTGCGGATGAGTGAACGGGCGTGGAAGAGGAGCTTGTCGGGGTTGGCAATGTTTTCGATGTACAGCAACTTGACGTGCGAGTCGGTGGCAGGGTTGAAGTGCTCGTCCATGTATTGCAGCACGTCCTCAATGCCTATCTGCTTGCCATTGCCCACGCTCCACACGGAGTTAAATGCCAGTCCTTTGGTAACGGCCGATTCGAGAATGAACACCGCTGTGGCTCCACTGCCGCTGATGAAGTCGGCCCCTTCGGGTGTCAGGCGAGGGATAGGCTTGGTGAACACGCTGTGGTGGTGGGCATTCAGCAAACCTATGCAGTTCGGTCCGATGAGGGCGGCGCCGTAGCGCTCGCAGGTGTCGAGGATACGTTGCTCAAGGGCGGCGCCTGCCTCAGTCTCCTCGCCGAAACCAGCTGAGATGATGATGAAGGCACGCACGTTCTTCTCGGAAGCCAGCACTTCCACGTAGTCGGGACACAGGGCGGCAGGCACTACGAGAATGGCAAGGTCGGTGGGTGGAAGCTCCTTGACGTCGCGGAACGCGCGGATGCCCTGCACCTCGTCCTCCTTGGGATTGATGATGCGCAGGGTACCGCTGTAGTTGCCGTTGATGAGGTTGCGCACGATGGCGCCTCCTGGCTTGTGGGTGTTGTTCGACCCACCTACGACGACGATGCTTTCCGGCTCGAGAAGTTGCTTGTTGAACATGATTTACCAGGCAAACAGAGGATAGCCCTTCATGATGTCGTTGACGTGGGCACGGACGTTGGCGATAACCGTCTCGTCCTCAGGGGCGTTGAGCACGCGCTCGATGAGGGCGGCAATCTCCACCATCAGGTCTTCCTTGGCGCCACGTGTGGTGATAGCGGGCGTGCCGAGGCGGATACCGCTGGTCTGGAAGGCGCTACGCGTATCGAAGGGCACCATGTTCTTGTTGGCGGTGATGTCGGCAGCCACGAGAGCCTTCTCGGCCACCTTACCCGTAAGGTCGGGGTACTTGGGACGGAGATCGACAAGCATGCTGTGGTTGTCGGTGCCGCCGCTGACGATGTGGAAGCCTCTGTTCATCAGTTCCTCAGCCAGTCGGGCAGCATTCTTCTTCACCTGCATTTGGTAGGTCTTGAACTCAGGCTGCAGCGCCTCGCCGAAGGCAACAGCTTTTGCCGCGATGACGTGCTCCAGCGGGCCACCCTGAATGCCTGGGAAGACGGCGCTGTTTAGCAGGGCCGACATCATCTTCACCTCCCCCTTCGGCGTAGTCTTGCCCCAAGGGTTCTCGAAGTCCTTACCCATCAGAATGATACCTCCACGCGGGCCGCGCAGCGTTTTGTGGGTAGTGGAGGTGACGATGTGGGCATACTTGAGCGGATTGTCAAGCAGTCCGGCAGCAATCAGTCCGGCAGGGTGAGCCATATCAACCATCAGTATGGCACCCACCTCGTCGGCAATGTGACGCATGCGGGCGTAGTCCCATTCGCGGCTGTAGGCCGAGCCTCCGCCGATAATCATCTTGGGGCGTTCGCGCAGGGCGGTTTCCTCCATCTGGTCATAATCGACGCGCCCCGTCTCCTTATTTAAATTATATTCGCACGCGTGGTAGAGGATGCCGCTGGTGTTGACGGGCGAACCGTGCGAGAGGTGTCCTCCGTGACTGAGGTTGAGGCCCATGAACTTGTCGCCCGGGTTGAGGCAGGCAAGGAACACGGCTGCGTTGGCCTGTGCGCCACTATGGGGCTGCACGTTGGCGTACTCGGCGTCATACAGCTTGCAGATGCGTTCAATAGCAAGGTTTTCACTTTTGTCAACCACCTCGCAACCACCGTAGTAGCGCTTGGCGGGATAGCCCTCGGCATATTTGTTCGTCATGTACGACCCCATGGCCTCCATGACTTGGTCACTTACAAAGTTTTCTGAGGCAATCAGCTCGATTCCCTTCAGCTGGCGCTGATGTTCTTCCTCGATGAGGTTGAAGATTTCGGTGTCTCTTTTCATTGTTTATGAAGCTAAATTTTGGTTTTCGGCCGTAAAATTAGTGTTTTTTTCTTAAAAAAAAGCATGAAAGAGAGAATATATAAAAAAAAACACAAAAAGTGGGTAAAGGTTTTGACGGATGAAGATAAAGACCTATCTTTGCAAACGAGAAAGAAATGTCTAATTCCAATGATGTAAAATCTGAATCCTAATTTCTAATTTATTAATTTTTAAAAAGTATCGTTATGGCAAAGTTTATTTGTACCGTTTGCGGCTACGTCTATGAAGGCGACGAAGCCCCTGCCAAGTGCCCCCAGTGCGGCGTGCCGGCATCGAAGTTCAAAAAAGTAGAGGAAACCGAAGGCATCCAGTTTGTCCAGGAACACGTCATCGGCGTGGCCAAGGGCTGCGACGAAGAGATGATTCGCGACCTGCGCAATCACTTCAACGGTGAGTGCAGCGAGGTGGGGCAGTACCTGGCCATGAGCCGTCAGGCCGACCGTGAGGGCTATCCCGAAGTGGCTGAGGCTTTCAAGCGCTATGCTTGGGAAGAGGCTGAGCACGCAGCCAAGTTTGCCGAGCTGCTTGGCGAGGTTGTCTGGGACACTAAGACCAACCTTGAGAAGCGCATGATGGCTGAGGCTGGTGCCTGCGAGGACAAGTTCCGCATCGCCAAGAACGCTAAGGCCCAGAATCTCGACGCTATCCACGACACCGTTCACGAGATGGCGAAGGACGAAGCCCGTCACGGCAAGGGTTTCGAAGGCCTCTTCAACCGCTACTTCAAGAAGTAATCCCGCAGGGTGCTTCACAACAACAGCGAAGGCATCCCCCAATCGGGATGCCTTTGCTGTTTGAAAGCCGTCTGTTTCTTAATAGCGGACGGCTCTCTTTTTCTTTGTGTTGCAAGGGGATTTCCTTAAAATCCAATTGAGTTTCAATTAAAACTCAATTGGATTTTAATTAAAACTCAGCTGGATTTTAATTAAAACTCAATTGGGTTTTAAGAAAAACAGCAAGCGCCCCAAAGACTTTGCAAGCATCTGGCGGCATTGTATCTCCTTCGCGCAAAATAGGAAAGGGAGCCGCGTGGCTCCCTTTCAACATCGTTGTAACGATTCGGTTACTTTGCCCAGCAGAGCTTCTTGCCGTAGCAGTAGTGGACGATGCCAACGCTTGCCGCATTGGTGTTGTCGCCATTGTAGGCAAACTCGTTGTCGGGATAGGGGAAACGATAGGGGAGGTCGTCGCAGTCGGCGTAGGTCTTCTTCTCGCCCGGATACTGGGCGCAGGTGGTACCTGTGCTGTAGGTGACGGGCTCGCGCAGCGTGGTGGGATAGCCCGTGCGGCGATAGAGTGCCCAGGCTTCCTGCCCCTGCTTGTAGAGGCCAACCCAAAGCTCGTTGTAGATGCAGTCGAGGGCTTTCGAAGCATCGAACTTACCCTTGGCGGCCAGGTAACCTTCAGCTTCAGCGGCAACGTCGTTGTCTTCGAACGAGCAGGTAACGCCGTTGTTGTAGGCCTGTTCGGCTGTGTAGCCGACGTTCCAACCCTTTACGGCAGCCTCGGCAATGAGGAACCAAGTCTCAGCAGCACGGAAGTAGGGCGAGCTGCCAGCGGGGTCGTTGTAATACTTGTCGCCAGGATAGGAGAAGTCGGCAGCCGATTTTCCGTTGTAGTTCACCTGACAGCCGTGAAGCAGACCGACGTATTCGCCACTGTTTTCTGCGGGAAGAGCGAAGACGGGCAGACGGGGGTCTTCCTGCTCCTTCATGCGGCGGATGAAGACCTCAGACATCTGGAAGTCGTTCGGACGGGTAAGGCGGTTGTTGTACCATCGCTCACGATAGCTGGCGCTGCCGTCCCAATAGAACTCGCAGTTCTCTGCGCTCTCGTCGATGACGGGATACTTCGCGGGGTTGCCGAGGATTTCTTCGAAGGTAGCCTTCGACTTGGAAGCCTGGCTGCTCATGCCCGAGAGGCGCATGGCGATGCGCAGACGGAGGGAGTTGCAGAAGCGCTGCCAACCAGCGACGTCGCCGCCGAAGAGGAAGTCGCCGTCGCCCAGCTCATCGTCGCCCAAGCCGGCTGCCCAGCTGTCGGCGATAGCCTTGAAGTTTTCGATAAGTGCGTTATAGACATCTTCGTCCTTGTCAAAGACGGGCTTGATGTTTCCGCCGTTCACACCTTGGAAGGCTTCGCTGTAAGGGATGTCGCCAAAGCTGTCCACCGTGAGGAGGAGCATGAAGTTCTGGAGCACCTTAGCCACGTTCTGAATGTTCTTGGCTTCAACGGGGTCGGTGCGGTTGATGATATCCTGCAACTGCGGATAGAGGGTGTAGGTCTGATACCATTTGTTGCCGAACTCGTTGTTCGTGGGCAGGTAGTTGAAGCGTTCAGCGTCGTAGCCGAGACAGGTGTAGCCTGTCCAGTCGGAGAGGCGGCTGAGCTCGTCGCCCCAGTTGACGCTCATCTGCTCGATGCAGTAGCCGAGCATATTCGTAACAGGAGCCGTAGCGTAGGCGTCAGGGTCGGTGTTAATCTTCTCGAAGTCCTTGGTGCAAGCGCTCAGGGAGAGGGCAACAACGGCTGCCAATGCGGTATATTTGAATATCTTTTTCATATTGAATCTGAATTGAAGGTTTGACATAATCTTTCTTGTTCCTTTATCCATAATGAATTAGAAGGTAAGATTAACCTTGAAACCATAGCTGCTGCAAGAGGGCGTTGCTGCCTGCTCGAAGCCGAGACCGTAGGTGTCGCTGCGGACACCACCCGTTTCGGGGTCGATGCGCATGACGTTGTTCTTAGCCACCCAGAGGAGGGCGAGGTTGTTGCCGACGAAGGAGACCTTGGCGGCGTTGATGAACTTGGTCTTGCGGAGGGCCTGCTTGGGCACATCGTAGCCCAGATAGACCTCGCGGAGCTTCAGGAATGAGCCGTCGAAGACGTAGACTTCGGCACCCGTGAACTGCCATTCATACCAGTCTTGAGCGTTAACTTTGAGATAACCCGGGTCGTTAGGATTGTTGCTGACGGGGATGTAGTTCCCATCGCCCTTGTCGATGACGAACTTGTAGTTGGTGGAGACATCGTAGCCAGGGACGCAGGCACGTTCACGAATGCCGTTCTCGGCCGTGATGGCAGCCGAACCGGCGCAGTAGGTGTGGCTCATGGTCTGTGACCAGATGTCGCCGCCCAGACGCATGTCGAGCATGAAGCCGGCGTTGAAGTTCTTCAGGAAGTTGAAGTCGTGGCGCCAGGAGAGCAGGGCATCGGGCGTGATGTTGCCGATGACCTGATTGCTTTCCGTAGTACCATTACCATCGGCATCGAGGATGATAGCGCCGTCGTCGGTACGTGTGTAGCGTGAGCCGGTGATGTCGCCCCACTTGTGGCCAACCATAGCCGTTGTGCTGATGCCCCAGGTCCATCCCATGTCGTACTTGTCAAGTCCGTCGGCAAGGCTGACAACCATGCTCTCGTCCTTCGAGAAGTTAAACGTGGTGTTCCAGTTGAAGTTCTTCGTCTGGACGAGGTCGGCCGAGAGCTGAACCTCAATACCCTTGTTGGTGATTTCACCCGCGTTGATGAGCTTCGAGGTGATACCCGAGGAACGGGCTGTGGTGACGGAGAGAATCTGGTCGATGGTGCTCTTGTTGTAGTAGGCCACATCGAGGTGCAGGCGGTTGTTGAACATGCCCAGTTCCATACCGACTTCCCACGTGCGGGTGCGCTCGGGCTTCAAGTCGAAGTTGGGGTATGACTTGCTCTTATAGAGCATGGTGGTGCCGTTGAACGGAGCCGACATAGCGTAGTAGTAGTAGCTGTTTCGGTAGGCGCTGGTGGCGTTACCGACTTCGGCATAACCGCCGCGCAGCTTCAGGAACGAGAAGACGTCGCTGTTGAGCTTGAAGCTCTCGAAGGGCAGCCAGCTCAAGCTGATGGAGGGATAGAAGATATCTTCCTTGATGGTTGACGACCAGTCGTTACGGGCGCTGACATCCAAATAAAGTTGCTCGTTCCAGCCGAACGAAGCGCTGCCGTAGACAGAGTTGCTGCGGATATGGCTGTGGTCCATCGTGGGCACGGGCGAAGTTGCGTTGCTGGCAGTATAGGTGCCAAGCACGGTGAGGCCGTCGCACTCCAGTTCGTCGAAGCTATAGACATTGTCGCGATAGTTGGCACCCAGCACGGCGTTGAAGTCCAGCTTGCCCCATTTCTTGTTGAACATGGCGATGAGGTCGGCGTTGAATTCTGTGTTGCCAATGATGCGCTGGTCGAAGTAACCATCGGGATAGTCGAAGTTAAAGTAGACGTGCTGTGTGGTCTTGCTGCTGTAGGTGTCGATACCGGCACGGCCTTCAATCTTCACCCAGTCGGCAGGCTGGAAGAACAGCGAGCCCTTGCCGAAGAAGCGGTCCTTCACGTAGCTGTTGGTGTTCTCGTAGACGTTGAAGTAGGGGTTCATGTGGAAGTTGCTGTTCCAGTTGTAGAAGGTGTAGTTGCCTGCTGCATCTTTCTCGTCCCAGTTTTCCTTCAGGCTCTGCATGTTAATCTGACGGCCTGTCCACTGGAGCAGCGAGATCATCGGGTTGTTGCCGCCGTAGCCCTGACCGATAAGGTTGTCGCTGTTGGTGTGGGTGTAGTTAGCGTTGGCTTCCATCCAGACCATCTTGTTGAGCTTTACCTCCGAGTTGATCATACCGCCGAAGCGCTCTTGGTCGGTGTTGGGAACGGTACCCGTCTGTCCACGATAGGAGAGAGAGGCACGCACGTTTGACCTGTCGCTAACAGAGGCGATGCTGACCATGTGGTTCTGCGTGACACCCGTTTGGAAGAAGTCACGGACGTTGTTGGGCCGCGATACCCATTCGGTAGCCTCGCCGTTGCTGTCGAACTGCGTGGTCTTGATGCCGATGTCGAGGCGCGGACCCCACGATTCGTCCCAGTCGTCACACGTGCCACCACCAGCGCCGTCCACATAGGCGAAGCCGTAGGGGGAATTGACGGCATAGTCCTCGTAACTGCTGTAGCCGCTGCCGTAGAGTTTGTAGTGGTATTCGTCGCCATCGTGACCCTGACCGTAACTGTTCTGCAGCAGGGGAATATTAGCCACGCGGTCGAAAGTGACACCGCCGTCGTAACTGATTTTCGTGCCGCCCTTCTTGCCGCCGTTCTTGGTGGTGATGAGGACGACACCGTTAGCGGCGCGCATACCGTATAGGGCTGCGGCACCACCCTTTAGAATATCGACGCTCTCAATATCCTCGACGTTGATGTCGTTCAGGCCCGAACCATAGTCGACGCCATTGTAGTAGCCGTCGCCCGAGCGGTTGACGCTGTTGTTGATGGGCACACCGTCAACGACGATAAGGGGCTGCTGGTCGGCATTCAGCGTGGAGTTACCACGGATGCTGATGCGCGATGAGGCACCGACCGTACCGCCGAAGGTGTTGATCTGCGTGCCGGCCACCTTACCCGTAAGGGCGCTGGTGATGCTGGCGGGAGCGGCAGCTGTCAGCTGTTCCGCTTTCACCTCCTGCTGGGCATAACCCAGTGATTTCTTCGAGCGGCTGATACCAAGAGCGGTGACCACCACCTCGTCCAGCTGTTTCGAGTCGGGGTAGAGCGTAATCTTCAGGTTCTGCCCTGCGGCAACCTGTTGCGTAGCCATACCCACATAGCTCACGATGAGCGTGTTCAGGTTCGAGGGCACATTGTCGATGACGAATCGTCCGTTGGCGTCCGTCATAGAGCCCAAGAGGGGCTTACTGTCCCTGACGACAACCGTAGCGCCGATGATAGGCTCGCCTTCGTCGCCATCCACAACTTGTCCAGAAACGCGTTTCTGGGCAAATGCCATGCTTGTCCATCCTAATAGACAGGCAAGAAGTAATACATACTTTGCTTTCATTCGCTGTGATTAGTTAAGTGAAACAATAATTTGATAATTCTTTAAAAAATATGGGCGCAAAAGTAAACAATTACAACAAAACCACCAAAAAATATTAAGAAAACTTGCATTCAGAGGGTCCCCGTCCAGACGAAGCAGGCGGGGAAACGGGTGGCGTCGGGTAGGGGAGCATCGGCAGGGTAGAGGCCGTAGAGGGCCGAGCCGCTGCCGCTCATTGAGGCGTAGAGGGCGCCTGTGTCGTAGAGCGCTTCCTTGATTTCGGCTAGTTCGGGGTGGAGGGGGAAGACGCTCTGTTCGAAATCGTTGACGAGGGCTTGTGGTGAAAGGTTAGTGGTTAGTGGTGAGGGGTTAGCGGTTTGTGTTGAGGGGAGGGCGTCGTATATGGCAGCAGCTTCTTCGCTATTCGCTAATCGTTCACCGTTCAACAATTCGTCAATCTTGCCAAAAGCCTCACGAGTGGAGACGAAGACGGGGGGCTTGACGACGACAATCCTATATCCTTTTAAATCCATTGCGACGGGCGAGAAGATGTTGCCCGTACCCGTAGCGCGGACGGGGACGTTGCGCACAAAGAAGGGGCAGTCGGCACCCAGTGTGGCGGCGAGGGTTTCGAGCCGCTCGTCCGTGAGGCCAAGGGCGAACATCGTGTTCAGCAGGCGCAGCATGAAGGTGGCGTCAGCTGACCCTCCGCCCAGCCCGGCGCCCGAGGGGATGTGCTTGTAGAGCCACACCTCCACAGCGGGCAAGTGGGGAAACTCCGCCTTCAGCAGACGATAGGCGCGCACGACAAGGTTGTCGTTAGGTGCGCAACCGTCCAGTCCGGCGCCCAGCAGGTGAAAGCGGATGTCCGTTTCCTGCGGGTTTGTCTCCATCGGCACCACCTCCAGCGCATCGCAGAGTGGAATAGGGTAGAAGATGGTGTCGAGGTTGTGGTATCCGTCGGGGCGTCGTCCTGTGACGCGCAGGCCGAGGTTGATTTTGGCATTGGGAAAGACAATCATGCGACAAAGATAGTGCAAGCCGAACAAAAAGCAAAATATTATTTGGCTTTTTTGAGGCGCCGCCTATCTAAAAAAAGACAACCCCCATCTATACAAGGTTGATGACAGGATTTTGCGGACTTATCCCCAAAGATGCCGACGGATTGTGGAAACAATGTGGATAAAAAACGTCACTCTTTCTTTTCTGCGTCCCAAAATATCCCTACTTTTGTGCCCACATTTCTCATGGAAAAACGTAAATCAACTAATATCAAACCATAAACCGATATCTATGCCTCCCTCGTCAGCTCCCCGTAGAACTACCAAGCGAACTGTTGAATCCCGTCAGATGGATGACTATGGTCATCTGCAGCCCCAAGCGCCAGAGCTTGAGCGTGCCGTGCTGGGCGCCCTGATGATTGAGAGCGACGCCTATGCCCGCGTGGGCGAGCTGCTGAAGCCCGAGTCGTTCTACGAGGTGCGCAACCAGAAGGTCTTTCAGGCCATCCAGATGCTTGCCTTCAACGAGGACCCCATCGACATCCTCACCGTCACCGAGCAGCTGCGCAGCATGGGCGAGCTGGACAACATCGGCGGACCCCTCTACATCTCGCAGCTGGCGGGCAGCATGGTGTCGTCGGCCCACATCGAGAAGCACGCCAAGATTATCGCGCAGAAGTCGCTAGCCCGTCAGCTTATCACCTTCTCCAGCACCGTGCAGGCCGACGCCTTCGACGACACGCGCGACGTCGACGAGCTGATGCAGAGCGCCGAGGCTGAGCTGTTCAAAATCTCGCAGCAGAACCTCCGCAAGGACTACGTGCAGATAAGCCCCATCGTGGAGCAGGCCGTGGAACTGCTCAAGAAAGCTGCAGCAAACCAGACGGGTCTCACGGGCCTTCCTTCCGGCTATTACGACCTCGACAAAATCACCAGCGGCTGGCAGAAGTCCGACCTCATCATCATTGCCGCCCGCCCCGCTATGGGTAAGACAGCTTTCGTGCTCTCAATGGCGAAGAACATCGCCGTCAACAACAAGACCCCCATCGCCCTATTCTCGCTTGAGATGAGCAACGTCCAGCTCGTCAACCGTCTCATCTCCAACGTGTGTGAAATCAGCGGCGACAAAATCAAGAGCGGCCAGCTGGTGAAGGAGGAGTGGGCCATGCTGGACTACCACATCAAAGAGCTCTCCGAAGCGCCCCTCTACGTCGACGACACCCCCTCGCTCTCCATCTTCGAGCTTCGCACCAAGGCTCGCCGCCTTGTACGCGAGCACGGCATCCAAATGATAATTATCGACTACTTGCAGCTGATGAACGGCGGCACCTCCTACGGAAGCCGTCAGGAGGAGGTCAGCACCATCAGCCGTTCGCTGAAGGGATTGGCGAAGGAGCTCAATATCCCCATCATCGCCCTCTCGCAGCTCAACCGCGGCGTGGAGAACCGCGAGGGCAACGAGGGCAAGCGCCCCCAGCTGAGCGACCTGCGCGAGTCGGGCGCCATCGAGCAGGATGCCGACATCGTCTGCTTCATCCACCGCCCCGAGTACTACCACATCTACGAGGACGAGAAGGGACACGACCTTCATGGTATGGCCGACATCATTGTGGCCAAACACCGAAACGGCGCCGTGGGCGACGTCTGGCTTCGCTTCCAGTCCGAGCTTGCCCGCTTCCGCAACCCCAACGAGAACAGCATCCGCGACCAGGAGGCCGTTTATGGCAGCAAGCGCAACAAGAAGCTGCGCGGCAACACCTCGCCCGAAGGGATGCCGCCTGCTGCACCCATGCCCGACATTCCCCCTCTGCCTGATCAAGACGACCCCTTCCGCGCCCCCTCGGGAGGGAGCCCGCGCTTCTGATCCCTTATGCTTGCGGGTGACGAGTTGAATAACGCGTTCCCTAAACAAACGCTACGCCGAGCAGCGTGGCGTTTGTTATAAGGAACGGGCAATTAGTTTTTAACCTGAACGAAAGGGAATGGGAGTTTTTTCTCGACGAGGGGCTGGATGCGGGGCTGCCAGTCGGTATCGAAACGTGCGATGTTGCGGTCGAGGAAGGCAAGACGGTTCGCCAGCCATTGCTTAAGGGTGGCAATCTCTTCGTCATACGAGCTGACACGGTAGGCGGCAAACATTCCTGTGGCGTCAAAGGTGATATTGCCCATCGGAGGAAAGCCTGCGCCCTGGGGAGGGAAGGCGCCCATCGGAAACTCACCCATCGGAAAGACGCCGAAGGGAGGGATGATGCTGTCTGTCGGTGGAAAGTTGCCTTGGGGAGGGAAGGCGCCCATCGGAAAGGCGCCGAAAGGAGGGAAGGCACCGAAAGGGTTCGCTTGATTTTGCTGGTCGAGCTGTTGCTTGCGTTCTTCGCTCACCAATAGTTCGGGATATGTTTTGAAGTGGCGGTCCGTGGCCTGGGCAAGCAATTGCACCTGGCGGTCGATGAAGTCGTTGATGGCCTGGTCGCTGAGCACCGTCTGACGAAGT
>JAEEGF010165786.1_pt1 | contig 15001 bp, 17 predicted proteins | sample 9134171 | NCBI WGS metagenome assembly JAEEGF01 (sample SAMN16246542, study PRJNA631951) | gut metagenome | biome: gut microbiome; feature: rumen; material: AP-attached | host: Bos | place: Iran: Karaj | collected 2018-10 | reverse complement strand
AACGAACCGTGGTGAACGAAGTCAGCTTTAACGTCAAACAAGGTGAGATAGTCGGCCTCCTAGGTCCCAATGGCGCCGGCAAAACTACCTCGTTCTACATGACAACGGGCCTCATCGTTCCCAACGGAGGCAAGATTTTCCTCAACGACCTTGAGATAACCGATTTTCCAGTGTACAAACGCGCCCGTGCAGGCATTGCATATCTGGCGCAAGAGGCTTCCGTGTTCCGCAAAATGACTGTGGAAGACAACATAGCCTCCATACTGCAAATGACAGGCAAGCCACTCGAATATCAAAAGGAGAAACTGGAGAACTTACTCAACGAATTCCGTTTGCAAAAAGTACGTAAAAACCTCGGAGACAGACTTTCGGGAGGCGAACGAAGGAGAACGGAAATAGCACGTTGCCTGGCCATCGACCCAAAGTTCATTATGCTCGACGAACCTTTCGCAGGCGTTGACCCAATTGCGGTTGAAGACATACAATATATCGTATGGAAACTCAAAGACCTGGGAATAGGCATCCTGATTACCGACCACAACGTCGAAGAAACCCTTTGCATCACCGACCGGGCCTACCTGTTGTTCGAAGGACGCATACTCTTCCACGGAACTCCCGAAGAATTGTCGGAAAACCAGATTGTGAGAGAAAAATACCTGACCAACAGCTTCGTTTTACGCAAGAAAGACTTCAGCAAAATGCAGCAGCAGGAATTGGAATACGCCGAAGCCGATGGCAAGTCCGACTGATTTTCAGCGTAAAAACAACATTTATTAAATTAACCATTTCTTTTTAGCCCAAACATTCGGGAAATTTGCGAAGATTTCCTTATCTTTGCACATTATATCTGACGCAACGCCCGCAAAGCCCCACCAAGGCTGACGGGAAGCGGGAACTATTGAAACTAAACCGAAAATGAATTTACTGAAAAAGCTTTTCAACAGGAATAAGGACGGCAACGGGCTGCGTACCGGCGGCATGGAAGATTTCATGACCCTCATACGCGTCTACTTCCAGGCATCCATCGCCAGCAAAGTGGGAATAACCAACCTCAATATGCTGCCTGACCTGCGCGTTTTCAAACAAACGCTCAAAGTACCTACCATTAACAATCGTCTAGGTCTGAATGAAAAAAGCCGTTGCCGCAAGATGCTCGGCGAAATCTACGGACTTAAGGAAGACTTCTTCAAAGAAATCGACGAGAGTGTCAAGAAAAACTGCCGCAATGTCAATGAAATGCAGAGCTATCTCTACATGTTCCAAGGCTTTAGTCAAGACTTGCTCACACTGTTGACAAACAGCATGCAGGTCAAGTTGCGCATACCCGCCATTTTCAAGAAGACTCTAAGGAGCGTAGTGGCAGACGGCGTGAACAACATCATGGAAAAAGACGACTGGAAAGACGATAGCCAGCGCAAACTCGCCGTCGGGCTGCGCCAAATGCAACGCCGCCTGCTCTACAGCAAAGAATGGATGACAGAATATGCCTGGAAAATAGTGCTCCTGGCAAAGAAAGAACCGCGCAAGAAGGACACGGACACCAAATAACACCGTCTCCAAACGGCCCAAACCGACAAAAACAATCCTATGGAAGGCAGGGAAAAAACATTAGCCGAGCTCGAAGTGAAACTCACCCGTCTGCTCGAACGCCATCAGGCCATGGGAGTGAGACTGCAGGCCCTGGAACAGCAGAACAGGCTCCTGAAAGAACAAAACAACGTCCTGAACGAGAACATGGGCAACCTGAAAAAAGCCAAAGCCCTCGCTCTCGGAAACAAAGACGTGAAAGAGACCCGCTTGCTCCTCTCCAGGCTCATCCGTGAAATAGATAAATGCATCGCTCTCATGAGTGTATAAAACCAAACGCCATGCCAACCGACAGCAACGTGTTATCCATAAAACTCACCTTCGGCTCAAAAACCTTCGCCCTCAACATCGACCGCGAAAGAGAGGAAGTATACCGCACTGCAGAAAAGCTAATCAACCAGAAACTGCAGACATACATGAACAGATTTGCCGACCAAACCCAGGAAGACTACTTGACCATGGCCCTGCTCGACATCACCGTACATCTGGTGGACGAAAAGAACATAGACAAGCGCCTGGAGGAACTTATCAAAAAAATTGACAAAACCACAGACTGAACAGAAAACAATAAATCAGATATAGAAAAAACCAAATCGGACATAGAGAATTATTAACCAGATATAAACCAAACAAAACCCAACAAATGAACAGTGTAATGATTATAGCAATTGCCGTAAGCCTCGTTGTCGGGCTTGCCATCGGCTTCGGAATATTCCAATTCATACTCAAAGGAAAACGAAACAAAATGATGTCCGAAGCAGAACGGGACGCAAAAACGCTAAAAGAGAAAAAACTGCTGGAAGTCAAAGAAGAATTCCTCAACAAAAAAGCAGAACTCGAAAAAGAAGTACAAGCACGCAACAGCAAGCTGCTCCAGGCCGAAAACAAACTGAAACAGCGTGAAATGAGTCTCAATCAGCGCCAAGATGCCATAACAAGGCGCAAAAACGAACAGGACAAACTGCAGAATTCACTTGAGATGCAACAACAAGTAATCCTACATAAACAGGAAGAACTCGACAAATTGCAGCTCCAGGAACGGGAAAAACTTGAAACAATCAGTGGATTGTCCGCCGAAGAAGCCAAAGAGCGTCTCATAAGTTCCCTCAAAGATGAAGCCAAGACCGATGCACAAAGCTACATCAACGAGATAATGGACGACGCAAAGATGACTGCAAACAAGGAAGCCAAGAAAATCGTTATCCAAACCATACAAAGGGTGGCCACAGAAGCCGCAATAGAAAACAGCGTAACCGTTTTCCATATCGATAACGACGAGGTAAAAGGACGCATCATCGGTCGCGAAGGACGCAACATCCGTGCACTGGAAGCAGCAACCGGTGTGGAAATCGTAGTAGACGACACTCCGGAAGCCATTGTCATATCTGCCTTCGACCCAATCAGACGTGAAATCTGCCGTCTCGCACTTCACCAGCTCATATCTGACGGACGCATTCACCCAGCCCGCATTGAAGAAGTGGTTGCAAAGGTCAAAAAACAAGTTGAAGAGGAGGTAATAGAAACCGGAAAGCGTACTGCAATCGACTTAGGCGTACATGGACTCCACCCGGAACTGATTCGCATCATCGGAAAAATGAAATACCGCTCCTCATATGGCCAGAACTTGCTCCAACACGCAAGAGAAACCGCCAACTTAAGCGCTGTGATGGCCGCCGAATTGGGCTTAAACCCCAAGAAAGCCAAACGTGCCGGACTCTTACACGATATTGGCAAAGTGCCAGACGAAGAAACGGACCTCTCACATGCCCTTTACGGAGCCAAATTAGCCGAGCAATTCAAAGAGAAACCAGACATATGCAATGCTATAGGCGCTCACCACGACGAAATGGAGATGACTACGCTGCTCGCACCCATAGTTCAAGTTTGCGATGCCATAAGTGGAGCTCGCCCAGGGGCACGTAGAGAAATCGTTGAGGCATATATCAAACGTCTAAATGACTTGGAGAACATTGCTATGAGCTACCCGGGAGTTACCAAGACGTATGCCATTCAAGCCGGACGCGAGTTACGCGTTATTGTAGGGGCTGACAAAATTGACGACAAGCAGACCGTTGATCTCAGCGCCGAGATAGCGAAAAAAATACAGGACGAAATGACCTATCCGGGCCAAGTTAAAATCACCGTTATCCGGGAAACCAGGGCCGTAAACTACGCTAAATAACGCGACATTGAAGTTCAAAGGCACCATATTGGCTTTGTTCGTTCTTCTGTGGGCACATATCCCTGCCCATGCCCAACAAGAAGTGGAAGAAGGACTGAGTTACCACATAGACCGTCAAATTACGATAGGACACAGTCGGAATCCGCTTTGGCTAAATGCCAACAAACATGGTCTGTCCAGCGTTAAAGACGACAACGGATACATACGCGCGGGTGTCACGGGCCACACGGTTCTTGGCAACTCAGGTGACTGGCGTCTCAACTATGGTGCAGACCTTGCCTTAGCCTACAATTTCACTTCATCGTTTGTTATTCAGCAGCTCTACGGGGACTTGCAATTCCGCAAAGTGACCCTTTCGGTCGGCAGCAAGGAACGTGAGGCACAATTGAAGAACAATGAATTGAGTTCAGGCGCACAAACGTTCGGCACCAATGCACGTCCGACGCCCATGATTTCACTTGAAACGCCGGACTATGTAAACATCTTGCGCGACAACAAATGGCTCGGCCTGAAATTCCGTTTCGGCTACGGCGTAACCACCGATTGGCGATGGCAAAGACACTTTGTTGCCGAAAAAAACAGATATACGGGGCGCAACTGGGAACATAACCAGGCTCTATACCTGCGTATCGGCGACGAAGAGCGATTTCCCCTGGTTTACGAAGGAGGTTTCGAAATGGCATGCCAATTTGGAGGCACCATTTACGATTATAACCAGACCGACATGAAGAGAATCAAGATGAAACAACGCTTCAAAGATTTCATCGAATCCATATATGCCGGCGGAAATGACCCTACCGACTCCGGATATGACAATGCGCAGGGAAATACTTTGGGAAGCTGGCTGATGAGCCTGAGCTACAAACTGCCGAATGAAGCCAAAGTGCGACTATATTTCGACCACTTCTTCGAAGATCATTCCCAGCTGTTCCTACAATATGGATGGAAAGACGGTTTGTTCGGAGGAGAAATCACGTTGCCGAAGAACCGCGTGGCCACATCACTCGTTTACGAATACATCCACACGTCCGACCAAAGCGGACCTATCTATCACGACCACACAGAGGCTATTCCGGACCAGACAAGTGCAGTCGACAACTACTATAATCACAATCTCTACACCGGTTGGCAACATTGGGGGCAGGCCAAGGGAAATCCGCTCTACACAGCGCCTTTATACAACGACAATCACAGACTTATTTTTCCCAACAACCGATTTAGCGCCCACCATATCGGACTTGCCGGCGACCCGATGGCTTCGCTGCATTACCGTCTGCTCTATACGTACTCCGAAAACCTGGGTACTTACCAGCTGCCCTTTGATGACAAGAAGTACAACACATCATTTTTGGCCGAACTCACCTACTCTCCCTCCCACATCGGACGTTGGGACACGCGAGGCAACAGTATACGCCTGGGATTCGGATTTGACCGCGGAAGTCTCCTTGGCAACAACACGGGATTTCAACTTACGTTTTGCTCAAAGGGTTGGTTAAAACATTAAACGGCTATGCGAAAGTTCCCCATCCTATTCACCATTGCCTTGTCGCTGCTTACATACAGCTGTGACAAACACCCGAAAAACGGAAAGCTCGACGGCATGTGGCAAATCATGTCTGTCTGCTACAATCGCGGAGGCAGCTACGACTCACTCGTACAAACGAAAGACCTGCGTGCCTACCTGTCGTTCCAACTCGACTTGTCGCAAATCGTATGTCACAGATTGCGCCTGCCGAAGTCAAACACTATTCTGATGCGTTTCAAACATGAAGGCGGACAAATCCGGTTCTACGATTTCTATTACCACTATCGCACGGCCGACACCCTGTTTACCGACGCCGACACCCTGTCTCTCGTTCCCGTAGGCTTCATTGGCAAAGAGCAAACCTTTGATGTACTGAAGTTAAACGAAGATGTCATGGAGCTACAAAGCCCGTTCTCCCGCATAAATCTGAGAAAATTTTAGTATAAACCATATTATAAAGCGCTATGAGAGTAATAATACAAAAAGACTACGAAGCTATTTCGAAATGGGCCGCAGAACATGTCATCGAAAAGATTAATCAATTCAAGCCAACCGCAGAAAATCCTTTCGTGCTCGGACTTCCCACCGGCTCAACCCCCGTTGGTATGTACCGCAACCTGGTTAAAGCCTACAAGGAGGGACGCGTAAGTTTCAAGAACGTGGTTACCTTCAACATGGACGAATATGTGGGCCTGCCCGAAAGCCATGAACAGAGCTATCACTATTTCATGTTCGACAATCTCTTCAACCACATCGACTGTCCCAAGGAAAACATCCACATTCTCAACGGTAACGCCGAGAATCTGGAAGAAGAATGCGCCAACTACGAACGTCAGATTGCCGAATACGGAGGCATCCATCTCTTTATCGGAGGTATCGGCCCCGATGGTCACATTGCGTTCAACGAACCTGGCTCATCGTTTGCCTCACGTACACGTATCAAGACGCTGACCACCGACACCGTGATTGCCAACTCCCGTTTCTTCGACAACGACGTGAACAAAGTGCCAAAACGTGCCCTTACCGTCGGAGTCAGCACCATCATGTCGGCCGACGAAGTGATGATACTTTGCAACGGACACAACAAGGCCCGCGCTTTGCAGGCTGTAGTCGAAGGCAGCATCACTCAAATGTGGACCATAAGTTGTCTTCAGATGCACCGCCACGGCATTGTGATTTGCGACGAGGCAGCCACTGCAGAGATAAAGGTTAGTACCTACAAGTACTTCAAAGACATTGAGAAGGATGCCATTTATGGCTAACCCACAGTCTCACTTACAAAACAAAAGGCCTGTGAAACACGACGCTTCACAGGCTTTCTTTTTAACCATGTCCGACTTGGGAAAAACTTAACCGGACTTCGATCGTTTTATATCAGACTTCGTCGCAGCCAAAAGCCACTTAATACATCCGCCAACGTCTGCCGGCCCAAATCAAAGGCATCACCACGGTTTCAGAATTGCCGCCCGAAAACGTGACACCCACATAAGCCCTCGCATGGTTGCCGTCATTGTCCACATCGCTGCTGTCGCACGAAACAGACTGTATGCCGACACCCGATTGCTTCAGTTCCGCCGACATCTGTTTCAGCAAAACCAGCGTATTCCGCCTATACTGCTCCGAAGCGCTGTCACACGACATCATGCCCCTGATATACGCATCGAAATCTTCGTTTACAAGCAGCTTCATATAGTGAACGGCCGCTTTATCCGGCTTTTCATGCTGCGAAACCTGTTTGTGACGCCCGCACGAAGCCGCCAACAGGCACACACCACAAAGAAAAAGAATGACAGACCTCATTTCTGGCGGATGAAAATGTTGATGGGCGTGCCGCAGAAGTCCCATTGCTCGCGTATCTTGTTCTCCAGGAAACGGTAATAGGGCTCTTTGACGTATTGTGGCAAGTTTGCGTAAAACACAAACGAAGGTATCTTCGTGTTGGGCAACTGTGAGCAATACTTTATTTTGATATACTTGCCCTTAACCGAAGGAGGCGGAAACGCTTCTATGAGTGGCAGCATGTATTCATTGAGACGCGTGGTGCCAACCCGTTTCTTGCGGTTCAGATAAACCTCCTTGGCCTTCTCAAGTACACGGTAAATGTGCTGATTCGTGAGAGCAGAACCGAAAACTATGGGAAAGTCCACAAAAGGAGCCATACGGCTGCGGATGGCTGCCTCAAAAGTTTTGATAGCTGCCGAAGACTTTTCCGCAGCTATGTCCCATTTGTTCACAAAGACCACCATGCTCTTCTGATTGCGCTGTATGAGCTGGAATATGTTCATGTCCTGAGCCTCTATGCCGCGCTGCGAATCAATCAACAACAGACATACGTCCGAGTTTTCTATAGCCCGGATGGAACGCATCACAGAAAAATACTCAATATCTTCGCTTACCTTATTTTTCTTTCGGATACCGGCCGTGTCAACCAGATAGAAGTCGAAGCCAAATTTGTCATAGCGCGTATAAATTGAGTCACGCGTCGTTCCAGCTATGTCTGTGACAATGTGTCTGTCCTCTCCAATAAAAGCGTTAATCAAGCTGCTTTTTCCCACGTTGGGACGTCCGACGATGGCAAACTTAGGTAAATCTTCCTGAATCTGCTCTTCAGGCACGTTTTTCAACTTTGAGACCACTTCATCCAGCAGTTCGCCCGTGCCACTTCCCGTTAACGAAGACACACAAAAGGGTTCGCCCAAACCAAAGCTGTAGAACTCGGCCGCATCATAGCGTTGGGCATTATTATCTGTCTTGTTGGCCACAAGAATAACAGGTTTCTTCGAGCGTCGAAGGATTGCTGCCACCTGGTCATCCAAGTCTGTGATGCCGTTAGTCACATCAACGAGAAACAATATCACGTCACATTCTTCCGTAGCTATGATTACTTGCTTGCGAATCTCATCTTCGAACACGTCGTCCGAATTTACGACCCAGCCGCCCGTATCTACAACGGAGAATTCCTTACCACACCACTCCACTTTACCGTATTGGCGGTCGCGTGTCGTGCCTGCCTCGTCGCTGACTATTGCTTGGCGCGTATTAGTCAAACGATTGAACAGCGTTGACTTACCTACGTTCGGGCGTCCCACAATTGCCACCAAATTTTCCATATCTGCGTAAATTTATATCCGACTAATCCAAATTATAACCAAATGTACTCAATTCTTTGTCTGAGTTACGCCAATCTTTGTCCACCTTGACAAAAATGCGGAGGAACACTTTCTTGTCCAAAAACTGCTCCAGAGATTTCCGTGCTTCAGTTGAAACCCGCTTCAGAGCCACTCCGCCGTGACCAATTATGATTCCCTTCTGGCTCTCACGCTCTACATAAATCACGGCACCGATACGCACCAGACTGTCATCTTCTTTGTATTCGTCAACCACCACTTCGACCGAATAAGGTATCTCCTTGTCGTAATAAAGCAGGATTTTCTCACGTATAATTTCGGATACGAAGAAGCGCATAGGCTTGTCGGTCAACTGGTCCTGCTCAAAATAAGGCGGATTCTCAGGCAACAGTTCCTTAATACGGCGCATCACCTGGTCCACATTGAACTTGGCCTTGGCAGAAACAGGGAAAATTTCGGCGTCAGGGATTTTGGACTTCCACAAGTCTACCAGTTCGACGAGTTTCTTCTGGTCAATCAGGTCAATCTTGTTGATAAGTATCAGCTTGGGGGCACTTAGACGGTTTACTTTATCAATATAGTCCTGATTCTTTTCGATATCCTCCACCGCATCTGTGACATAAAGCAACACATCTACATCAGTCAATGCCGTTTCACTGAAATTGCGCATAGACTCCTGCAGTTTGTACGCAGGTTTCAGGACACCGGGAGTATCAGAAAAGACAATCTGACAATCATCTTCGTTGACAATGCCCATAATGCGGTGCCTCGTGGTCTGCGACTTGAATGTGGCAATGGATATACGCTCACCGACGAACAGATTCATCAGTGTGGACTTTCCCACATTGGGGTTACCTACGATATTAACGAAACCTGACTTAAATGCCATACCTTATATAATTCAAAAAAACGCATCAGTTTCTCAAGAGATGCGTTTTATGATTTGGAATGTAAAATTTTAATTCTCTACAGACGCTCCGTCGTAAGCCCACGTCATATATGCGGCTCCCGAAACGAAACCTGCACCAAACGCTGTCAGCACAAGTTTGTCTCCTTTCTTGAGTTGCTTCTCATAATCCCAAAGAGCCAAAGGCAAAGTACCCGCACTGGTGTTACCATATCGCTGGATGTTGAGCATAACTTTCTCCATAGGCAACTCAAGACGGTGTGCCACGGCCTGAATTATGCGAACGTTGGCCTGATGCGGTATAACCCAAGCAATATTCTCGTTATTCAAACCATTACGTTGGGCTATCTCGGCAGTAAGATCACTCATGGCGGTCACAGCATACTTGAAGACCGTACGACCTTCTTGATGGATGTAATGCATTTTGTGATCAATCGTAAAATACGAAGGAGGACAAACCGAACCGCCGGCTTTGAGGCACAGGAAAGGCAAACCCTTACCGTCAGTACGCATTATGGAATCCTGCCATCCGAGACTTTCGTCTTCAGAGGCCTCAACCATCACGGCACCTGCGCCATCGCCAAAAATAGGACAAGTGGCACGCTCGGTATAATCAACAACAGACGACATTTTGTCCGCGCCAATCACAATTATACGCTTGTAACGGCCACATTCAATCATAGATGCAGCCAAGTCCATCGTATACAGGAATCCACAACATGCAGCTGAAACGTCAAATGCAAAAGCATTTTTCAAGCCAAGGTGACCTAGAACGATGGAAGCCGTAGACGGGAAATGATAGTCCGCAGTTGATGATGTCACTATCACACAATCGATGGAATCAGGGTCATATCCGGTCTTCGCCATCAATTGTTTGGCGGCTTTACGGGCCATATAGCCTGTACCAAGTCCTTCTTCGTTCAGTATACGGCGTTCTTTAACGCCAATACGTGTCATTATCCATTCGTCACTCGTGTCTACCATTCTCGAAAGTTCCTCATTCGTCAGGACATATTCGGGAACGTAGCCTCCGACGCCGGTAATAACCGCACGAATTTTACCCATAATTTAGCTTATTCGGCTATAACTTCTTTTTCAACGGCCAGTTTACCTCTGTAGTAGCCACATGCACCGCATACCGTATGATATACATGCCATTCACCGCAATTTGGGCACTTGGCAAGCGTAGGTGCTACAGCCTTATCATGAGTTCTTCTCTTCAGTGTTCTGGTTTTCGATTGTCTTCTTTTAGGATGTGCCATTTCTAATGTATTTTTAGTTATTATTATCCGTTTTACACTCGCCGTCAAGCCTAATTGACCATATAACTGCTGAGTTTATTTATCATTTCTTCGTTACACTCTCCCTCTGCATGAGTATGCTGAATCGGGATTGCCACTGCGATAAAATCATATAAGAGCGGGGCCAAATCTAACGTGCCATCTTTTTCTGATAAAACAACATCAGAGTTCACATCCGGCACAGTCGTAGTTTTTTCCACATTTACCTCCTGTTGAACAGAGACATGCCATTGCATAGGTTCAAGACAGCGGTCACAAGGTACCACAACATAACCGTTAATACCCACTTGCATCCGATAAGAATCGCCTGCCTTGGGCTGGATGTCCACATGCGCTGAAAGAACACCGTCTTCTACCACAGCTTGTTTGAGAGCCGCAAAGAAAGTATCGTCAATCTCAAAATCAAACGACACTTGTTCCTTTCCGATGGCGTTCAAATCGACACGATAGGCCATATTCCACTCTTTTGGCCTGCAAAGTTACTATTTTAAATTGAAATACGCAAAATCATTTCCGTAATTCAATCCGAAAAGTCGTTCCTTTTCCGATTTCGGAACTTTTAACGTAGATTTTTCCCCTATGATATTTCTCTACGATGCGCTTTGCCAGCGAAAGTCCCAAACCCCAGCCACGCTTTTTCGTAGTAAAGCCTGGCGCAAACACAGATTTGAAATGATTTTTTGCGATACCCTTTCCTGTATCCGACACTTCAATAATCACAAGACCGGTTATTTCGTGCACGGTAAGCAATATTTGTCCACGACCAGACATTGCGTCAATGGCGTTCTTGCATAAATTTTCTATTACCCACTCAAAAAGCGGTGCACTCATTGATATCATCACTGGCGTAGAAGGGAAATTGCACACGATCTTTATCTTATCCGAACTACGTAACGATATGTAATCAGCCACGCGCCACAAGACATCACAGATGTTCTCTTCCTTAAATTCCGGCTGCGACCCAACTTTCGAGAAACGCTCTGCAATAAGATTCAAACGGTTTACATCTTTCTCCAGTTCAGGAATCATGGAATCTTCGGGGTAGTTCTCCTTCAGTATCTCCGTCCAACCCATCAACGATGATATAGGTGTGCCGAGCTGATGCGCAGTTTCTTTAGACAATCCCACCCATACACGATTTTGTTCCGCACGTTTTGAACTCAACAGGGCAAATACAATGGTCAGAACAAATATTCCGGCGACACCAAGTTGAATATAGGGGAAAACAGCCAGGCGACGCAGCGTTACAGAATCTTCATATAAAATTTCAAGATACTCTGGTGTACTCTCAACCGTGCTGTCGGCTGGTTCTTGTGCATCCAACGTAATTTTAATTGCATTGCCGTCCTCACGCATCCTCGACAAACAGCGCTCCAAATACGCCAACGAGTCGGCTTCGTTTTCGTAACGCTTGTTTATATTGCGTGAATCCAACACCTTGCCCTCTTCGTCAAGCACCAGGATTGGAATGGTGGTATTGGTGTTGATTACTTTCAGCACCAGATTCAAGTCCGTGTTGTCGTCAGCCGTGTTCAAGGAGCGCATAGCCTCAGCCCAAACACTCATCTTTGAGCGGGCTTCTTCCTCCAGGTTTTTCACAAGAACATGCGAAAACACCAGGGAAACCGTCGCAATTATAACGGCGGCCACAATCAACAAATACTTAATTTGCTTGTTTCTATCGGTCCACTGCATCTCTTTGGTTTCTTCTTAAATAACGACAAATACCGGCAAATAGTATATATACAAAAAATTGATTGTCTCACGACAACCAATCTTTACTAACCTTAAATCTAATACCATGAAAACATTGCAAAATTACAAACTTTCATTCATACAAACAATATTTTCTTCAAAAAAGTTTCCCCCAATATTTATTTTTCCCTGACATGCTATTCGACATACAGCACCAGGCCTTTCAAATACTCACCTTCGGGATGATATATATTGATTGGATGATCAGCAGGTTGATGTAGCTGGTGCAGTATTCTCACATAGCGCCCGCTTTGTGCCGCCGCCGTGAAAACAGCCAAACGAAATTGTTCCTTATTTACAGCTTGCGAGCAACTGAAAGTAAATAAAACGCCCCCAGATTTGATTTTTTCAAATGCTTTCGCATTTAACCGCGTATAACCTTTGAGTGCATTCCGGAGAGCATCCTTATGCTTCGCAAAAGCCGGAGGATCGAGCACCACTAAATCGTAATCGGTGTCCATACCTTGCAGATACTTAAACGCATCTTCGGCATAGGACGTATGATTTTTGATATCCGGGAAATTCAAGGCCACATTGGCATCCGTAACCTCAATTGCCCGGGAAGAACTATCCACAGAATGCACTTCAAGTGCCCCTCCGCGAAGAGCATATACCGAGAAGCCGCCCGTATAACAAAACATATTAAGCACTTTTCTCCCACTTGCATAATGCTCAAGCAGACTTCGGTTTTCACGTTGATCGACAAAGAAACCTGTTTTCTGCCCTTTCAGCCAGTCTATGTGGAATTTCAGACCGTTTTCAACGGCGATATCAGAGGCTTTCTCCCCTATCAGGTAACCGTTCTCGCTTTCAAGATTGGCTTTAAAAGGAAGTGTGGAATCGCTTTTATAATATACGGACTCCAAACTTTGACCCATCACGTCCGACAAGGCTTCTGCCACATCCATACGACAGAGATGCATTCCTACACTGTGGGCCTGCATCACCGCAGCCTTACCATAGATGTCAATAACCAGTCCTGGCAGAGCGTCACCTTCGCCATGAACCAAACGATATATGTTGTTGTCTTCACGTTGCAGGCCTAAGGCACGTCTAACCTCAAGTGCACATGCCAAACGTTTGCGCCAGAATCCGCCATCTACGGGACAGTCTTCAAAAGAAAGCACACGCACGGCGATAGAACCTATCTGATAATGCCCCAAAGCCAAGAAAGAGCCTTCGAAATCAAGTACTCGAACGATTTCACCTTCAGTCAGGCCTTCGTCCATCCGGGCTACAGCACCCGAAAAAACCCATGGATGAAAGCGAAGCAAACTTGCATCCTTACCACGTTTCAGATAGAGTTTCTTATACATTACGTACCTTAATTAATTATTGTCTTTGCGGCTCCAAGCCAGCTGATTCACCAAATCCTTTACCACCTGCTCCTGCATACGGTCCATTGACACGCGTGAAATCAAACGATAGTCGCCAGTATGTCTCAGCTCCTCCAAACGCTGATAGAGTAACACGCACGCCCATGCGTCTGTCGCTGCGTAACGTTTCTGTCGCTCTGTCAGAACCGGGGCTTCCCAATTGGAGAGTTGGGCTCCCTTCGAAATACGCAGGCCAAACACGTTGGCAAACAGTTTCTGCAAACTCATGTCCATAATACCGAATTGACGGACATAGTCCTGCAAATCTATAAAGCGCCCTTCGTCGAACGAAGCCCGTTCATGCAACATATGACGGTCGTCTTTCAACGACAGACCTACCTTTAGCTGCCGTTTATCTGCAAGTAATTCCAACAACTTGTCGGGCAAACCGATTTTGTTCAGGCGGAACAGAAAGCACATGTCGCGTGTGGCCAACTGCAAGAGAGACACCTTGTGGTTTGTACCCTTCTTAAACGACGGGCGAGTCTCTGTATCAATGCCCAAGATAGGTTGCCGCGACAGAAAACCAATGGCACGGCGTACGGAACCTATTGTTGTCACCACCACAATGCGGCCAGAAAACTGCACCTGCGGTAATGCGGCTATTTTAGTCTTGTCAAATTCTTCGTATAATGTTACCTCCGGCTCCATTATTCAGGCTTCATTGTCAAAAGTCAAATATATTTCGTGCAAAGGCCGCATTACGTTCACAAGACGTTGACCCCAATACGTCCTGAAACCTTCCATTACGTCCCAGAGTGCCGCAGACATGGCCTCAGGAAAGCCTTGCTTGTATATACCCGCGAAGTTGCGCAAATCCTGATAGATGTCGGCCAAATTTTCCGAGACAGTCGAGCGTACAGGACGGTCACTGTATTTCATGTCTTCTACAAACACGTCCAGATAATCGTCATAAGAGCCCAACACCTGCGACACCGACGTGCACACATACTCGTAATCGGATTCCGTAACCAATTGCTCCGCCACGCCGTCCGATTCAGGAACCGTTCCGTCAAGCACAAGAGCCTTCACATACACCAATGGCAAAATTTTAAGCAACATGCCTACGAGTTCACGCAACTCCGTCCGGGCCGCCTGCTCCATACGAACGCAGAACTCCGTTGAAACGGTCAGGAACTCAAGCACGTCTTTGTCGTAAATGCGAGGATACAATCCTGTCTCCATCATGTCTATAATTTAATAAGGTGCAAAATTACAAAAATCAAACGGTATTTCATCC
>JAEEGF010734810.1_pt1 | contig 15004 bp, 8 predicted proteins | sample 9134171 | NCBI WGS metagenome assembly JAEEGF01 (sample SAMN16246542, study PRJNA631951) | gut metagenome | biome: gut microbiome; feature: rumen; material: AP-attached | host: Bos | place: Iran: Karaj | collected 2018-10 | reverse complement strand
CTGTCTCCTTCTTACAGCTGTTATTTTCGTGAGTACTTCATGCGATGCCCAAACCTCGAAAAATACAGTAAACCAGCAGGCCGATCCCAAGAGCTATGATACATCACACTTTCTTGTAGCTGTGGAGGATGAACCGGACACAGTAGATTTTCAATGCACTTCGATCCATTACACCATCGCCCAGAATGTATTCAATCGTCTGGTGGAGATGGAGAATGACGAAAACGGAGATATGGTAATACTTCCTTCTCTGGCCAAAGCTTGGGAGATTTCTGACGATGGCAGGGATTATACCTTTCATCTCCGGGAAAATGTGACTTTCAGCAACGGAAAGCCGCTTACAACCTCTGATGTACAGTATACCTTTGAGAGACTTTTAACCCACCCGGATTCCTGCAACAAGGATATAGTCGATATAATCGTCGGCGCCACTGCACTGGAGAACGGTGAGACTGATCATCTTGAAGGCTTCAGGATTCTCAGTGACCTTGACTTTGCAATAACCATCGAGCAACCGTTTGAAGCGTTTTTAGCCTGTCTTACTATGCCCGGAGCTTCCATTCTGGACGGGGAATCAACTACCGCGGCCGGAGATCTCTTTGGTAAAGATCCCAAATGGACAATAGGAACAGGCTCTTTTGTATTAAGAAAATGGACTCCCGGTGAAGGAATGATCCTTACTGCTAATCAGTACTGTTGGATGGGACCACCCAAATGTGAAGGACTTGATCTTCGATTCGTTAATGATGCCAGTGAGATCCGCAGGATGTTTGAGAATGGCGAGATCGATGTGCTTGATCTCGATGAAGTTGGCAACTCTGCCGAGTTCTTTTTACACGGAAGTGAGTATCAGGACAGGATATTCAGTGTTCCGCGTATTGGAATAACATATATAGCAATGAATGAGAGCATTGCGCCTCTTGATGATGTGAACGTGCGAAAAGCCATGCAGATGTCGCTGAATCGCCCAATGCTGCTTGCTGCGGTCTATGGTGGCCGGGGCAACATAGAAAACGGAATTTTCCCCTATGGACTGTACGGCTATAATCCTGATCTGCCGGAAATACCCTATGATCCTGATGCGGCAAAAGACCTTTTGGCCAAAGCAGGTTACAAAGTCGGTTTTGACCTGACTGTAAGCGTAAATTCTGCTTCAACAAGGTGGGAGTTGTCTGTCCTGCAGATGGCAGCATCCATGTGGGAGACGATAGGTATAAAGGCAAAAGTTGAAGTTATCGACGAAAGTGAATTCATGAGCCTTAGAAAGAGCGGCGACCTGGCATGCTACACGGCACAGTGGATGGCTGACTTTAACGATCCGGACAATTTTATATACACGTTCTATGGGAATAGCCATAACACTACCTTCCGCAGCCTCTGTTATCCCAGAGAAGACGTTATGAAACGCATTCAGCTGGCCCGAGCAATATCTGACCCAAAGGAGCGCATCAGTGAATATCAGGATCTGGAGCGCATAATAGTACAGGAGGACGCTGCCTGGATCCCGCTGTATTCCAGAATGCGCTACTACGTCACATCCAAGAGACTTCAAGGAATTCAGGCATCATGGAATGGTTCGGTCAAGAACAAGTATCGTGAAATGTCCATAATCAGCGATTAAGAGTAGGTTTATGCGAAAAAGGAGTTGAGTTAATGCATTCTATCCGCTCTACTATCACAATAATCACTGTTCTGGTAATCCTTACGAGTGTTCTGTCTGTCTTTGGTGCAAGTTATATCATTATCCAGAAAGAGACAGATCAGAATTCGGTGCGGATGATGAACCTGATTAATGAGGATACTGACAAAGCACTTGAAAGGTACTTCGGAAGTATAGAACAGTCTGCAGAGATCATTGCCAATATTGCTGTTGAAGATCTTGACAGCATAGTATTGGTCAACTGTGGTGTGGTCAAAACAGGAACGAATGAGAATACCAGGGAACCTGAACAGATAAAGGCTATGGATGATTATCTGGAAAAATACTGTGCAAAAATTCAGGGGGTATTTTCCGGAATCGCTGAAAACACCCAGGGAATATTTTCTTATTACTACTGCATAAGTCCTGAGATCAGTAAAAATGAGCATGGCTTTTTTTACAGGAAAGAAGGAAAAGCCGGACTGATTGAACAGACCCCGTTTGATGTCACAACCCTCACGCCTGAAGAGCAGCTGGGAGTATCCTGGTATGAGGCTGCAGTTGACATGGGAAGACCGGGGTGGATAGGCCCTTATTCATTTCAGGATCAGTGGGTATATTCTTACTTTGTTCCGATCTACAAGGCCGGAATGCTGATTGGTGTCATTGGAATGGATATTCCCTGTGATATTATGATTGATCAGGTTAAGGATATTTGCATCTATAATACCGGTTTTGTCTGCCTGCTGGACAAGAACGCAAATGTTATCTATCACCCTGAATTGCCTATAACAAGCAGCCTTGATGATCTGCGGCTTAGTGTCACAACGGAAACACTTAAGGAGGATAAAAGTGGAGATGAACTGATACGTTATCTGGCAAATGGAGAAAAGAGACAGATGTCTTTTTCCACTCTTTCCACAGGCATGAAGGTAGTATGTATTGCACCGACAGATGAGATCAATGCTCCATGGATCACACTGATCAGAGATATTGCGCTTATCACGGTGATCGCCATTCTTGTTTTTGTTGTTATTATTCTGGTACTGTTGCGCGCGATTACTCTTCCATTGACGCAGCTTACCAATGCTTCTCAGAGACTGGCAGATGGGGAATATGATGTTGATCTGGCTTATAAGAGCAAGAATGAGATTGGTGCTCTGACCTTTGCATTCAATCGAATGAGAGATCAGTTGAAACTATATATTGAGGACCTGAATCATCAAATCTATTACGATAGGATGACGGATCTTCCCAATATGCGTCACTTCTTTAAACTTGTAAAAGCTGCAAAGCCGCGCATACTGGAAGCCGGTCATGAGCCGGTAATGGTCTATGCAGATATCATTGGAATAAGATATTATAACCGCCAGTACGGATTTGAGATGGGCGATAAACTGATTTTGAATTTTGCAAAAATTCTCTCAAAACATTTCGGGGAACAGAGAGTTTGTCGATTCAGCGCAGATCATTTTACTGCATTTTCCGAAGAGAAATACATAGGAGAGATCATTCAGAAGGTTTTGGATGACTGTAAGACAGCTATTGATGGAAAAGAGATATCGGTAAGGGTGGGAATTTATCGTAACAGGCTGGAGGATGTGGATCCAAATGTTGCCTGCGACCGCGCTAAGTTTGCAGCTGACACAAGAAAGGGTGAGCTGGCTTCAACCGTAACATATTATGATGAAGATATGTTAAAGCGAAGTGAGCTTAATATCCATGTCATCCAGAACATTGATCGCGCCATTGAAGAGGGCTGGATCAAAGTATATTATCAGCCCATCGTCCGCGCATCTAACGGCTTAGTATGTGATGAAGAGGCATTGGCTCGTTGGATAGACCCTGAACTTGGATTCCTTTCACCGGGATTTTTTATTCCGGCACTGGAAGAATATAAACTGATCTACAAGCTTGATCTCTATGTGCTGGAACAGGTATTGATAAAGATGAAACAGCAGAAAGAGAAGGGCTATTATGTTGTGCCGCAATCTATTAACCTTTCTCGCATGGATTTTGAAAGCTGTGATATTGTAGAAGAGATCTGCAAGAGAGTTGATGCTGAAGGAGTAGACCATTCGATGATCTCTGTAGAGATCACGGAGAGTGTCATCGGTGAGAGGTTCGACTTTATGAAGGAGCAGATCGCCAGATTCCGAAGTCTGGGATTCCCTGTATGGATGGACGATTTCGGAAGTGGTTATTCTTCTCTGGATGTACTCCATCAGCTTCATTTTGATCTTATAAAGTTCGACATGCGTTTCATGGAACGCTTTGATGAAGGTGAAGAAGGAAAGATCATCGTAACCGAGCTTGTGAATATGGCTATGAGCCTGGGGATGGATACACTTTGTGAGGGTGTTGAGATGGCCGAACAGGCAGAGTACCTGCGAGAGATTGGCTGTACCAGGATACAGGGTTACTACTATGGTAAGCCAATTCCATTTGAAGAGATAGTTGCCAGGATTGATGGGGGATCAGATCTTACATTTGAAAATCCAAAAGAAGCGGAATATTATGCTTCTATTGGCCGCCTCAATCTCTACGATTTCTCCGCTGTGACTAATGAAAGCGGTGACCTTCTGACACAGTATTTCAATACACTGCCCATGTGCATCATTGAAGTTGACGGAACAAAGCTGTGGTATAGCCGTTGTAACCGTTCATACCGCGAATTCTTAAAGCGCACCATGAAAGTTGACTACAATACTTACGAAAGAGATATGCAATTGGATGATCGAATAATGGAGTCAACTTTCTTCAAAGCTGTATTACAATGCGGTCGGGAGGGCAAGCCTCTTGTAGTTGATGATAAGGCTGGCGCAGATACTGTTGTCCACTCAATGATCCGCCGGATAGCAGTCAATCCGGTCACCGGTGTCTCGGCAATCGTTGTAGCTGTACTTACAATAAACAAGAATGATGTCGGACTTATGACCTCCCATCATAGGATATGAAACAGAAAAGGTGAACGAATATATGGCCGATCAGTTTAATCCAAAAACTGCATCCTTTATAGAGAATGCATTAAAGAGTCTTTACCAGCTTGTTGTGGTGGTAGAGGAGGAATGCTCACAGTGCAGTCTGGTAGATATCGATGACTCTCTGAAAAATTTACAGATAAAAGAACGAGGGTCATTTGACGAACTCTGCTCTTTTTTGTATAAAAATATCCATCCGGAGGACAGGGACAGGTTTGACATGTTTACCGATCCCGACAGAATCCATGAAGTTTTATCAAAGGAGATCAGCATTTCCATGGAAGGCCGCATAAGGCATAGGAACAACCGGTATTACTGGTCCGAGATCGTCATCTGTAACGCCAAAAGCTCTGACAGCGCTGAAGGCAGGGATTATCTTTTCCTGATCCATGATATAGACAGGATGAAACGAGCACAGATCAGAGAAAATGAAGAGACTGCTCTTCTGATAAGCAATCTTAAGAAAGATAATGAAAGGCTGTTTGTTGAGAACATGACTGACCAGCAGACAGGGTGCTATAACCGAAGGGGAATGCAGTATTGTGAGAAGATGATACTGCAGGAAGCAAAAGAAACTTCGAAGCATCTTTTTGTCTGCGTGCTTGATCTCAACGGCCTTAAATACCTGAATGACACTTACGGGCATCATGCGGGAGACCTTGGGATCAAAGTCGTTTCTGATTCCATTAAAAAATCTGTGCCGGATAGAGCAGCTATTATAAGAACCGGCGGCGACGAGTTCGTGATCCTTTGTGCCCTTGAGAAAACAAGCAAAGCCCCGGAGATCTTCTGCACGAAGCTGGAAAGAAATCTCGACATCTACAATTCCACACATGATAATCCGTTCCTTATCAATGCAAGCTACGGATATGTGTTTGAAAAAGTCCATGAAGATATGGACAATGTGGACAGGTTTGTTGAAGAGGCGGATAAAAAGATGTATGAGATGAAGGAGAAAAGAGATCCTTATAAGAGATAAATATCAGGAGATTAAAACACCGCGAAAAAATCGTGGTGTTTTTTTATGGACATTTTAGAATTTCAGTGACATGTACATGATACAATTAATGGGTAAAATTATGCTTGTTTTTCGTTAAAGCTTTGTGAAAAGCCATTCGATCAATAAATGCGTATGATTTAACTTTTAGTGGGGAAAAAGATTGAAGCGAAGGTATATTATCATAATCAATATCGTGATAGTAGGTTTGGTTCTTTTCATTATCATGAAGTATGCCAACGACAGGGCGACGGAATCAAACCATGCTTCAATTGCGTCTTTTGAGAAAATGACCACCACCACGGAACAGATCATCTCCAACTATCTGGAGGATGAGCAGTATCTGTGTGACACCTGGTCGAATTATATCAACGGCTCTGCGGAAGCAGGGGATCCGATGACCGTTGAGGAGTCTATTTCTTATGTGAGAAAAGCCAAGATATCATCTGAGATAACGGGACATCTTATATACACCGATGACGGTTCTATGAAGGGCATTTCGACCTCTGCCAGTACCACCGATCCGTCAGATTATACCGTGAATTATTCTCATATTTCGATTTTTGACAACCTTGAGATAAGTAATGAACCCGGCGTGGTAAACCTGACAAGGGCTTATACCAATCCGCAAAATGGAGTTCAGTCCATTGCATTTTTGAACAACGTAAAGGTTATGGATGATGAAACCGGTGCCCTGCGGGAGGGGATCATCATAAGGGTGGTCCCTGTAAGCCGCCTTGAGCAGAAGCTTGTTTTTTTGAAGGGCGAGTATGACAGCGTGGAGATATCCCTTATCGACTGGGATGGGGACTACATGATCCACGGAAAGTCCCTGAAAAACAGCAATTTCTTTGAATACTTCAAATCCTACAACCCCATGTCCAAATCTGAGCTCAACGATGTGATGGATACAATCCGCACCAGTACGGGTTCCATGCATATCCGTAACTCCAAGAATGAGGACAGTGTGATCGCATATACTCCGCTAAGCCATCTGTCTTCCTGGTTCCTTGTGGCTTATATACCGGAAAAAGAGCTGACGGCAAACAGGTCAGTTGACTGGCTGCTTCTGGGAATTGTAACTCTGGGGTTATTGGTCCTGCTAGGCTTTAATATGTCACTTCTTCGCAACTACAATAGGAGGCTGGAGGTGGCGGCAGAAGCGGCAAATCAGGCAAATCAGGCAAAATCCTATTTCCTTTCAACCATGTCCCATGACATCAGGACCCCCATGAATGCCATAATCGGCATGAATGAGATGATATTAAGGGACTGCAGGGATGAGGAGATATTGATGTACTCCGAGAGCATCAGAGCTGCCGGTAATACCCTTTTGGGAATCATAAATGATATCCTTGATTTTTCCAAAATCGAGGCGGGGAAGATGGAGATCATAAGTGTTGATTACAACTTTGTATCACTCCTGAACGATCTGGTGAACATGGTCCAGAGAAAGGCTGATGAAAAGGGGCTTTCCTTTGAGCTTGATGTGGACAGTAACATACCAAGGCTCATGCACGGCGATGAAATAAGGATAAAGCAGGTCATCACCAATATTCTTTCCAATGCCGTCAAGTACACCAAAGAAGGCAGCGTTGTCTTTTCGATTAGCAGCAGAAAATGTGAAGATGATCCGGAGTGCGTGATCCTCCATGTAAGTGTTAAGGACACGGGAATAGGAATCAAAAAAGAGGAGCTTAACAAGCTGTTTGTGGCTTTTGAGAGGATCGAGGAAAAGAAAAACCGGAACATCGAAGGTACCGGTCTTGGAATGGCCATTGCCCAGAGCTTTCTTAACATGATGGACAGTAAGATACAGGTGGAGAGCGAGTATGGTAAGGGCTCCACATTCTCTTTTGACCTGAAACAAAAAGTTGTGAAATGGGATCCTTTGGGGGACTTTGATACGGCATTCAGGCGCTTTATCAGTGAAAGAGAAGTCTACAGAGTTTCGTTCATGGCGCCGGAGGCAAGGATCCTGGTGGTGGACGACACTGAGGTTAACCTTAAGGTATTCGTAAGCCTGCTTAGCAAGACAAAGATGCAGATAGAAACTGCAGATAGCGGAGATGCCTGCATAGCTCTTTTCAAGCGCAATCCTTACGACGTGATCTTCCTGGATCACATGATGCCGGATAAGGATGGAATCGAGACCTTAAGGGAAATGAAGGCCTGCACGGATACTCCAAACCAGAAGACTCCTGTCATCTGTCTTACGGCAAATGCAGTTTCCGGAATGCGTGAGATGTACATAAATGAAGGCTTTGATGATTACCTGACAAAGCCAATCGATACCACCAGACTTGAGAATATGCTTATCAGATATCTGCCCGACGATCTGATCAGGCAGGTGGAGGATGAGGAAGAAGAGAAAAAGGAAGAGAAGAGCAAACCTGAGATCCAGCATAACATACTTGTAGTTGATGAGGATGTAAGTTTTTTGAAGAATGTAAGGGAGTGGCTGTCAGACACATATAACGTAGTGGTAGTCAAATCCGTAGAACAGGCGCTGGCATATCTTAAGAAACATGAAGCGGAGCTTATCCTTATGGACACCGGGATGAAGGTGCCGGATGGCTTTGAAGAATCAAAGATAATACGCAATCATTTCAAAGAGATAAGTAAAGATGAAATTACTTCACAGGTAAATGAGTTTTTTGGTGAAGGCAGTTGAAAGGAGAGAGTAAATGAAAAAACGGATTAAGGCAATTGTTTCAATGACCCTCGTGTCAATGCTCCTTATTGGCACGGCAGGCTGTGGACTTGGTCAGAAGGCCGGCAAGGAGTATGCTCCGAAATACTCTAAGGACACTCAGTTCAAGCTGTCGGTGGTGGGGACCTATTCCAACTTTGAATCTCTGGAAAGCGAGTTTGAGAGATTCTATGCGCATTATCCAAACGGTGAGCTTGAGTACACCTCCCTGGATGATTACAGGAATACTATAGGACAGGCCCTGGCAGGGCAGGAACCACCGGATATTTTTGTTGTTCAGCCCTGGATGTACGGAGATGAACAGTTTGCTCCTCTGTTTGAGACCGCTGAGGTCCTCTCGGATCCAAGCCTTAACATCAACCTTGACTGCATCCGTCCCGGTGTAAAATGGGAGACGGATAATGGCGACATACTGGCTCTGCCGATATTTGCCACTTCTTACGGAATACTTGTCAACATGGATATCTTTGAAAAAGAGGGCCTTAAGGTACCACAGAACTTTGGCGAACTTAAGGAAACCTGTGCAAAGCTAAAGGCAGCAGGATATGAGTCTCCTGTTATGGGCAGCAATACCAAGACTACGCCCGGAATCGGCTATAGCTTTGCTTATCCGATGTTTGCAAAAACGGTCAGGGATGACAGAAGCGTAGAGAAGGATCTTAATAATCTCGTACCTTCTGCCGGGGAAGCGATGAGAGATTCTCTAAGCAGGTTAAAAGAGCTTATAGATGAAGGCTGTATCGATGTGGAAAAATGTACAGCCGAAATCGAAGATGATTACAATGGTGTTATCATGCGGTTTTTTGAAGGGGATGTGCCCATGATGCTCTGTTCGGGAGACGTTGTTTCCGGAACCAAAAAGCGTGAGAGTAAATCTGAAGCCTTCTCTGCGAACCCGTTTAAATATGACTTCTATGTGGCTCCTTCGGGAGACGATGGCGGATATTATATGGATTCAACATCGCTCCTGTTCAGTGTCAACAAGAACAGCGCAAATCTTGACATGACCAATGAATTTATCCGGTTCCTTACCAGCGAAGAGGAACTTGGACTTATGGCTGAAAAGAAGAGGCTGATAACTCCTACCAAGGACTATTCCCTGGATGAAGTGTATGCTTCGCTTTCGAGTTTCCCGGAAAAGCGGACCATAAAATCCAACGATGTGGAAATCCTGGATGTAGCGGTAAAAGAGTTCAGAGCTGCCGCGGATGCGGTCATAAACGGAAAGATGACTGTGGATGAAGCAGTGGCGGGATACGGAACTTTGGATAGTCAGTAAAAAACAGGAGAACACTGAACTGATCAGTGTTCCCCTATAGTTTTTCAAGGATCTGGTTTATAAGATTTTTTGCTTCATCATAATCAAGATTTGAAACGAGTTTGTCCAGATCGTTAATGCTTCCTGTGAGCTCTTCATTATAGGTATATGAACTCAGCTGTTTTGTGGCCTCCTCAGCAGCCCCGAGATCAAAGTCATCTATTGCCTCGATCAGCCTGTTCAAGATGGATGAAACAGTATCCTTGTCAAACTCATTGCGGGGACCGTCGCTCTTTGACGCAAAGGGTTCAAGATATGGCTTCAGGGATCTGAAAGAGCCAAGAACGTCAGGAGTAAGCTTTTCAATCTGATCCAGATCGTTATCCTTTCCAAGCTTTTCAAGGGTAAAGAAATCCTCGCCAAGATCCATTGCGCCGATCATGCGGCAGGTGGTCTTCAGGGCATGGACCTGTGTGGTGTAGTTTGGCAGGTCTTTCTCCTTAAGGTAAGACTCTACAAGAGCACTCTTATCATCTATGATCTTGTAAACATCGCCGAGAAGTTCCGTGAAAAGCTCCATTGATCCGGAGTTTCTGATGGCTTTATCTACATCGATGCCGGGGATATTAATGTTCATAGGCATGGTACCTCCAAAAGGGGCTGCACAGGCAGCCCCTCTTAATTTTTTATTCCTTTGCTGTTTCCTTCAGCAGTGCAACAATCTCAGCCTCTGTATCCAGAGCTAAAACCTTATCTGTAAGAGCGTCGGCCTCGGCCTTGCTCCATTTTGAAATAATGCATCTGGCGGTTAGTACCAGAACCGGATTCACGGAGAATTCAGTGAGCCCGAAAGATATTAAAAGTGGTATCATCAGAGGATCGGCAGCAGCTTCACCGCACATTCCCACAGGAATACCTGCATCCCGGCCGCACTTTATGATGTGCTGTATGGAGCGCAGCACTGACGGCTGGAAAGTGGAGTACAGGTACGCCACGTCTGAGTTTCCTCTGTCTACACTCATGGTGTACTGTGTCAGATCGTTGGTTCCGATGGAGAAGAAATCTGCCTCCTTTGCCAGAAGATCTGCGATTAGGGAAGCTGCAGGAGTTTCTATCATGCAGCCGACCTCGATGTCTTTATCATAGGCTATGCCCTTTTCATCGAAGTCCTTTTTGATCTCTGCAACCATCTCTTTTACGGCACGGACCTCCTCTACGCAGGTAACAAGAGGGATCATGATCTTGACCTTGCCAAAGGCGCTGGCCCTGACGATGGCCCGCAGCTGCACATTGTAGCTGTCCTTGTTGCCAAGGCAGTATCTTACAGCTCTGTAGCCAAGGAAGGGATTCTCTTCCTTCTTGATATTGAGGTAAGGGATGTCCTTGTCACCGCCCACATCAAGAGTCCTTATGATGACGGCCCTGCCCTTCATGGTCTCAGCAGCTTCCTTGTAGGCGGCAAACTGCTCATCCTCTGTGGGAAGATGATTGGTGTCCATGAAAAGAAATTCTGAGCGGAAAAGACCTATTCCCTCACCGTCACATTCCATAGCCTTTTTGGCGTCCTTGGGAGTTCCGATGTTGCAGAAGAGCTCTACGCTTTCACCGTCAGCTGTGACAGTTTCTTTTCCCAAAAAGCCCTGAAGTTCAGCCTGTTTCTTGATGAACTCCTCGCGCTTTATGATGTACTGTGAGAGCACGTCGCCTTCGGGATTGATGTAGATGACGCCTTCTGTGCCGTCTACGATCGCTGTGTCCTTGTCCTTCACCCTGGTGGTTATGTCAGGGACGGAGAGAACAGCAGGGATCTCAAGAGCTCTGGCAAGGATGGCAGAGTGGGAGGTCTTGCCGCCCACCTCAGTTATTATTCCTGCCACATTTTCTTTTACGATCTGCGAAGTCATGGACGGAGTGAGATCTCTTGCCACCAGGATGGTTCCGGGAGCAACCTGGCTTATATCCACATCCTCAATTCCCAGAAGGATCTTGAGCATGCTGACTTTGACGTCGCTGATATCCGATGCCCTCTGGCGCATAAGCTCGTCGTCCATCTTGGAGAACATGCCTATGAACATATCGCACACCGCTTCTACAGCAGATTCGGCGCACTGGCCGGCGGCGATCATCTTGCCCATCTCGCCTGACATTGAAGGATCGCTTATCATAACAAGATGACCTTCAAGTATCTCTGCCTCTTTTGGACCTATGGTCTTTCTGATGTGCTCAGCCATTTCCGAAGTCTCAGCCTTGAATTTCTCTATGGCTTCATCAAAGCGCTTCCTCTCGGCATCTACATCCTGGACCTTAACGGCCTCATACTTAAGTTCGTGTTCTGCGATTACGCAGATACTGCCAATTCCGATTCCGCGTGATGCGGCGATTCCTGATATCATACCTGTTCTCCCTTATTAACGTAAGTTAATATCTGACTCTTTAAATGTTTTACTGTTCGTCGCCCAGACCGCTCTCGATAAGTTCGATGGCCTTCTTGAGGGCATCTGCCTCGTCAGGACCGTCGCACTGAACTTCAATTTCAGCGCCGCACTTGATGCATGCGCTCATAAGCATCATAACGCTCTTGGCGTCATAGGTTGTGCCGTTGAAAAGAATCTTGACGTCGCTTGCAAACGGAGTCATGGCCTGAGCAAAGAGGCTGGCCGGACGCATGTGAAGACCCTGTTCGTTAGTTACTGTGATTTGCTGTGATACCATGGTTTATTATCCTTTCTTAATATGAAATAGTAAGTAAATGTACACTTATATAATAACATGGATTGCTGCCTGATTTTAGTTTATCTTATGCTTCCGGAGCGTCTTTTTTAAGGATACCGAGCATGAGACAGCCAACAGCTGAGCCGATAAGAAGTGCTACAAGGTACATTGCTACATTTCCTACAACAGGGAATACGAAGATTCCGCCGTGAGGAGCCATAAGTGTGCACTTGAAGGCCATTGAAAGAGCGCCGGCAACGCCTGATCCGATAAGAAGTGAAGGAATTACGTGAAGAGGATCAGCTGCTGCGAAGGGGATGGCACCCTCTGTGATAAAGCTAAGTCCCATGATGAAGTTTACAGGACCGGACTTTCTCTCAGCTTCGTTAAATTTCTTTTTGAATATAAGTGTTGCAAGGGCAATGGCAATAGGAGGAACCATACCGCCTACCATGATTGCTGCCATGATCATGTAACCTGTCTCATTCTGGTTTGCAAGGCTAGCAAGACCGAAGGCGTAAGCTGCCTTGTTGAGAGGGCCGCCCATGTCAGTTGCCATCATTGCTCCGAGAAGTGCTCCAAGGATGATGATGGAACCGCTTGACATTCCTGTAAGGACGTTTGCAATCCAGGCATTAAGTGCACCAACGATAGGGTTGATCAGGCACATTACGATGCCGATGAGAAGTGTTCCAACCAGCGGATAGATAAGTACGGGCTTGATTCCTTCAAGGGCTGCGGGAAGCTTATCGCAGAGCTTTCTAAGACCAAGAACGATGTAACCGCCAACAAAACCTGCTACGAGAGCTCCAAGGAAAGCGGATGGAACATCGCCGCCGGGTGAAGCGAAGGTGGCACCTGTTGATGCGAGATAGCCGCCGACAAAACCAACAGCAAGACCTGGACGGTCTGCGATACTCTGTGCGATAAATCCTGCAAGGATAGGAAGCATGAAGCCAAAGGCTGCTCCGCCGATTGACTTAAGCCATGCGGCAACAGGAGTGTTGCTTCCGAAGTTTGAAGGATCGATGGAGTAGTCATCCAAAAGGAATGCAATGGCGATAAGGATACCGCCGCCGATAACGAAGGGAAGCATGTGTGATACACCGTTCATCAGGTGCTTGTATGCTTTTCTTCCTGCACTCTCATTTGCTGAGTCATCAGCCTTTGCAACGGTTCCTGTGTGGTGGTAAACGCTTACCGTACCGGATGCTGCCTTGTCGATGAGTTCCTTAGGATTGTGTATTGCTTCTTTGGTAGAAGTGATAAGAACCTTCTTGCCGTCAAACCTGCCCATTTCAATGTTTTTGTCGCAGGCTACTATAACAGCGTCGGCTTCAGCGATCTCATCGGATGTAAGAACATCCTTTGCTCCGCCTGATCCGTCTTTTTCTACCTTGATGGGGAATCCCAGTTCCTTGGCCTTGAGCTCAAGGGCTTCAGCGGCCATGAAGGTGTGAGCGATACCTGTAGGGCAGGCTGTTACACCAACGAGTTTTACTGTCTTTTTAGGTGCAGCTTCTTTCTCTTTTTCCTTCTCTTTCTTGGCAGCAGCGGCAGCGGCCTTCTTGGCCTGCTCTTCCTTGTCCTTTGCTTTTTCCTTTTCATCGATTATTCCAAGGAATTCCTCGGGAGTCTTGGCTGCAACCAGCTTCTGGGCAAAGCTCGGATCCATTAAAAGAGTCATGAGCTTTGATAAAACTTCAAGGTGTGTGTCGGCAGCTGTGTCAGGCGCAGCGATCATGAAGAACAGATTGCTGGGCTTGCCGTCCAATGATTTGTAGTCTATTCCGGCAGGAACGGTCATTGCTGTAACGCCGGCTTTGGAGACAGAAGATGACTTGCCATGAGGTACTGCAATCCCCATTCCTATGGCAGTTGAGCCCTTTGCCTCTCTTGCAAGGATAGCCTCCTTGAAAGCCTTGACATCATTTAAGTTGCCAACTTTGTTGTGGAGCTCGATGAGCTTGTCGATAGCGCCGTTCTGGTCGGCAACATCTGCATTTAATGTTATGCCGTCCCTGATTAGTAGATCTGTGATTTTCATAGTCCCTCCTTTTTTCTCTTGCCAATAAACTATCTTTATAAAGTCTCCCTCTTAAAGACTTTCATAAAGCTTAAGTATCGCCTCGCCTGTGGCGAGATCGTCTGAAAACGCTGTGGCACTGCCGGCTGCGGTACCCATCTTAAGAGCTTCCTCATAACTCCTGTTCTTGAAGTACCCTGCAATAAAACCGGCCACCATGGAATCGCCTGCCCCAACGGAGTTCCTCACCTCTCCCTTGGGAACGCCCATGCGGAATTTCTGCCCGTCTTCGGAGATCAGCATTGCGCCGTCGCCGGCCATGGAGATCAGGACATTTCTTGCGCCCATTTCCTGAAGCTTTTTGGCATGTTCTTCCAGTTCCTCATCAGTTTTCAGGACCTTGCCAAACATCTCACCAAGTTCGTGATTGTTGGGCTTTATTAAGAATGGATGATATTTAAGGACGTTTTTTAAAAGATCCTTTGTCGCATCCACAACGACATCGATTTTTCTGTCACTCACAAGGGCGATTATCTTTTCATATACATCGCTGGGAAGTGAGTTCGGTATGCTTCCTGCCAGGATCAGCATGTCGCCGTCTACAAGGGTGTTTATCCTGTCAAAGAGTTCCTTCCGGGCCTCCTCCGGGATAGCAGGTCCCTGAGCGTTTATCTCGGT
>JAEEGF010570782.1_pt1 | contig 15004 bp, 9 predicted proteins | sample 9134171 | NCBI WGS metagenome assembly JAEEGF01 (sample SAMN16246542, study PRJNA631951) | gut metagenome | biome: gut microbiome; feature: rumen; material: AP-attached | host: Bos | place: Iran: Karaj | collected 2018-10 | reverse complement strand
CAACTCATTGATACCGATATTGAACATTGCTGATCCATGTAGTACCGGATAGACTTTGGCTTTTGCCACAAGAGCGATTATCGTATTCCAATAATCAGCCGGTGAAATTTCACTATCCGCCAAATATCGTTCCAAATATTTTCACATGAGGCGTTGATTTCATTTACCAAAGCCCTGAAGGCACAGCCCCCATACCCCCGCACCACATAGGAGGAGTTTATGGCAAGAAGAGTTTTTGATTTTAGTTCTGATGAAGATGATAAGAAGGTAGCGGATAAGAATCCGATCACGTATAAGGTCTTTTATTCTGATGTTTCAATACCAACTCCAAGAGAGCCCATAATGGTCCTTCGAAACCCAGCTGGCGCCTTTGAACACCACATCAGCGGTCACTTCATGGACCCCGCTAAGCGCACATCTTTTTCTTCAGATGATCCCAACGCTCAGGCAGACATAGTTAAGATCGATGCCAGATTCGTAGAATTCGTCAAATGGCTTGGTGCCAATAAGATAAGTGTCAGGCTCTCCGGTAAAAGTGTAAGAGGCGGATTTGCCATATATAAGATACGCGAAGTTGAATCAGGGATTTCCTCACAGCTCTCTGCTCAGGACGGATTCCTTCAGTACATGATAGGAAGACTTCTGGACAGCCACATATCAGAAGATGAGTTTGAGGCTGGCAGTAGCGAGGAGGAAGAAGCTGATGATGACAGCATGAAGCTTACATCCCTTCAGTCCATTACAGACTTTTTGAAATGTGCCGGCAAGACTTTTCCTTCTAATATAAGAAGCTGGGCAAGGCGTAATCTTGCAGTTGCCAATTCTGATGAAGTATCAAGTGAAGAAAGACGTCACGCTCAAAGGGCTCTTTCTACCATGATGAACATTCAGTGGAAGGATTCCTATTTCGAATCGATTGATCCTGTGGTAGCAAGACGCATTCTTGATGAAGAGCTTTATGGCATGGAGAATGTTAAGCAAAGGATCATAGAGACTATAATCCAGATCAACAGAACCCATAAGCTTCCTGCATATGGAATCCTCCTTATAGGTCCTGCAGGAACAGGTAAATCCCAGATTGCATATGCGATCGCAAGGATACTTAAACTGCCGTGGGCAGCTCTTGATATGAGTGCGGTTCATGATCCCGAGCAGCTTACAGGAAGTTCCAGAATATATGCTAATGCTAAGCCCGGATCCATTATGGAAGCTTTTTCAAGAGCAGGTCAGTCCAATCTTGTATTTATAATCAACGAGCTTGATAAGGCAGACAATGACTCATCATCAGGTAATCCTGCAGATGCGCTCCTGACTCTTCTTGATAACCTTGGCTATACAGACAACTATATGGAATGTATGATTCCTACAACAGGAGTATACCCCGTAGCTACTGCCAATGACAGAAGCAGGATCTCAGATCCCCTTCTTACAAGATTTGCTGTGATAGAGCTTCCTGATTATACACATGATGAAAAGAGAACTATTTTCCTAAAGTACTCACTTCCTAGAGTTTTAAGAAGACTTGGCCTTAGTGAAAAAGAGTGTGTTGTAACCAAAGAAGCTGCTGACGTTGTGGTTGAACATTACAAGAATGTTTCAGGTGTAAGAGATCTTGAGCAGGCAGCAGAACATATGGCAGCTCATGCACTGTACCTTATAGAGACAAGCGGAGTTAAGACTGTTAAGTATGATAAGAAGACAGCACAGCAGCTTATGAACTCCTGATACAAATGTATAGAGTATATTTGTCAGTTGACAATGAAAAGAATCTTTTCATGTTATAAGAAAAACATAGTAACGATAAGTAGATATATGCATTAACTGAAAATTTTAAAATGGAGATTATCATGAATATACAAACAGAAGCACGCAACATGAAACTTGCATCCCCAAAACTTGCTGCTACATCCATAGACCAGCGTAACAAGGCTCTTTTGATGATAGCTGATGCTCTTGAAAAGGGTAAGGAAGAAATATTTGCAGCCAATAATGAAGACATGGAGGCTGCAAGTGCAAATGGAATAGCACAGTCAATCCTTAAAAGACTTAAGTTCAACGATCAAAAGCTTTCTGATGCGATCGCAGGTATAAAGCAGCTGGTAGATCTTCCTGATCCTACAGGAAAGGTTCTTTTAAAAAGACAGCTTGATGACGGTCTTGTCCTTACAAGAGTAAGTGTACCTATCGGCGTAATAGGTGTTATCTTTGAAGCCCGCCCGGATGCCCTTGTTCAGATAGCATCACTTTGTATCAAGAGCGGTAATTGTGCGATATTAAAAGGCGGCAAAGAAACAGCGAAGACAAACAGAGTTCTTTTTCGTATAATTAAAGATAGTGTTGTAGAAGCAGGGCTTCCCAAGGAGTGCCTATTACAGGCTGAGCTTCACAATGAGATAGATGAGCTTCTTGCATGTGATCAGGATGTAGATCTGCTTATACCTCGCGGATCCAACAAATTCGTCAGATATATTATGGACAATACTAAGATACCTGTAATGGGGCATTCCAGCGGTATCTGTCACATCTATGTTGATAAGAAAGCAGACTTTACTGCTGCAATTCCTGTTATAATAGATGCTAAGACACAGTATCCTGCAGCATGTAATGCAGTAGAGACTATTCTTGTTAATAAAGAGATAGCAGGTGATTTTCTTCCTGTACTTTCAAAGGCTTTTGAAGATAACGGAGTTAAGATAAGAGGAACCAAAGAGGTTCACGATATGCTCGAAGGAGCCTTTGATGTAGAGATCATGGAAGAGGATGACTTTGCAACTGAGTATAACGATTTCATTGTATCTATAAAATTAGTAAACGATGTAAAAGAGGCTGCTGATCACATTAACCGCTTTGGATCACACCATACTGACAGTATTCTTACAACAGATGATGAGGCTGCGGATTATTTCATGCAGATGGTGGATAGTGCGGGAGTTTATCGCAACTGCTCTACACGTTTTGCTGATGGATACAGATATGGATTTGGAGCAGAGGTTGGCATCAGTACAGGTAAGCTTCACGCAAGAGGACCTGTAGGACTTGATGGCCTTGTTACTTACAAATATAAACTTGTAGGTGGCGGTCATATAGTTGGTGACTATGCTTCGGGCCATAAATCTTTTCACCATAAGGATATAGATTTATAAATGGACAAGATCAAAAAAAGGCTGTATATTTCTCTTCTCATAATGATATTGGTCCTTACAGGATGTACCAATACATCCGGCGACAATGAATCTGATGATCAGGCAGGAACTTCTTCATCCATGGATGAAGAAGCAGATGACAACGTGCCTGAAGAAGGTACGACAGCATCAGAATGTGACTGGAGTGAAGTTGAGTTTAACGGTATTAGCTTCTGGGTTCCGTCGGAGTGGGAATTGGATGATTCACTTGGCGAAGATATATTGCTGTATGAGGATACAATAAGTCCTGACTTTGTCAGATTCGAATATAAAGTAGATACGGATATTTCCAAAGAGCAAAGAGAAGATCCTGCGCTTTTTGAAGATGCGATAATGGCCTATGACTATATATGGATCGGTGCAACCAGGGGCGAAGCTGTAATGCTGGGTTCCAGACTTTGTTACAAAGTATTTGGAACATACTATCAGGACAAGATAGCGTATCAGGGACATATTTATTATATTCCTGTTGGAGATTATGGAATTGTTGAAGCAACGTTCATGCATGCCAAAGAGGTGGATGATCCAAGCGATGGTTCCTGTCTTGAAATGATGATCTCTTCACTAAAAACGGATGACAGCTCTTTGCCTGAAGACAGTAAAGATCTTGGTATGACAGATCTTGGAAATCTTCCTGTAACGCTGGTCAATGATGAAGAATTCGTGATAAGAGCAAACTCTGTGACAGGAGATGTTGTTAATATCTCTATCATAAATAAGTCCGATGAAGAAAGAAAAGTATCACTTGAAGACCTGTCAATTAACGGATATATGGTTGACGGAGAATTCGATTACGAAGAAGACGGGTATGATTTTAGTGGTAAAAGTTGTAGCGTTGAAGCGGGCAAAGAGATTAATGCAGAGCTGACCGCTTCGGATCTTGATGCATACGGTATTACGGACATTGGAAGAGTGGGAATAAAGTTCAGGTGCCTTGATTCTGATTACGATGAGTTTTTCGATAGCGACTACATACTTTTTAATGCAGATCCCGGTTATGATGAAGATGATTATGCTTCATATAAGCTGCCGGATGTGATAGTGTATGAGGATGAGAATGTAATAATATACTATGAAGGCATTACCGATAACAGCGCATATTTTAGTATAAAGAATCTTCAAAATGAAATCGTAGAAGTTAGCGGAAGCAAAGTATCGCTGGATGGAGAGTTTTGCGAGTCTTCATCACTTGCGGGAGCATATCCGGGAACCATTGACAGGATGAAAATCAAAAAAGTTCAGGTTTCATCCGGAATGCAAATGGTTATTTCTTTTTCCATAAGTTTAAATAATTCACATTATAGCACCGACAACTGTTCTGTGAATCTGTGACAATAAACTGCCCTGCATACCTTTCTTTATTATCAAATGGTAGTAAAGAAAGGTGTGCAGGGCAGTTTGCAAATTGGGTTCGAAAAATTAATAATTTTCCGATATAATAGAAAAGCCTGGTACAAAAAAATTGCAAATTTTTAATGCTGTCAGGCGGAGAAATTAGTTTTATATAAGGTGGTATTTTTTATGAAGATTTTTAGAAAAGTAGCGGTTGCGCTCGCAGTAGTTTTCATGTGCTCAGGTTTTATGTCGATCACATCACATGCCGGTGAGTACATTTTGTTCGAGAATCCGGAAGGATTCGGTTATTACTCTTATGCTGATATGTATCCTGATCTCTATCAGGCTTATGGATATGACAAAAATAAGCTTTGGTCTCATTATGTAAACAATGGATTTGAAGAGGGCAGAATTGCAATGGTAGACAGAAGGTCTATCCTTACAGTTGAGAATTTTGATTCAGCACGTTATGCCACGGAGAACCCTGATGTAGCGGCAGCAGTAGGAACAGATCCATATGCACTTCTTATGCATTACAAGAATTACGGATATCTTGAAGGCCGTCAGGTTTATTCTACAGATGTCAGGATCCAGGGCGTTCTTGATACCATTAACGTTGCTGATAACATCACAAACAGCTCTATGAGCGAGATGCAGAAGGTTCTGGCGATTCATGACTGGATGTGTTACAATCTTACTTACGACTACACTTACTCTAAGTATAGCTATCTCAATGCAATATCTGAAGGTACCGCAGTATGCCAGGGATATGCAGAACTCTTCGACCTGTTCATGCATATTGTGGGAATAGAATCCAAGATTGTTACAGGATATGGCACTAACGGTCAGCAGTCAGGACTGCATGCCTGGAATGAAGTTGTTATAGGTGGTGTGACATATGCAATAGATGTCACATGGGATGACATGGGAGAATTTGGTATTCCCGTACGCTATAACTATTTCCTCATTTCCCCTGAGCAGATGTCTGCAGATCATTGGGAAGACAGCTATTATGTAGCCTACAAATATATTTATATTCATGGCTAAAATATGCCTATGAGGTTTTGAATGGATTATAAAGGGTTATCGGGGGCATTTTTTTCAAATGTGCCTGGGGATTTTTTTAGTATATTATCGTCACCTAACAGAGAGCTGTATCTTGCAGCTCTTTTTGTTGTGCGTGATGCCTTTGAAGATGAGCTTGTTATCAGCAAAAAAGACTTAAGAGAACAGATCCTGATCTCGCTTGAAAACAGTATCGCTCAGGCTGATCTGTCCGAAGATGTTGAAGAAGGAGAAGTAATAGACAAAGAACTTCTTAAATCTCTTCCGGGTAAAGCTTCTTTCCTTCTTGGTAAGCTGATCCACAAGGGATGGCTTTGTGAAGAAGATTCCAAGCAGGGATTCGAGCGTGATATAGTCATGCCGGATTATGCCTCTGATATGTTAGAAGTCCTCTACAGAGAGACAAGACCAAGGAGCGAACTTGCAGACAGTGACGTATTTTCTACCTATGCGGTTTTAAGCATGGCAGGTGAAGAAGACGATACAAGGCGTGCCCGTACTATGTCAAGAGCACTTAAAGTTGCCGCGGAGAATGCAGGCCAGCTTTCCAAGACTTTCAGGAATCTTTATTACTATATTGGCAAATATTATAAAGAGCACGCTGACGACGAACAGGTCAGAGACATGCTTGAAAAGAGGTTTAAGGAAGGCGGCGAGCAGAGCGTCATAGATGCTTATTATCACCCCCTTAAGACCAGTGATTCCATAGCTCTTTACGGCGGAGACATTTTAAGATTTGTAAGGAATCTGGAAAAAGATCCTGAGCTTATAAGGCAGATGGCGCAAAGTGATGCTTCAGCCGAGATGGCGGGCCTTGATGAAGATGAAAGAATTCTTGAAATTAGAAGACGTATAGATGTTATCTACAGGACTTTCTCCGAAGCTGATAACAAGATAGATATGATCACGGATAGAAATGCCGATTATAACAGGCGGTTCACCCAGGCTGTCATACATAACCTTAGAAGTGATAATTCTATCGTAAGTAAGATAGTACGTATCATGAAGGGAATGGAAGATAATAAGGCTTATTCCATGAAGGTGCAATCAGGACTTAATGCAGTAAGATCGACCTTTATCGATGAGAGGTCACTAAGAACTGATACTTACAGACCTGAGAAAGAAACCGAGACCAAAATGCTCCTTCGTCCTCATCACCAGAAGGATGAAGACAGGACCAGAGACTTTCTTAAGAAGAGCTTTGGTGGTTATACAATGGCTGATGCCAGAAGCTATGTCAAAGAAAAGATGCATGGCAGAAAGCGCATGGAGACAGGTGAGATCATTAAGGAGATGGATAAGTTTACAGAAGATGACTATACACTTCTTATCATGGCTTCACTCTATGGCTTTTCAAATGGTGAATACAGGGTACAAAAGTCAGGACGACACATTAAGGCAGGAGCTTATAGCATCCCTGATATGACTTTTACTATTAAAGAAAGCGGAGCTGATTCATAATGAGTGACTATTTTGATAATAATGATACATTTGATAATGAAGGGCAGATGGAGTTTGATGTGCCCGGGCAGCGCCTTGGCTTACGAGAAAGTGACTTTGAGGACAATGCTGATCGCACAGTAACAGGTCTTTATAACAGACTCAGAAGAGCTGATCAGGAATATTTTAAAAGGGCAGTAAGACTTCTTTTGTCAGGAACATATATTCTCCAGATGGACTATGATACTGAGACAGGACTTCTTTCAAGAAACGGAGATTATATTTTCATAGAGTCCAATTTCGATCTTTTATATCTGTATTTTGAAATGGGCGGATTTGAACTTGTACACGACAAGGACAATGGCCTTTTTGCACTGCAGAGTGAGTCGGATTTTGCAAGATTTCATTTTAATCTTAATACCACAAGGATCGCACTGGCACTTAGATGTATATACCAAAAGAAATACAGCGACCCATCCACAGGAGATCAGATCACATCAGACGTTGGTGAAGTGGTTCAGTTCCTTAAGGACAATGTTAAGGTTGATATTACTTCCAACAAACAGCAGATGGCCAATGATTTTAAGACATTTGTAAGCTTCCATATCATAGAAAAGGGCAAAGGCGAATGGAGAGACCCTCAGACTATGTTCAGAATAACTCCTGCAATACTTCATCTTGTATCAGCTGCCAAAGTTACGGAGCTGTTAGAGCTTAAGGATGAAATGGAAGAGCAGCAGGAGATTTAAGGAATAGTTCATGAAAGGAAGATATTATTAGAATCTTTCTTTTGGTAAAAAAGACTGTGACCTTAGATTAAAGTTGATGGGAGATATTTGATGATCAGATTAAATAAAGTTTATGTATATAACTGGGGTAAGTTCGATGAACCAACCCTCCTTCCGATTGGCGATGTGACTTTATTGTCGGGTGCCAACCAGGCAGGTAAATCACAGATAATCGATGCTGTGATGATGGTACTTACAGGTAAGAAGAAGGGAATCTTTAATAAGGCTGCCGACAAGCATTCAGCAAGAAATGTTGAGAAGTACCTTTACGGATACTGGGCATCCAATAACCAGGAGAAGTTCCTTCGTCATGACGGCTTTTTTACAAGCTATGTTGTGCTTGAATTCTATAACGATGTCAAGGATACATATTTTTGTGACGGCTTTGTAGCTGACTGTCCTCAGGATCACACAAGACATACAGAGAGATGGATGTCTTTTTCCGGCAAAGGAATTCCTGAGAACCTTTTCGTACTTGATGATATGGCACTTAATATCAGCGAGCTCAAGAGATTCCTTGGAACATACGTAGGTGAAGAAAATTACCATTTTTATACAGATACTGAGTACGGTAAGTACATAATGGCAGCCTATGGTCAGATCAGAAGCGAGTATATCTCTCTTCTTAAAGCAGCCGTATCCTGCAGCATCGGTGAGAACCTGAACATAGGAAGCTTTATTACCGATTCTATATGTTCTGTCAATGAAAGTGTAGATCTTACTTCTATTAGAAGTACTATCCATGACTATTACGATCTCAGAGACAGAGCCCAGTCAAGCCGCAGAAAGCTTGAAAAGCTTGAGAAGATCAGACAGTCCTACGATGTATATCACGAGGATGCTGTTCTTGTTAAGACTTTGGACTATGCCCTTCTTCGTGACGAGCAGAAGATCCTTGAAAACAGTATGGAAGCTTCTCAGAATCTTATCGAGCAGCTTTCCATGGATATAAATCAGGCCAAGGCCATGAACGAGACCAGGAAAGACAAGCAAAAGCGCCTTCAGGAGAAGATTGGACGCGTTCATGAAGAACTTGGTAAGTCTGATACAGAGCAGATCAAGCAGGGCCTTCAGAATGAGAAGAATGCAGCTGATGAAAAGAGAAAAGGCTACCTTGATAATCTCGAAAGTGTTCACAAGACAATAAGGAGCCGCGCAGGAAGCTGGCTCATGCTTTTGATGGAAGCTGAGAATGCCGGTTTTACCTGTGATGAGGAGTATAAAAAAATCCTTGAAAAGGCTCAGAATGTTAAAATAGAAGATCTTGCTTCATATCCGGAAGAAGACGTAGATAATAAGATCGGAAATCTATATCAGGAGCTTGCTGCATTTCATGCAAAGCTTAAGACAAGAAGCGTAGAGATCGATGCCCTTATCAAAGAGCAGGAAGATAAGATAAGCGCTCTTGCAGGTAATCAGAAGCAGTATCCTAAAGAGACTTTAAGACTTAAAGACCTCCTTGAAAAAGAGCTTTCAAAGAAGTTTAAAAAAGACGTTGAGATACTTATTTTTGCAGACCTCTTAGAGGTTCGTGATCAAAGCTGGCAGGCAGCGGTAGAAGGATATCTTGATAATCAGAGGTTCGACCTTTTAGTTCCTGAAGAGTATTATGATGATGCTCTTAAAATATACAGAACAGCTAAAGATAGCCTTCGTGCCTACAAGTCAGGTCTTATTGATATTAAAAGGATCAAGGAAAACTGGAAGGGTAGTGCAGAAGAAGGTTCACTTGCTGATGAGCTTGTAACTGACAACGAAGATGCAAGACTTTATGCTGACTACAAGCTTGGCTTTATCATTAAGGTCGATAATACAGAAGATCTATATAAGCATAAATGTTCTATAACCAAAGACCTTCTTATATACAAGGGATTTGTTACAAGAGGAAAGCAGGCGAGTCAGACTTTCTATATTGGTAAGAGCGCTTTAGAGCAGCAGGAGAAAGAGTCTAAGGATGAGCTTACAAAGCTTAATGAAGAAAAAGACACTGTTGAAGCTAACCTGTCTGTTACCAAAATGAACAGGGTAGAAAAGTGTCTTGTAGACAAAGACTTTTTTGACAATGCTATAAGCCATGTGGAAGATATCGAGACTCTTGAAGCAAGGTCACTTGAGCTCCTTAGACAGATCGGAAATGTTGATACGACCCGTGATGAAGAGCTTCATAATGAGCTTAAGGGTCTTACTGCAAGACTTGAAGAGATCACAGAAGAGATAAGAGTCAGCAGCATTGAATGCGGACGAGCTGAGAACAAGATAGAAAGCGAGCAAAGAAAGATCGCAATAGCAAGAGATGAGGTCACAGCTCTTGAAAGTCAGGCACTTGACGGATCAAGATTTACAGCCGAGTGGCGTATGAATGTTGGCGATCCATGGATAAGAGAGGATTCCGGTCAGAACAGACGAGGAAGTCTTAAGAAGATCCGTGATGCCCACACAAGAATGAGACAGGATGCTCTTGAAGCGCAGTCAAGGCACTTTACATCTGTAAGGAGGCTGCGAACTGCCTATAACCAGGAAGAAGTCGCAGGTTTTGATCCTGACAGAGAGTTCGATAACGAAGAGTACGATACAGAGTATAAGCGCCTTTCAGAAAGCGGCTTTACAACCTTTGAGGATGAGATCGAAAAGGCTGCTCAGAAGGCTACCAATGAGTTCAAGGTAGAATTTATAGGTAAATTAAAGTCCAATATTCAGAAGGCTCAGGAACAGATCGATGCAGTTAATGAGGTACTTTCTTCCAAGTGGTTTGGTAATGTTAAGTACAGGCTCATTCATGAGAAGGCAAGAGGCTTTGAGCGCTTCTATGATATGTTCATGGATCCTAACCTTGTTAAGGTTGACCCTGACCTTCCGGGATACGGCGGAATATCCATTTTCTCAGGCTTTTTTGAAGAAGCCCACAAGGACGAACTTGATGAACTTCTGCAGCTTATAATGGATGAGAAGAACCTGACAACTGAGCAAAGACTTACAAGAGAAAAGAAGCTTGAGATGTATACAGACTACAGAACCTATCTACGTCTCGACCTTTGCTCAATAGACCACTCAGGATCCAGCAAATATATGTCTGACGTAATCAGGGATGAGTCAGGATCAGGTATACAGACACCTTATTACATTGTCATGTTTGCAGCCATAGCACAGAAGGTTCGTGCAGCACAGGGAGAGAATACACTTAGAGTTGTAATCCTTGATGAAGCATTTAATAAGATGGATGAAAGTAAGATTGCAGCATCAATAGAGCTTCTTAAGAGCTTTGACCTTCAGCCTATATTCTGCTGCGTACCTGAAAAGGTTAAGGTTATAGCTCCTAAGGCTGATATAACCAATATCGTCATGATGTATACCGATAAGAGTAGTTATGTTGAGCATTTCCTTGACGGAGAAGCCCTGACACGTATTGTAGAAACTGCTTAAGAAAGAAGATTATCTTTAATTAATCGCCTGAAATATTAATTATTTTGAACTAATACATAAAGGCAAAATTGCCGATAAGTTATATGCATGTGGAATAGACAAAATGATATATATTTTGTTGTGGTGTAGATAATCTTTTTAGGAGGTGGATATGACTAAAACAGAGGCGGTTGATAAGAGTTTATCCCCAGAGCAGCTCCAAGATGTCGTATCCAGAGGGCACGTTTACAATATGCCTTTTGAAGTGAATCAGTACGTTTATATGATCACTGGCGGAAGGGCGCTTAAGGTTGTTGTAACGGATATTGGAGTTGGCTCCATTCAGCTCAATGGTCAGTGGTACACCTGGGAAGAGATGGAAAATAAGGGCGGAGTTTATGAAGCAGAGTTTGATGCCCTTACAGCTATAGCTCAGATGATGTAAGAATCTAAATGAATCTTGACTCGTATTTTACGTGGCTATATAATTAAAAGGCGCTATACAAGCGCCGTTTTCTAGTGCTCCGTACGGAGCAACTTGTACGCATTACATTTTCATAATAAGGAGACGTATCAAAGTGGTCGTAATGAGGCGCACTCGAAATGCGTTTGTCCGCAAGGGCACGCGGGTTCGAATCCCGCCGTCTCCGTTTTTTTATACGAAAAGAGCCGTTACTTTAAGCTGGCTCTTTTTTATTTTAAGCTTTCTGAACAGGCTAATATGAACAGGATATAATATACTTATCATAAACGATAGAACGTTCATTCAAATCATTAGAAAATAAGGCATCTTTTAAGAAATATTAATGAATTGTTATTGAAGCAATTAACGAAATATCATATAATTACTAACGCGGGTAGAGGAGTCCAACCACCTTTTGTTGTAGTTGTGTTTAAGGAGGTTACAGTATGTATTTTAGGACGAAGACTATCGTAAAAACTCTCACCGCGATTCTTATGGCTATGATCATAGCTGTTATTCCACCTTTTAGTGTAGATTCAAATGCTAAGGGATCAAAGAGTAGTACTGACTTTGAGGAATATACTGTAGTTGATATCGATGAGACAACTGTTAAGATTGTTGATATTGATGAGGATGGAGACTGGGGCTATACTCTTGAAGTTTCAATTGAGAATAACTCAGATGACATTACTTATATGTATTCTGCAGAAAGCGCATCATTAAATGGTGTATGCGTAACTCCATACTTATATACCGAAGTTAAACCCGGCAAAAAAACAAATGAAGATCTTGAATTCTATCTTTCAGAAGAGGAAGAGGAACTTATAGGAGAAGTTACAGATATATTTATCGTAATGCATGCCTATGATTCAAATGACTGGTCTGCAGATGATATCTTCTATGAAGAGTTCCATATTTATCCAAAGGGCGAAGACAACGTAGAAATAGTTGAAAGAGAAGATGAAGATTCCGATATCATCCTTGCTGAAAATGATGATATAAGACTCGTTCTCACAGGAACTCAGATGGATGAGTACTGGGGCTATGAGCTTAAAGTATATCTTTTGAATGATACAGATCAGAATGTTGTATTCACAATTGATGATGCTTCAATCAACGGATATATGATCGATTGCTACTGGGCTGAGTGGCTCCTTCCAGGCACACAGGCACTTAGTGATATCGATTTCTATCCTGAAGATCTTGAAGATATCGATATAGAAGATGAAGATGATATCGAACAAATAGAATTCACATTCCGCGTATACGATGCAGATGATTATTACGCAGATGATATCTATTCAGAAGAGATCACAATTGAAATCGACTAAGTATATGTCGAGAAGAAGAGAAGGATTAAAAGCAACACTACTATGGATGGGGATGATTAAAGACTCCGCGGGGCAAGCGGATAGAAGGTATTAGTAAAAAATGAAATCCGGTATTATATATAGTCTTCGGTAAGATTCCAAGGACTATAAAAATACCGGATTTCTTTTTGATTATACGACCACCCCGCCGGAAGTCGCTTTATCTACGATAATTAGCAGAAGGCGACAAACTCATCGGAAGTCGATTTATTTGCGATAAATCGACTTCCAGAGTTTCTCTTCTTCTTGCCTCACGGACATGAAAATTGTTTACAATTTTCATGTCTAGAGATTCGCTTTATGAAATAAAGTGAATCTCATTCGACATCTGCTAGGGCTTCTACGTCTTCTTCGCCTGTACGGATCTTTACAACCTTACCAACGTTGTAAACGAAGATCTTACCATCGCCGATGTGACCTGTGTAAAGTGCACGTTTTGCAGTCTCGATTACCTTATCTACAGGAATCTTGGCAACTACGATCTCCAGCTTAACCTTAGGAAGAAGTGTTGCATCCATTTCAACACCACGGTATCTTTCGCCGGCGCCCTTCTGAATACCGCATCCCATAACCTGTGTTACTGTCATACCGGTTACACCAAGATCGTTCATAGCTTTTCTGAGCTTGTCATAACGTGAAAGCTTAGCTATGATTACAACCTTATGGATACCGGAATCAGCTTCAGGATATGTAGGAGCTTTGACAACCTTAACAGATGCATTCTTAAGTGCTTCAGAAGCTTTATCGTATTCCCCGATACCAAGATCTGTATTTTCATTTTCCTCCATCTCCATTCCTGTGATATCCATAATGGAGAAGCCTGCATATGCAGATGAAAGACCATGTTCTGTAACATCAAGACCTGTAAGCTCTTCTTCTTCAGAAGCTCTAAGTCCAAGTGTAGCTTTGATAACTGCGAAAGTGATAATGATAGTAACTACTGTCCAGGCGATTGTTGCAAACATACCGATGAACTGGATTCCAAGAAGCTTAAATCCTCCGCCATAGAAAAGACCTACCATCTCGTTTCCGTTTGCATCTGCAACACTATATCCAGGAACAGAATTAGTTGAGAAAAGACCTACTGCAATAGTACCCCAGATACCGTTCATCATGTGTACTGCTACAGCACCAACAGGATCATCAATTCTAAGTACGTTATCAAGAAGCCATACACCAAATACTACAAGAAGTCCTGCTACAACACCTATTACGATTGAACCAAAAGCATCTACTGTATCGCAGGGAGCTGTGATAGCTACAAGACCTGCAAGTGAAGCGTTGAGGCACATTGAAACATCAGGTTTACCATACTTGATCCATGTGAAGATCATACATACAACTGTTGCAACTGCAGGAGCGATAGTTGTTGTTACGAAGATGTCACCGAGCTGTTCAAGAGATGTAGCTGCTGCTCCGTTGAAACCATACCAGCCGAGCCAGAGGATGAATACACCAAGAGCACCGATCGGAATGTTGTGTCCAGGGAAAGCATTAACTTTAGTGATCTTACCATTTGCATCCTTAGTAAACTTACCGATACGAGGACCAAGCATCCAGGCACCGATAAGTGCACAGATACCACCAACCATGTGGATACAGTTAGAACCTGCAAAATCATGGAATCCCATCTGAGCAAGCCAGCCGCCGCCCCATGTCCAGTGAGCTTCTACAGGGTAGATAACACCTGAGATAACAGCTGAGTATACGCAGTAAGAAATGAATCTTGTTCTTTCAGCCATAGCACCGGATACGATAGTTGCTGTTGTTGCGCAGAATACAAGGTTGAATACAAAACCTGACCAGTCGAAATCTGCGTAGTGTGAGAAGATATCAAAGTTTGGAAGTCCAACAAGACCAAACAGAGCATCTTCTCCAAGGAAAAGACCAAAACCTATAAGGATGAACATTACTGTTCCGATACAGAAATCCATAAGGTTTTTCATAATGATATTGCCGGCA
>JAEEGF010563086.1_pt1 | contig 15004 bp, 8 predicted proteins | sample 9134171 | NCBI WGS metagenome assembly JAEEGF01 (sample SAMN16246542, study PRJNA631951) | gut metagenome | biome: gut microbiome; feature: rumen; material: AP-attached | host: Bos | place: Iran: Karaj | collected 2018-10 | reverse complement strand
AATACTATCTCGACTACCTCAACGGTGACGCGCACAAGGAATACATCGCCGTTTACGACTGTGGCAGCTGCTCGGAGATGACGGCTGGCCACTTCGGCAAGTTCGCTTTTGCCACCACGCTGGCTACGGCCTGCTCGTCGGCAGCCAATGCGGTCATACAGGGTGCCAATATGATCCGCTGTGGGAAGGCCGATATCGTCGTAGTGGGCGGTAGCGAATGCATCACCAAGTTCCACCTTAACGGCTTTAACTCGCTGATGATTCTCGATACCAAGCCCTGTCGTCCCTTCGATGCCACCCGCAGTGGCTTGAATTTGGGCGAGGGCGCAGCCTATCTGGTGTTGGAGTCGGCAGAGAGCACCAAGCGTCGTGGCATTACGCCACAGGCGTTGTTGTCGGGCTACGGCAACGCCTGCGATGCCTTTCACCAGACCGCATCGTCGCCCGACGGCGAAGGTGCCTTCCGTGCTATGAAAGAAGCTTTGGATCTGGCTGGCTTACAGCCTGGTGACATCGACTACATCAATGCACATGGCACAGGCACGCCCAACAACGACGTCAGCGAGAGCCAGGCCATGATGCGCCTCTTCGGAGAAGTGCCGCCAGTGTCGTCGACCAAGCCCTTTACCGGACACACCACCAGCGCTTCGGGTTCCATCGAGGCCGTGTTCTGCATCTTGGCTTTGCAGCATGGCTTCCTGCCCGTCAACCTCAACTGGTCACAGGCCATGGACAACGGCATCGTTCCCGTGGCAAAACCCGAAAAGAAAGCACTGAAACACGTGCTTTGCAACGCCTTCGGCTTTGGCGGGAATGACTCGTCGTTGCTGCTATCAGGGACCAAGGCCCCTGAGCCCGTGGTCGCTGAGCATGGTCGAAGTGTCGAAGGGCCGACCGATAGAATACCGGTGCTTCGACAGGCTCAGCAACCTGATTCCATCTTCGTCCTTTCCGCCAAGCAGATCTCCATGCAGCAGCCGCTGAGCGAGGAGTGGATGGATAACCCCATCATGTATGATGTGCCTTTCACTCGCTCCATCGATCCGAGCTTCAAGGAATACATCTCTCCCATCGAGGCACGCCGCATGGGCCGCATCCTGAAACGTGCCTTGGCCACCTCAAAAGAGGCCTTAAAAGCCGCAGGCTGCGATACCGTCGATGCCATCATGACGGGTACGGGCTTTGGTTGCATCGAAAACACGGAGTTCTTCCTCGACGCCCTCTCCAACGAAGGCGAGCAGCTGTTGAAGCCCACCTATTTCATGCAGTCGACGCACAACACCATCAGCTCGTTGGTGGCCATCCAGACGAAGAACTACAACTACAATGCCACCTATGCGCATAAGGGCATCTCGTTTGAAAGCGCCTTGAACGATGCTTGGCTGCAATTCCGCTTGAGCAAGATCAATTCCGCCTTGGTGGGCTGCCACGATGAAATGACGGAGACCTTCCATAGCATCATGAAAAAAGGCGGTGTGATGGGTCATGATGACGAACGCTGCGGCGAAGTGGCCGTCTCGGTGGTTCTATCTAACAACCCTGTTTCGCAGGTCGTTGAGCCTGTCGAAACGCCGTCACAGAGTCAGTCGGCCCTTCGACCCTTCGACCCTTCGACGGGCTCAGGGCTCAGGGCTCAGGGACCTCAATCCTTGTGTCGCCTCACCGGCCTCAAGATGCTGCACCAGCCTACCATGAACGACCTGATGGATGCCGTGACCACCATGCTGCAATCGGCCGAGCGCAGCCTTGCCGACGTCGACTACATCCTTACGGGCATCAGCGGCAACCACGAGAATGACAAGGCTTATCTGGCCGAGACGAAGACCCTCTTCGGCGACAAGCCCTTGCTGAAATACAAACATCTGTTCGGCGAAAACTTTACCGCATCGGGATTGGGCTTCTATGTGGCCGCACAATGCCTCAGTGCAGGCAAGGTGCCGTCGCATCTCTTTGTCAACGCGAACGAAGCCTCCGACAAACAACCTGCTTGCATTATGCTGTTCAACCGTTCCGACGGAAAAGACTTTACATTAACCTTATTAGAAAGATAAAATCATGTGGGAATACATCATATTTGTAATACTTCAAGCTTTGTCGTTGGCAAGCGGGCAGGCGATGTTCAAGTTATTCGTCGATAAACTCGGAGAAGGCGGTTGGGCATACCAGAATCTCAAGCAAACCTCCATGACCAATTGGTGGGTGCTAACGTTGATGGTACTCTTTTTTGGTGCCTCTTTTGCCCTTTGGGCCTACGTGTTGAAGAAGATGGATTTCAGCCAAGCCTATCCTTTGTCGAGTCTTAGTTTCATCTTTGGCATGTTTTTGGCATTCTTTTTGTTTCAGGAGAGCATACCCTTTACCCGCTGGATTGGCGTGGTACTCATCGTAGTAGGGTGTGTATTAATCAGTATGAAATGAAAAAGAAAGCCATCTTGTTAGTTTTGTTCGCGCTGTTAGGCGTAAGTGTTTGGGCTCAGAACGGGAAACCTCTTACTGAGGCCGAGAGCCAAAAGGTAGTGGCCGAATTGACCGAGGCCGCTGCTTCGATGCAGACTTTGCAATGCCGTTTTGTGCAGGAGAAGACTTCTTCGATGCTGGCCGAGCCTTCCATCGCAAAAGGCACCATGCATTATGCCGCGCCCGACAGGATGCGGTGGGAATACACCGAACCCTACGCCTTTGCCTTGATCGTCAATGGCGATCGCATCGTTAAAGTGACGGACGGCAAGGCCGAGGCCTTGGACGCCAAGTCGGGCCGCATGTACCAAGGCATGGTGGGCATCATCATGGGCAGCGCTTCGGGTAAGAAGTTGTTCGATACGTCGGTGTTCGACGTCGTGCTGTATGACGAAGACGTCTGTTGGCGTGCCGAGATGACACCAAAGCGCCGCGACATGAAGCGCATGTTCAGCCAGTTGGTGTTTCGTTTCGACAAGAAGACCAAAGGCATCAGCCGCGTGGAGTTCAAGGATGCAGGCGGCGACCTCACCTCGATTCGCTTTGAGGACATCAAGCTGAATGAGGCGATAGGGGAGAAGGTGTTTGCAGAATAAGGAAAAAACCTTATTTTTGCGGTGATGAAACCGCAAAAACTCATCATAGGATTAATATTGTTGTTGGCCTTGGCCGCCTGCGACAGCACCACGCGCGAGGCGCGGCGCATGGTGAAGCGTGCCGAGCTGTTGGCCGACACCCTGCCTGACAGCACCGCACGACTGATTGACAGCGTGTTGCGCATGCCTGCGAGTTTCAGCGAGCGCGAGCGTATGGACATGGCCTTGCTGCAGGCCGAGGCCTTGTTTGGCGACCATGGGCAGGAAATCTCGTCCGTGATGGACGACGATTTCTTCGATGAGCATGCCACCCTCTCCACCAGCCCTGAGCTGGAACGTGCCGCCGCCTATTATGCCGGGAAGAAACAATACGCCAAAGCCGCCCATGCGGCCCTCTACAGTGGCTTCGTGCAGCAGCACTACAACGAGAAGGAAGCCGCCATGCGTTCGTTTAAGGAGGCGGAGCAATACGGCAAACTGGCTGTCGATAGCCTCGCTGTGGCACGGGCAGAGTATTGGATGGGGAAGATGCTGTATAGAGAAGGTAGGGAACAAGAAGCCTTAAATTCATTTATCGTTTCCGAAAGCTATATCGGGAATCATTATGGCGAACGAGCTTTGATAGAAAACAGTAAGGCTATAATTTATATTTTGATGAATCAATATGACGATGCGAACAATTGTTTAGAGAGAGGGCTTTCTTGGACTGAAAAGGATCGTTATGAAAGAGCAAGACTAAAAGTCTTGAACAACCAGGCCGTACTTTGTCGCATACGAGGAAAATACGGTGACGCCATAGCTCATCTTAACCAGATGGCAAGTACATCTAATATGGACGAAACAGAAGAGTTTGTTTTTTACCTTAATATGGGCAAAGCATTTCTTTTTGCCAATGAAATGGATTCTGCAATGTCATATTTCAAACGTGTTGAAACTTTGCTTTCTACCAAAGAAATCCAGGTAGAAACAAAAGCTTCTGCATATGGGGCATTGTCGCAATTTGAAGAACAGCATGGAGATATTCGGAAAGCACTACAATATAAAGATCAGCGAGAACAACTGTTGTCTAAAGTATTAGCACAGCGGCAAGAACAAGCTGTTTATCGTATTCAAAAGCAATATGACTACGAAAGCCTGCAAAACGAGATGAACCGAAAGCTTATCCAAAGGCAACATGTCATAACTTTTTTTGGTGTACTCACCATCATTGGTCTAATAGCATTGGCAGTTTCGCAAATACGTTTGGCAAAAACGCGGAAACAAGAAGCCGAGACAAAGGCCAACTTGTTCCATTTCATGCAGCAGAACAAGGAACTTGCAAAAAAAAGCGAGGCACAAAAGCAGGACCAGATTTATTTGAGCCAAAAACACAAGGAAAGAGAGCAGGCATACGAGGAATTGCTCAAAGAAAAGGAAAGACAGGAGCGAACCGCTTCTGACTATGGCGAAAGGCTTTCCCTTGAACTAAAGAAAGAGCAATCTATTATGCTTCGACTGCATCTGTTTTTGCAAAACCAAGGTGATGATGAACTACTGAAAAAACTTGAAAAAACAGTTTTTGGCAAACAAACACACTTGGATGCGATGTTGGAAAACGTGGATCGACTCTATCCGCAATTGCGGAAAATCGTGAAGCAAGAAAACTTGGGATTGGATGAAAACGAACAGTTGGATGTCATCATGTCGTATTTCAATATCTCACGACAAGACGAAGCTTTGCTGCTTGACAAGACCACCGACATGGTGGACAAGATCAGGAACCGTAGCCGGAAAAAGATACAATCGGCTTCCAAAGGGAACAATTTGCCTAAAATAATGTAGTTTTTGTCTTCTTTTTCTCTATTCTTCCCCCGAAAAGCATTCAAAAGTTCGGAATGAGGTTCGGAATGGAATCTTTTTATTCCATTCATTAACAATGACATAAAAAATAATTTGAAATTAGATTTTGGAACAAAGTTCGGAATCCATGTTCCAAATTCTATTTTCGTCCCGTGAATTCACAAAACTTAAAAAAACATCAAACAACGAAAAAACTTACGACCATGAAAACAAAAACACTACTACTAGTTGGTCTTTGTGCAATAGGCATCTGTACCTGGAAAGCGCAAGCTAAAAGCATTGAAAAATCACCTTATTGTATTACTATTGGAGACATAAATATGCCGAATGAATTTGACAAAATCGACTTAATGGGTGATTTGCTAATGAATGTTGGCCCCAACGCCATCGTGGCCGGAGCCAGCAACGATGCCGTCTATATCGGCTTCAATCAAGATTTCGGCAACGTGAACATCTCAATCTATAGCGGCATGGGAGGCCTTGTCTACAGCACCGTGGTGAACACCAGTGTGCAATCGGTGGTCATCATCCCCTTCACCTCTGCAGCAAGTGGCTCCTACATCGTGGAACTCAACAGCGCCGACGGCTATGCCGAAGGCGATTTCGAGAAAGAGTAATCTTTAATTCACCCATTTATCAACAATCTAAATCCAAATCATTATGAAAAACACAAAAAGATTCCTTTCCATCGTTATTTTGGCAATTGTGGCCACAACGGTGGCCTTCGTGTCCTGCAAAAAAGAGCAGGCTCCAACAGCACAACAACATAACAAATCCACTCTTGCTCGTATCATGGACTTCAAGCGCCAACTGAATGAGGTGGAGTTGAATCCCAATAATAGGACCATCACATATATGAGCATACCCGATGCCATTTGGAATTTAGAAGCATTGTTTAATGTCACTTATGCCTATCCCGATGAGTCCTACGGGCAAACGATCTGTTGCGACACCACGCTCTATTTGCCTGTGTGTTCCAACGACTCTGTATCGCTTGTCGATTTGGCCATATTTAACGGCCTGATGTATGAGGCAGTGCTGGCACTATACCAAGCCGCAGTTCTGGAAAACAAGCAGTTCCTCATTCTTGACGTGGAAGATAGAGGGCGCATTGGCAACCAGCAGGCCATAGAACTGAATACCGTTCAGGGAAGTCTGAAAGGCGGCCAACCGCAACCCGATCCACCACAAATGTGGGAACCGTTTGCGGAAGGTATCCAGTGGTACTATGGGGAGAATCATGCGAACAGCATGGGTATTCCTGTTGATGCGGCCGACACGTTGACGGGAATGCTGAATGCCTTTTTGGTAAATAAAGCACCGGAAGGCTCTGAATATTACTACACCAATGTGATGACCAAACACACCCTGCTGGGCGAAAACGTTCCGAACCCGTATTCAGGCTATCCCGATGTCACTCCGCGCTACTGCGAATTCTACAAGGAAAACCCGACCGCGCAAGACTACTGGCTTAATTCGGACCAGATGAACTACCACTATTTTGGTGAGCGACACCTTGTGAAGAATATCTTGCCTAACGATGCTACTCTTCCAGTTCCTTTAGACCATAAACTATTCCATATCATTGTGGAGGATCAAAAAAGAATAGAATCATCTGTTTTAATAATAGGACACCACACTACAGCTTTTTATGGTCTTCAGTTTATGGTCTCACAAGACAGCATCGGCAAAGAGATTTTACAATGACAACAAGGCTTTTCCCAAACATGAAAAAAACCATATTAATCATATTCCTGTTGGCCTTGTGCCACAGTCTCTTCTCCCAGGAATGGACGGTTCAGATAGAGACGGGAAATACTTGGGCGTTCAACGATGTCATAGTTGTTGACGAAGGTGAATCCGCACTTTGCATTGGCGGTACAACCAACAAGAACGGCCTGGTGGTGAAAATCGACAAGGACGGCGAGCACATTGACAGGCTAGTACACCTACAGGGCATGATACTCAACTATTTCAGCGCTGTGGAGCTCAACGATGGGAACTACATGGTATTCGGCGTGTGCGACGACAGCCTGTGTGACCCATACTACCAAAGATATATCCGCGTGGATGTCTTCGACAGCGACTTGGAGCGGGTAAGTTCAAGGATGTACAGTGTTGAGGATGAAACTTTCGATTGCTTTTATGTCTTTCCAGGGATGCTGTTGAATTCCATCCTTTCCCCTTCGGGTACGGTCATCCTTGCTGCGACTCCGGCCTATCTTACTGAGCAAGGGTATTACCGGAGAGCTTTGCAGTTGTACGAATTGGACAAGCAAGGCGACATACTTGTCAGGAAGTCGCTCCCTGCCGATTATGCGAGCAGCGTTGGTGAGATCACTTACGAGCCTCATTCCGACTACTTGTTAATGGCGGTGGAAGGGGGAAGTTTTCCGAATTCCACGGGTGTACCGGGAATATATGTGGTTGACACGAACCTTGACATCGTGTCGAGGAAAGACATGGTCAAGGTGCAAGGAGGATATGCGTATCAGGTGGATGCCATCCATGAAATCACCACCGACGGCACATGGATAGACGGAGACCGCATGTTACTCAATACCATAAAATCCCAGCATAATCGCTTGACTTTCTATTATTCTTCCCTGTACGTCATCGATTCGGCCTTGAACGTGTACGATGAATTGCGCCTGCCGCCCTACGACTCGTGTGCATGGATGCCCCGGGGGACCAGCGCGGCCTACGTCGACGACACCACCGTCTTTGCCATCACCTGCTGTGCTGAAAACGTGTATGCGGACATGTTACAAGCCAACATTATCCTTGTGGACAAGCACCTCAACCTGCTTGGCCGAAAGACTTTCAAGGACGACGAGTTCCTGTTTAAGCCGGGGCAGCCCGCGGTCTTCAATGACGGAGGGTGCCTGGTGCCTATGTACGCAAGGAGAGGAGGCGGAGACCCCATGTTTAGGGGGTGCCTGATGAAATTCCGAAGGACCGACATCGAGATTACTTGGGATGTGGTGAATGAAAACGGAACGGAAGAAAAACTCTCTCCCTACCCTAACCCCACCAATGGCATCGTCAACATCCCGATTCCCGATGTTGCCAACGACAACGCACGCATCCTGCTGTTCGATGCCAGAGGCATAAAGTGCCTCGACAGTCCCGTCGGTAAAGACGGCAATCTCGTCAGGCTCGATACCTCCAACCTTGAACCGGGTCTGTACTTGTATCGCATCGACTGTGGAAAAGGGAAAAAGACAGAAGGGAAGTTCGTAAAGAAATGAAAACTAATAAAAATGATAATACCATGAAAGCAAGTAGAATTGCACTTACAATAGCGGCCTGTCTGTTGGGTTTCGTTGGCATGGCACAAAACACTGTTGTTGAAGGCACCAACCTCAACATAGGAGAGGGGAACACCTTGACTAGCGATGCCATAGGCATGAGAGGCCATGCCATAGGACGCAGCAACATCGTTGAGTCGCACAACGCCTTGGCGGTGGGTTATGGGGACACCATCAATGAACTATGTCCGAATTCCTTGGCTGTTGGTACATCAAACAAAATTGGAGGGAGCTCTTCCTTTGCAATGGGACAGGACGTGAAGGTAATGGGGAGCTACAGCCTCGGTCTTGGCCGCTTTTTGAAAGTGACGGGGCAAGAAAACAGCATGGTTATCGGAAACGGCTTTTACAGTTCGGGGCTCAAACCGAAACAGTTTTTGGAAAACCCATACAGCCATAGCTTGATGATTGGTTTTAAAAGCACCAAGCCTACATTTACCGTCGGCCCGTCGCCCAACGATTATCCTACCGGCGACACCCTGGGCAAAACAGGCAAGGTGGCCATCGGCGATGTTCCGATACCCGACATCGCTGCCAAGCTCCACATCCGCTCCGACTACGGCGAGGACGCAGGCATCATTCTCGAGTCAAAAGACCAAGAAACGGCCAACACCTTTATCAGGTTGAGGGACCAGGGACATGGCATAGAGGTGGACGGTGAAGGTGTGATGAGAATAAGGAGCATGGATGGGGGAAACAAGAGACCTATCATACTCAACGGAGTTGTAGGAATCAACGTCTTGGATCAGGACATTGCCTCTATGGAGCAATACCAACATTATTCACTTTATGCCAAGGATGGTGTCATCACGACAAAGGTGAGCATCAAGCGATATGAGAATTGGTGGTCGGACTATGTGTTCGATCCAGACTATACGCTCATGCCTCTTGGTGACTTGCGTCGATACATTGACATCCACCGACATCTTCCCGACATCCCTTCCGAAACCGAAGTGACAGAAGAAGGCATCGAATTGGGCATCATGCAGAGCTTGCTACTCAAGAAAATAGAGGAACTGACTCTCTACACCCTGCAGCTCCAAGAGCAGGTCGAGTCGTTGCAAAAGGAGATAGACAACCTAAACAACAAGTAATAATTGGTAGCCATGAAAAAGAGACTATTAATTCCTTTGCTGATTCTGTTGCTGGCTTCGGCTTCAGCCATTGGGCAGAACGCCACTGTCCATTTCGGCTACGACGCCGAAGGTAACCGCATCTCCCGCTACCTAACCGTCAGCAAGATGGAGACCCCGGGACTCCCGACCGACTCCCTTGAATCAGCTTTGTATTTGGGCGAAGCGAATGACCTTCTTGGACGAGTCTCACTCTACCCCAACCCGACGCGAGGCAAACTGACCGTTATGCTGAAAGACCTTGATGGTGAAACGATCTCCGTTCGTGTCGTTTCCCTTACAGGCTCTGTCATCGAACAGTCCGCAATGACCGATGGCTCGCACGTCTTCAATCTGGCTGGTCTGCTGCCTGGTGTCTATCTGCTCCAGCTTTCAAAGTATGATGCGTCCCAAACATGGAGAATAATCAAGAAATAAAGCCAACCACATAAGAAAAGAACCCATGAAAAAGATAATTTGCACCATCGCCTTAATGCTGCAATTGGTTTGCCTATCGGCCCAAATCAACCGCCCCGTCTCAACCGAGATTTACAAAGACGAGTATTTCATTCTAAATAGCGGGTACGGCCAACCAATTAGCTATGAGTTCTACGCGGGTGATTCCATCATATTGGACGAAGGCTTTTTCCGAAATTACAGTAATGGGCAATATTATTTCACCATGGATCTTGTTGTAGATGACATCGGGGTTTACCCACCCACAGCTGGCACCCAGGGAGGTCCGAGTGAAGGCGACAACGGATACGTGGGAGCATTGGACGGCACCTTTGATGTCGGAATGATGGGCGGAGCCGCTTATACAATCCCCATCGATCTGCCTTCGGGCATCAATGGGATGCAGCCGTCGCTTGCTTTGTGTTACAACAGTCAGGGCGGAAATGGTTTGTTGGGTTGGAAATGGGATTTGGCAGGACTGTCTTCGGTTACAAGAACAGGACGGACCTTATATCACGATGGTGTGATTGGAGGAGTGACCCTTTCCGACGATACCGACCGCTTTCAGCTTGACGGACAACGCCTGATGCCAGTGCATGACTATACCGACAGTGTGGATTACAAGACCGAACAGGATGGTTTGGCAAGAATTAGGGCATATTGGGAAAACGACACCATCGGAAACGGAAGACACATCAAGAATTTCAAGGTTTGGGATCCTGACGGCACCATCCTTGAATACGGCTTCACCATCGACTCTCGGATTGATCCCCAAAATGGAGGGGAAAAGGCTCTGTGTTGGTTGTTGAACAAAACGACCGATCGCCAAGGTAATTCCGTTCTCTACCATTACACCGAGTTACAGGAAACGGGAGAGTACTATATTCATTCCATAGAATATACTTGTAATGATTTGTTATTCATAAAGCCAAAATATCACATAATATTCAATTATACGGATAGGTCTGACTATGAGTTTTCCTATGTCAAGGGCAATACTATCCAGAACAAAAGGCTGTTGTCGTCAATCGTAGTGACGGACAACGAAGAAACGGTATTGCAATGCCATACACTCAATTACTCTGATGTCTGGGAGTATGCAGCCTACGACTATTCCAAAAACAAAATGTACCACCGCCTTCTCTCTGTGGAATTCGAAAAGGGTGGGATGAAGCTGAATCCGACAAAAATCACTTGGGAATACGATGAAAACAATGTTTACCAACATAATGTTTGCAACAAGATTCCCTTGGACACCACTTATCTCAACAACTTTGTTTTTGTAGGCGACTTTAACGCAGATGGTTTCTCTGATGTGATAACCGTTCCCTACAAAGACGACTCCGTGTATTCGCATCCCGTTGACATGAACGTGCTTCTTAACACTGGCAACGGCGAGTTCCAATACAGCCCTGCGCTTTCCATGAACACGAACAACGGACATCCTCTCGCGACCAATCTCGACTGGATTCATGTGATTGACATCAATGATGATGGATATGATGACATTATCATCCAGTATTATACTTACTTGGGAAACAACTTGGGAAGCTCCTCTTTAATGCTTTACCTAAACTACGATGGAGTAATGTTTTATCCAGCCTGGGCATCTCCAATTGTTGCACCACAAAGGCTATACCTTACTTTAGGTGACTATTTGGGAAATGGCAGGCAAAACGCACTAGCATGTGTCTTCTTGGATAATTTCTCAACTATACCTTTGCTAGCCCCGTTGTTTTATATTCATAACGAGAATGGAACAAGCACCTGCGATACCATTTTCAACCCTCATGTGCGGTTGGCAAACGATCTAGTGTCAGGTGACTTCGACGGAGACGGACATACAGAGATTATGATAGTCGACACATTGGGAGCGAAAATGTACCGTCTAAGACAAAGTGGCAGCAATTTGCTCTTTGAGGAGAAACAATACGGTTCAGAGATTATCTATGACTCTGCGCTTAACATGTTCCCAGGCGATTATAATGGTGACGGAAAAGAAGACCTCTTGTGTTATGGCAAAAAAAACGCGTCGGATGAACTAAGCTGGTTTTTCTTGATGTCCTCAGGGGTGGATTTCCGATGCAAGGCAACCCATGTCTTCGAAGGCCTGAATTTTGCCCCTCGCGAAAAAATGTACACTTACTCGTTAGAGAAAGTGACCAACTCCTTGGGCTTTGCCGTTTTTGTTTCCGATTTCGATGGTGACGGTTGTTGTGACATCGCTTTGTCGAGAGACTTTCCATACAACAACTCGCTATGCATTTATTCGAAGTTCGTGAAAAGTACAATGGTGGTCATTTCTGGCGCACCCGATTACAACACCATTTATCATAACACCTTCAATCCTTTGGCGAAAATAAATGCAGGTTCCCTCAACACGAGAAGCCAATATATCCATGCGGGCAATTTCTTCAGCAAGGACAACTTGTCCATCCTGGGGAATGAAGTGACTTCAAAATCTTCTGTAAGGAAGCCCGTATTGTGCGACATTTACTCATTGCATGAGTACAACAGCGTGACCTGCATAACCGACGGGATGGGCACCCCTCTGAGAATGTCGTATGCCTATCCTGCAGTTGCGGGAGTCAATCAGATCAACTTTGAAAACGGCATAGCTAGACTCAACGTACCCGTCAGGACCTTGAAATCTGTCACTTCCTATAAGACCAACGATGCCGAACTCACAACAACTTACTCGTTCTCTAATGCGATGCTCCACAAAAACGGTCACGGCTACCTTGGGTTCCTGAAACAAGAAGCCACCAACACGATAAACGGAGTGAACGTGAGCAAACGGATAAGCCTGTTCGAAACGCTCACCATGGGGGCATACGCATTCTCACTCCCCATGCAAGAAACCACTTGTATTTTTAAGGATAACGAAGGTTGGCTGACTTCTACGAAAACCGACTTTGAATTCCGCCGTGTGGTCTCTACACGTAACCAAAAGGTTGTCAAGCCAGCAATGACGCGACAGACTTCCATCTATTTCAATACCGACAATCCAAGTTTCCCTGATGAATGCCTGAAAAAAGAGATTGTCGAATACGACTACAGCATAGGGCCAGACAGCACTTACTATAATTCCTACAACTGCATCGAGGCCAGAACGGGTGTCGACTCGGGCATTGACAACGATTTCAACTCGTGTGAGTTTAAGACGGTAGAATCTTTTGACTTCTACCCAAACCAAACGAATCCGTGGATCATCAACAGGTTGCACAAAAAAACCATTGTGCAATCCAGGACTGGTAAACCCGATGTAATCCACTCTTTTTGGTATGAATACACGTCGAACGACTCGTATCAGATCAAACGCCTATTCGATTTTCCCAGCCTCAACAATCAGGATACACTAATGGTACAGACCGATTTCGAATACCATGAAGAAGGGAATCTCAAGAAAAAGACAATAAGAGTGCCTTATGGCCAACAAGGCGAGCATGCTAGAATAGTAGAGTACGAGTACGGCCCGGGCGAAGGCTCCTCCAACCAGCGCCGACTTGTCACGAAAGAGACAACCCGAAGCGGAGACCTGACATACCAAACAAAATACAATTATGATCTTTTCGACCATCTGGATACTCTGATTGCCAGCAACGGGCTGGTTACCGGGTTTGAAAACGATGCCCTCGGCATCGTAAAAACCTCCACCAATCCCAACGGAACCCATTCAGGCTCTGCCCTCCGTTGGGCCGAAGGTTACGACTATGCCCCCCTTGGAGCCATGTATTTCAGTTGGAGCCGTTCTTCGGGCAATAACAAGACCTTGACTTTCTTCCATCATACTGGTGCAGAATTGCGAAGCGTTTCTTTCGGGTTAAACGGTGAAGCGATATTTGTTGACAAAGAATACGATTCCAAGGGAAGGCTTTGGAAAGTTTCCAACCCGTACAAAGATGGAGACGCTGTATTGTATACCGAATACCAATACGACAATCAGGACCGTCTGACGTCAACCGTAACACCCGATGGCACGACAACAAGAATCGAGTATTTGGGCAACCAGACAAAGACAACAGTTTCGGCCAATGGCAGCCAGCCGCACAAGAGTACGATTACGGTGAATGCTATGGGATGGACAGTAAGGAGCGACGATGCCAGCGGAAACTCCTATGTGACTTACGACCATTATGCCGATGGCCTGCTAGCCTCAGCAACGGTAAACAACGACCCCACCACGACGGTTTCCGCAACTTACGACAACGCCCGCAATAGAAGTACCTTGACAGACCCCAACTATGGCACTTTGACTACCGTCTACAATGCCTACGGCGAGCTGTGCCAACGTGTATCACCCAAGGAACTTGACGCGCAGACAGAGACCACCTACCTATACGATGGCCTGGGGCGTCTTGTGCGTGAAACCGACGGCCTGGAGAACACCACCACGCATTACATCTTCGATGAAGAGGAAGGGGCGACAAAAGGTTTGTTGAAAGACATACACCACAGGACCGTCGGAGGCCAAGCCATACAATACATTTCTTACAATTATGATGATTTTGCACGCCTCATAATGACAAAAGACCAAAGATCGTCCGGTATATATACGACATCAATGGAATACGACGATTATTCACGCATCAAGCAGACCACTTATCCAACTGGTGTTAGCATTAGGAATAAGTATGAGAACGGATACTTGAAGAGCATTATTGATGCAAATGACCATGTGTTGTGGAAAGCCGATGGAATCAATGCCTACGGGCAACTGACAGATGCCACACTTGGCAACGGTGTTACGACACACCGTGCCTACGACCCTGAGATGCACTACATCGACAGTATCGTCACTTCAAATAATTTGCAGAATCTTTCGTACGGTTACGATAAATTTGGTAATTTAGCCAGCCGAAAGGACAATCTCCGCAATCTGGAGGAATCCTTCCACTACGACGACATGAACCGCCTGACTGACATATACCTTGGCAACACGCATAGCCAGATTGTCTACGACCCGCTCGGCCGCATGACCTCGAAGCAGGCCGATGGGCAGACCGTGTTCGCCAACGCGGGCTTTGCCCCTGCTGCGGGACTGCCCGCCCGTCCCCATGCCATGAAGAGCGCGGAAACTGTGCCGAACGTGTTCCCCGCTGCAAGCCAGACTGTCACCTACACCGGTTTCGACAAGGTGAAGACCATCGCCGAAGGCGGCAATACCTTGGAATACACCTATGGGTATGACCAGCAGCGCATAAGTATGGTGGAAACCGTGGGCGGCTCGATA
>JAEEGF011480790.1_pt1 | contig 15013 bp, 12 predicted proteins | sample 9134171 | NCBI WGS metagenome assembly JAEEGF01 (sample SAMN16246542, study PRJNA631951) | gut metagenome | biome: gut microbiome; feature: rumen; material: AP-attached | host: Bos | place: Iran: Karaj | collected 2018-10 | reverse complement strand
TGCTCAACAATTTTTCAACGCTAATGGCTATTCAGGTGAGCAAAAGTAGGTGGGTGACCTAGGTCGCCACATTCGGTGACCCGAGTCGCCACGTTCGGTGACCTAGGTCACCACAATTGGTGACCCGGGTCAACCAGTTGACGAAGTGGCACCTCGAGGACGAGGAAACGGCACTTCCAACTTGTGGATACGGCATTTTCAGCACACAATAGTGCAGTTTTTAAGTGCTCACTGTCCCTGTCCCCGAGATTCCCGTATGAAAAATACCAGCCTTTTTTTTGTTGTTTCAAAAAGATTGCTTAACTTTGCAAATGCTATCTGTCCTTGGTGGCTGTGAATCCCTTGTCGTAGGGATGAGCTGCGAGGGTGGAGCGCTACATATTGAAAGGCGTTACTGACGCTTTGTTTTTGGTTGTTTCGAAACTACCACAATCGAATAGTAATTCAAAAACAATGCAGGGGTAACTCCACGGGGTGTGTATATCAGACTCCGTAGTGTGCTGCGAGGATACGTGTATCCTCATAAGCACACTTTACGGTGTATCTATATACTCCATGCGTGGTTGTTTCTCTGTCTGTTTAATTACTAAGGCTGTGGTAGGCCTCGAACAACGAACAGGCAGATGCAAACACCCACGTTTTTCTTTTGTAGTTAACTGAATGTGATACTAGTTCGTATGGGTGAAGGCGGACAACTATAAAAGAACAAACTAACGATAAAGGAATAACATAAGAGTTTTTGACATCCTTGATTAGGCTGAGGAAGCAGAATTAGGACCTCTGGAAACACATCGGTCAGACAAGGCAACGGATGTTTACGCTCATAAGGGCGTGGACCATACGATTGTTGTCTGATGTAGGCCGTCCTAAGCCTTGCTTCTACCAATCTCCACGCCCCCTTTTCGAAACGACAAGAGGGCTTTTTCATGTCAAAGAAGAAATATAACGTATTAGATCTGTTTTGTGGTTGTGGAGGGTTATCTCTAGGTTTTGAAATGGCTGGTTTTGATGTAAAACTAGCCATAGACAACTGGGAGGATGCACTTGTCACTTACCGCAAAAATCATAAAGGGACAAAAACATTCAATGCAGATTTGCTCAATTTGAATCCGCAAATAGTTGAGCAGGAATGTGATATTCACGATATTGATATCATAATCGGTGGACCTCCATGCCAGGGCTTTTCTGTAGCAGGCAAGAGAATTATTGATGACGACAGAAACAAACTCTACAAGTCCTTTGTCCACTTTGTTGAGCATTTCAAGCCTAAAGCTTTTGTGATGGAGAATGTGCCAAACATTCTTTCTATTGGTGATGGCGCTGTAAAGGAAGCTATATTGAAAGACTTTACAGGACTTGGTTACAATGTGACATATAAAGTATTGACTGCATCTGATTATGGAACTCCACAGAATAGGCGGAGAGCTATTTTTGTCGGTTTGCTTGATGGTGATACGTTCGATTTTCCTGAAAAGTCTGTAGCCTCCCCCGTGACCACATACGAAGCTATATCTGATTTACCAGAGGATTCTGTTGAGGACGGAAAAAACTACCCCTCACAACCGCAGTCTGAGTATCAACAGTTTATTAGGAAGAATGCAAGCAAGCTTTATAATCACCAAGTTACTGTTCACACACCAGAAACGCAGCGAATAATAGCGATGGTTCCAGATGGCGGTAATTATAAGAATTTGCCAAAAGAAATGTGGGGTTTGCGCAAGGTTCACATTGCTTGGACGAGGATGAATAGTCAGAAGCCATGCTTTACGATTGATACTGGGCATCGACACCATTTTCATTATAAATACAACCGCATCCCTACGGTTCGTGAAAGTGCTAGAATTCAATCTTTCCCTGATGACTTTGTCTTCATTGGAAGTAGAACCAGTCAGAATAAGCAAGTAGGTAACGCCGTGCCGCCATTGATGGCAAAGGCAATTGCAGAACAATTAAAACAATTATTATGACCGACAATTTTTATGTAGTTCCCACAGAGTACTGGCATAGAATACACTTTGTCCGTCCTCGTTTCAAAAGTAATATTGAAAACGTGTTGCTATATATGGCTAATGAGTGTTGTAAGATTCCACGCTGTTCGTGTCAAGAATATAGCGATAGATATTTTAATGCTATTCGCATGTTCCCTGGTAACATTGGAATGGCAGATAAAACACTACATAATTGGCGAACTGAAATCCCTGCTTTGTTTGGTTTTTATAACGAAGACAAAATATTGGATGTGACTGAAACGTCTAATATGGCTAAGTTCTTGCACGAAAAACAAGATCTGACACAATTCCTTCGACTGTTTTTGATGTCTTTCCAGTTCCCTGGTGGTCACATGAAACCGCAAGATACACGTGACATTATATGTTTTAATATTCGCTTTAAGCCAGCCCAGTTTATTATTAAAGTTCTTCTTGAGGGAAATAAATTGCTGGCAAAGAATGATTCAGATAAGGAAATGTCAATGTCTGCTGAAGAGGCTACGTATTGTATTTTTAATGACATTCGAGTCACAAGCGGCAGCGTTACCCCCAAGACTGTTGCACAAACCATCTTGGACAATCGCAAGAAGAGGTTGAGGTATTATAATAGGAGAGATAAGAACATTCAATCACTCAGAGGAGAACCACGTTCCAAAGGAGATGTTACCCGATACGCCGGTGACATATTGGATTATATGGAGATTGCAAATCTGTTAAATGTCCATTATGGTTACTATTCCTTAAAGGAGAATCAGGCACATGCCATTAATGCGTTCACCACAGACAAAACCTTTTTTAAGGGATATGAGGATTTCTATGGTCGAAATAATTATGAAACATCGGAACTTTCTGATGTTGAGCCTCTTTGGTTTGATTATGTAAATAAGTCAATGAAACCAGACCTATTCAAGTCCGACATTCGTTCGATTTTAAAACCAGACGAGGAAATTGACGTCGTATTTGATGATAGAATTAAAGATGTTGTCACTTCAGACACTAAGACAACTAAAGATATTGGCAACATCGGAGAAGCGCTGGTGTGTGGTCATGAAAAAATGCGGCTAAAGATAAAGGGATATGATAATTTTATAAGATTAATTCAAATTGTCGATAGTCCCTCTTATCACCCAGGTTTTGATATTGACAGTTTTGAAGCTGATGGTACCGAAGACCATTGCTATATTGAGGTAAAGACCACAATAAGCAAAAAAAAGATCCAAATGTATGGGTTCCATATGTCTCCAAACGAATGGCGAGTAGCTGGTACCATTAAAGAGCATTATTGCGTATATAGATTGATGTTAAGTGAACAAGATAAAACTCTATTTGTACTACGCAATCCTGTTGCTCTTTACAAAACAGACAAGATTGATGCCGAACCACGTGATGGAATGGAAATCTCTTTCACAGAAGAACAATTCAAACCAACAGAATTGTTAGTATGGAGAAAATAAAAGTAGCATCACTGTTCTGTGGCTGTGGTGGAATGGACTTGGGCGTCATAGGCGGCTTCTCTTTCTTGAGCAAAGAATATAAAGAGAATCCGTTTGAGATCGTTTACTCAGTTGACTTTGATGAGTATTGCACGAAGATATATAATGAAAACTTTGAACACAAGTGTCTAATTAAAGATGTTCGTGATATAGAAATTAAAGAATTGCCCCAGTTTGACATGTTGATTGGAGGTTTTCCATGCCAGTCGTTCTCTATCTCAGCCCAAAATCCTCCACGTTTAGGCTATAAAGATGAACGTGGAATGCTTTTCTTTGAAATGGTAAAGATATTAAAGGAAAGACAGCCGAGATTCTTTATCGCAGAGAATGTAAAAGGGATTCTTTCTGCAAACGAAGGCAAGGCCTTTCCAATGATTATGAATGAATTTCGTGATGCAGGTTATCATGTGATGCATAAACTTTTAAATGCCTCGGATTATGGGGTGCCCCAGAAAAGAGAACGCGTGATAATTATGGGATTTCTCAAAGAAGAAGATTATCGTTCATTCAAGTATCCTTCAAAACTTAGGAATGAAGAGAGGAAGGTTTTAGGCGATGTGATAATTCCCGAGGACAATAATAATGAATCATTATTCTTTAGTGAAAAAGCTGTTGCAGGAATGATGGCTGTAAGAGAGAAAATGAATAAGGGACGAGTTCAAAGTTTGGACGAGCCATGCAATACTATAAGCGCGCATTTGGCAAAGGTGAGTTTGAATAGTACAGACCCAGTTCTAATGATTACAAATCGTTATAGACGTTTTTCAACAAGGGAGGCTGCAAGAATTCAATCTTTTCCAGACACATTTAAATTAGACTGTGTGTCGCAGGGACGTCAATATAAAGCTATAGGCAATGCTGTTCCACCAGTAATGATGTGGCATATTATAAAGGCATTACAAAAAGTACTTGTTGTTCGTCAACTTGATTTTATTTCGGTCATGCAACAATATCCAACAAATATTGTAAATCATTCTGCTGAAAAGATGAAGGCTTTAAAGGATAAAAAGTATGATGAATCTAAAAACGTCCTAATAAGTTATGTCAAATCGGATAACATTGAGCAATATCTTGACAGATCTGCAAAAATTTACTATACGGGTAAGAAATTCCCTTCAACCGTTGCTCTCAACAAGCTATACTATTTTATGCCGTATTTTAAAGGAAAGGGTATTCGTGATTTGTATCTCATAAAAGTTGCAAGAGTTGGAACTCGTAAAGAAGGTAATTTTGACAATGACCCAAACGATTTCAGACTTGTTTTTGAGATAGAATTCGTTGATGAACTATTTGATGATTATCAACCGATTCATCTTGATATATGGCAAACTTTTACGGATACAAATATGAGAGAATTATTATTAAAGATTAATAAATTACAGAAATAATATGACTACACTCACAGAAATTATTAGAAAAGAATTTGAATCTTATGCAACAGAAAATCACCAAAAACAAGATATCAGGTATTTGGATTCATCATTAGTTACAAAATATGTAAAAGCTGAAACAGGAAAAGAATCTATCTATGCAGTAAGAGATGCAGAGATTGCAAAAAAAATATATCTATCTGTTCAACGCGATATCGACAATATTAATGCTCATCAGAATTATTCTGCTGCATTGCTACACTATTGTAAATTCCTCATATTAAAAATCAAAGTTGTGAAATAATGTCGGATTAGGTGATAGAGAAACATTGTCAAAACACTAGAAACGGGTAACGATTTCACTTACTATGGTAACCGTCATGGAATAAGAATAGTTGTGCAAAAATTGGTCGTTTCGTAGAAATATAGTATCTTTGCCCTCAGTTATGAAACGAAGAATATACGTAGCAAGTAGCTGGCGCAATGGGTACTACCCTGAGGTGGTTGTTAAATTAAGGGAGGTAGGACACGTGGTCTATGACTTCCGTAATCCGCCGTCGGGTGATCCTGGCTTCAAATGGAGCGGTGTCAGCGAGGACTACATGGAGTGGTCTCCGCAGGAGTATCGTGACATGTTACAGCACCCGAAGGCTGTGCGGCAGTTTCAGAATGACATTGAGGCAATGGAGGCTTGCGACACTTGTGTGCTGGTGCTGCCCTGTGGCAGAAGTGCGCATACAGAGGCAGGATGGTTTGCTGGCAGAGGACAAAAGGTGCTAGTGTATATTCCTGAGCGGCAAGAGCCGGAACTGATGTATAAACTCTTTGATGGGGTGTGTTGCACGATAGAGGAACTGATTGAGGCACTGAAATAATGTGGATAGACTCAAGGGATTCCGCTACAGGCTGAACTCCCCGAGACTGCCGGGACACCCGGACCTGGTGTTGCTGAAATACAGGACATGCGTGTTTGTGAATGGATGCTTCTGGCATGGGCAGAACATTTGGAGAATCATCAAGAATAAATAATTATGAATAGGAAAAGTATCATGGCAAGTATCGTTGGAGTATTGATGGGGATGCTGACTGGTTGTGGCATTGGTAAGCAGATGCCTGAGGGACAGCTGCTGAGTATGGAATATACTCGTAGCGGGTCGATGTCTGGCTACCAGTATGAGACGCGTGTGACAACGGAGGATAATGGTGATGTGGTACTTCGTGCGATGAAAGAAGAATACGGCCCGCTCTACGAGAAGAAACTGACGAAGGAGGAGATTGCCGGCTTTGTTAAGATTATGGAAGAAGAGGGAATGTATAAATATAAGGAGAGGTATAAGCCTTTGTTGAAGGTGCTGGATGGTACTTCGTGGCACTTTGAAGCACGTTTTGAACAGGGTGAAATCTATTCGGGTGGCTATCATGCCTGGCCGAATGGCGATGGGCTGCAAAAGATCAGGGACTACTCCATTAGCCTATTGGGCGACGCCCAACAAATAGTGCAGGAAAGAGAGGAAGAGTAGGGGGTATTTAGCAACAAATGATGATGGTGTTTCCGCAGTTTTATTTGATGCAAAAGCGTGTAATTAGTTCGAAATAAACATGTTAAAATGGCAAAAACTAATTTGACAAAGTATTGATTTATGTTAATTTTTTTGCATTTTTGTGCCCGTTTTTGCTGAAAAGCGTTAAAAATTTTGGTTGGTAAGGATAATTGCCTTACCTTTGTGCGCGAAAACAATAGTTCGGCGTGACACATCTCGTGGTGAGATGGCCGTACTTAAAATGGTAAAATGATGAGAACAGTAAAGATTGTTTTATTAACAGTATTTATGTTTAGCATCATCCCGACAGTTGGTTCGACATCGGGCCCGACACTTCTGAAAGCGGTGTTGTTTGAGAACACTGAAGCAGAAGAGGGGATGACTGAGGAAGCAAGCTCATCGAAAATGGACTGGAATCCGGTAATGGAGGCCATCATTCAAGTAGAGAGTGGAGGTAATCCTAAAGCCGTAAACGGTAATCAGGTGGGAGCCATGCAGATAACACCTATTTGCGTGAAAGAATGTAACCTGATTCTGGAGGGTCGGAAGTTGAAGAAGCGTTTTACGCTCAACGACCGATTCAGCATCAAGAAATCAAAGGAAATGTTTCTGCTGATCCAGTCGCATCGAAATCTTAAGAACAGCGTGGAAGTTGCCATCCGTGCTTGGAACGGAGGTCCTCGCTATTCGAAAAGAGCCACTCAGCGTTATTATGAGCGGGTGATGAGCAAAATGAAGTAGAAGATTATTTCATTCTTATTTAAAAGCGCGAGCAGTCGGATGACTACTTGCGCTTTCGTTTTTTACATCCCCCATCCCCTCCGAGGGAGAGGAAGAACTGCGACCGGGAGCATGGACGATGTTCTGGCTCGACAAAAAAAGCAGCCCATAAAAGGCTGCTGTAGTTGCGGAGGCAGGACTCGAACATGCGACCTCCAGGTTATGAGCCTGGCGAGCTACCAACTGCTCCACTCCGCGATGTTTTTCTTTTGCGGCTGCAAAGGTACTGCTTTTTTTTGAGTTGACCAAATGTTTCTCCGTTTTTTTTCATTTATGGTGCTTTTTGGGACATTTTTAGCGTTTTTATTTGCATGTATAAAATAAAATGGTTACTTTTGCACACGATATATGTGATGTGCAATATCAAAAATTTTGAAAACTGGATTATGTCAATATCAAAAACCAGGCAAAAGCTTGTTGACGTGGCTCGTCAACTGTTTGCCAAGAACGGACTTGAAAACACGACGATGAACGACATTGCGGTGTCCTCGGGAAAGGGCAGGCGTACGCTTTATACCTACTTCAAGTCGAAGGAGGACATATACTATGCGGTCATTGAGTCTGAGTTGGAGCGCTTGAGCGATAAGATGGACGAGGTGGCTGCAAAGAAGATCCGTCCTCAAGACAAGGTTATTGAACTCATATATACCCATTTGAGCCAGATTCGTGAGACGGTTGTCCGCAATGGTAATTTGCGTGCCGAGTTCTTCCGTAATATCTGGATGGTAGAGAAAGTGCGCAAGAATTTTGACGATGCCGAGGTAGAGCTGTTCCGTAAGGTGTTCTCTGAAGGCAAGGAAGACGGCGAATTCGATATAGAAAATGTTGACCTGGTGGCTGACATCACCCACTATTGTATCAAGGGCCTTGAGGTTCCTTATATATATGGCCGTATAGCCCATGGCATGACTGAAGAGGCTACGAAACCGCAGGTGGCTAAGGTGGTGTATGGTGCTCTGGGAAAGAGAATTAAGATGTAGTGCTTACATTAAACATTAAAGATTAAACATTAAAGATTAAACATTAAAGATTAAACATTAAAGATTAAACATTAAAGATTATACATTAAACATTTTTATAATAAGAATTATTATGGGATTATTAGAAGGAAAGACAGCGCTGATTACTGGTGCTGCACGCGGTATCGGAAAAGCTATCGCACTGAAGTTTGCCGAGGAAGGCGCTAACATTGCATTCACTGACCTTGAGGTGAACGAAGAAACGGAAAAGGAAATTGCTGCCAAGGGTGTCAAGGCGAAGAGCTATGCCTCGAATGCTGCTGATTTTGCCCAGACCGAGGAAGTGGTTAAGGCTGTGAAGGAAGAGTTCGGCGGCATTGACATTCTGGTCAACAATGCCGGTATCACAAAGGACGGTCTGATGCTTCGCATGACTGAACAGCAGTGGGATGCTGTGATTGCCGTAAACTTGAAGTCGGCCTTCAACTTCATCCATGCCTGTGTACCCGTCATGATGCGCCAGCGTGGTGGTTCTATCATCAACATGGCCAGCGTCGTGGGTGTTCATGGCAATGCCGGACAGGCTAACTACGCCGCCTCAAAGGCTGGTCTGATAGCACTCGCGAAGTCTATTGGTCAGGAGATGGGCCCGAAGGGCATCCGTGCCAATGCCATTGCTCCTGGTTTCATTGAGACAGCTATGACGGCCGCTTTGCCTGACGAGGTTCGTGAACAGTGGAAGCAGAAGATACCTCTTCGCCGTGGTGGTCAGGTTGAGGATATTGCCAATGTGGCAACCTTCCTTGCCAGTGATATGTCAAGCTATATCAGCGGCCAGGTAATTCAGGTCGATGGCGGTATGAATATGTAAGAACCTCACCCCAACCCCTCTCCAAAAGGGAGAGGGGCTTTTTGTCTATGGAAGTATTATACGAAGACAATCATATTATTATAGTCAATAAAGCGAGTGGGGAGATCGTACAGGGCGATAAGACTGGCGATTGCCCCCTCTCTGATATTGTAAAGGATTATATCAAGGAGAAATACCAGAAACCTGGCAATGTGTTCCTGGGTGTGGCACACCGTCTGGACCGTCCTGTCACAGGAGTCGTCGTGTTTGCCAAGACTTCGAAGGCGCTTACCCGCCTGAATGCCATGTTTGCTTCGAAGACGGATATCCAGAAGACCTACTGGGCCATTGTGAGTAATAGTGGAAAATGGACGTATGATGGAGGAGGGTGGAATGAGGCTACCCATTGGCTTGTGCGCAACGAGCAGCAGAACAAGTCGTATGCCTATGACCATGAGGTGCCTCGTTCGAAGAAGGCCGTCTTGCGGTATCGTGTGATGGCACACGGAGACCACTATACGCTGCTGGAGGTACAGTTGCTGACGGGGCGCCACCACCAGATACGCTGTCAGTTGGCAGCATTAGGAAGTCCCATAAAAGGTGACTTGAAGTATGGCGCCAAGCGTTCTAATCCTGATGGCAGTATCTCGTTGCATGCCCGGCGTGTGGAGTTTGTCCATCCCGTTTCCAAAGAGCTTATCAAGGTTGAGGCTCCTGTGCCCACGGATGCTCTTTGGCAGGCTTTATGCAAATAATTTCATTTTTATGCTGTTTTTTCCTCAAAAATGATTACTTTTGCAGTCTAAACCAAATAACCATTTAGACTTTATGAGGAAAAAGATTTTAATTTGTATGTTGTTGGTCTTTGTTACAAGTATTGCAAAGGCGGGTGGTATTATGACAAATACCAATTATCACATTGCTTTCGACCGTATGTTTGCCCGTGGTGCTACGTTCGACATTGACGCTGCTTTCTCTAATCCAGCCGGACTGGTGTGGGGATATGATGGCTGGCAAATGTCGCTGAACTTCCAGAAACCCTGGCAAAACCGTGACATTGAGACAACTTTTCCCCTGTTACAGCCGATGTATGGCAGTCAGACACATTTGTTTGAGGGTAAGGCTTCAGCCCCTATTGTACCGGCGCTGTTCGCCTCCTATAAGAAAGACCGCTTTGCAGTTTCCACGATGATAGGCATTGTAGGCAGTGGCGGTTTTGTGAAATATGACGAGGGCGTGCCCATGTTCAATGTGATGCTTGCCTCGATGTTGGCCAGCAAGGGTATTACGCCCGACCAATATCAGCTTTCCTCGCAGATGAAGGGCAAGCAGTACATCTATGGAGGTCAGGTGAACTTCAGCTACAAGCTGCTCGACTGTCTGTCGGCTGCCGTCGGCGTGCGTGCCAACTACTACGATGGCTACTATCGTGGCCATGTAACAGCCAGCAGTCATCCCATGTTTGGTGACCTTGCCAACCTGGAGCTCGACGTCGATCAGCGTGCATGGGGCTTTACGCCTATTGTCAGTGTTGACTACCATCAGGGACCGCTGACGCTGGCTGCCCGCTATGAGTGGCGCACGAAAATCAATACCACTAACAGTACTAATACGCTGAATGCCGGACTTGGCGCTACTCTTCAGGCTTACCTCATGGCTAACGACCCGACGACGCTGCAGGCCATTGCCGGAGCGCTGGGTACGAAGACAGCACCGTATGTGGATGGCGCGGAGACCCGTTACGACATGCCTGCCCTGCTGACATTTGCCGTAGGCTATGAGTTCACTCCCAAACTGCGTGCCACTCTGGAATACCACTTCTTTGATGACAAAAATGCCAAAATGGCTAACGACCGTCAGAAAGAGCTGACACACGGCACCCACGAGTTCCTGGCCGGTGTGGAGTATGATATCAACGATAAGTTCACCGTCAGCTGTGGCGGTCAGCGTACGGACTATGGCCTGAGCGATACCTACCAGACCAATACCTCGTTTGCTTGCGACAGCTACAGTCTCGGACTGGGTGGTGCGGTCAACCTGACAGAGAAGCTGCGTCTGAACGTCAGCTATTTCTGCTCGCTCTACAGCGACTATACCGTGAATAGTCCTAATTACTTGGGTACTGGCACTCCTGGAAAGGATGTCTATAGCCGTACAAATCACGTTATTGGCGTGGGAATTGACTATAAATTTTAAAAACTTCTTTAATTCTTTTGCTACTTACCATGATTTTGCGTATATTTGCAACGATTTATGGCATAATGCCTCATGGGAAGTAAAACGAAGAAGACCTGCAAGTGGATAGTAGTGGCACTGCTCTGCCCCGTGCTGCTCTTTCTGCTACTCACTATACTGATTTACTTGCCCCCTGTCCAGAACTGGCTGGTGGGGCAAGTAACTTCATATGCCAGTGAGAAGACAGGCATGCAGATTAGCGTTGACCATGTCAACCTCGACTTCCCCCTTGACTTGGGCATTGACGGCTTCCGCATGATACAGGGGCAGGACACTATTGCCGACGTGGAACACATGACGGTTGATGTCGAGTTGTTGCCACTTTTGAGGAAAAGGGTGGTTATTGATGAGCTGGAAATCACCAATACCAAGGTAAATACCTCAGACCTCGTGGCTACAGCCCGTATCAAGGGACAGTTGGAACGGCTATTCCTAACCAGCCGTGGAATAGACCTCGACCGTCAAACCATTGACCTGAACGGTGCCGTGCTTGATGGTGCCCGTGTCGATATAGCGCTGATAGATACCGTTATCCCAGATACTTCCACCACGAAAACCCTGTGGAAAATCTATGCTGACAGTCTCACTATTAACCAGTCGCAGGTGGCGTTGCACTTACCGGGTGACACGCTTAGCCTCGATGCCTGGTTGGGACATGCTGCCGCCTATACAGGAGAGATTGATCTCGGTCAGGAGCGTTACAGCGTAGGCCGCTTTGTGGTAAATGACGGAAAACTGAAATACGACCAGAACTATGAGCCATCCATTGATGGCTTTGACTATAATCATATAGCTCTGGACGGACTGCAAATAGACATAGATAGCATCTGGTACCAGGAACCGCGGCTGAATCTGAACGTGCGTCAGATGGCTATGCGCGATAAGAGTGGCCTGGAGATAACAGAACTGACGGGGCCTTTCAGTATGGACGCTACCAGTATCAGTTTGCCGCATGCCAAGCTACGTACATTGGACAGTGATGTTGAGGCTGAGTTTGAAATGGATACCAATGCCTTCGACAGCATGAATCCAGGTGCACTAAGGTTAAGGCTCAATGCCCAGTTGGGCAAGCAAGACCTCTTGCGCTTCGTGGGCGGTCTGCCGCAACAGGTACAGCAGCGATGGCCGAATTATCCGTTGAGCATACGCGGTTCGGTAAATGGAAATATGGAAAGTGCGGATTTCTCGGGACTGATTGTCGATCTTCCTACTGCCTTCAGCCTGAAGGCTGACGGAACGGCAGACCATCTGAATGATCTGAAACGCTTAAAGGCAGACGTATCGCTGCATGCCAAGACGGAAAATCTGGGTTTCCTCTCTGCTTATATGCCTTCTTCATCCTCTTTCCGTCTTCCGCCCATGACTGTTGACGGGCGGGTAAAAGCCAATGCTTCCCGCTACGATGCGGACCTGACGGTACGCGAGGGTAGTGGAGTGGTTAAGGCGGAAGGCTATGTCAATACAGCAGGCAATATGCAGTATCAGGCAGATTTGAAGATACAGAACTTGAATGTGCATGACTTCCTTCCCAAGGACTCTATCTATACCGTTACGGCTGATGTGACGCTGGATGGTTCAGGTACCGATTTCTTCCATCCTGGTAGCCGATTGGATGCTTCTGCCAATATCAGCCAGTTGCATTATGGCCACTGGCATCTGTCTGATGTGGCAGCGGATGCTGTACTGAGAAATGGCCGCGCGCAGGCTAACATCACTTCCCATAATGAATTGGCCGACGGAACCATCAACCTGGATGCGCTGCTTTCGACCCAGAAACTCGATGCCACCGTGAGTGCGGAACTGAACCACATTGACCTACAGGCTCTGCGTTTGACAGACAACGTCATGGAAGTTGGTTTTTGCGGTCATCTCGATGTGACTTCAGACCTGAAGTACAATCATCGCGTTCAGGGGTTCATCAGCGAGTTGGATATCCGCGATGAAAAACATATCTATCGTCCTACTGAAATCCTTGTCGATGCGTTGGCCGGCCGAGATACCACATGGGCTCATTTGTCAAGTGGTGATGTATCGATGAACCTCTCAGCCAGTGGAAGTTATGAAACACTGCTCGACCAAATATCAAAGTTGTCTGATGAGGTAAAAGACCAGTTGAAAGAGCGCGTAATTGACCAACCGAAATTGCTTTCTATGCTGCCGACTATGCATGTTGACGTAAGAAGTGGTACTGACAATCCGCTGATGACGTTCCTGCGTAAGAACGGTATCAACTATAAACAGCTTTTCGTGGATATCACCACGTCACCCGAAAGTGGACTGAATGGAAACGGCTATGTCTATTCGCTGGTGGCTGACAGTAATCGCATTGACACCCTCGACTTCCGTGTCATTACCCGTGCTGAGGGACAAGGCCGCCGCATTTCAGAGCGTCATGTCAGTTTCAATATTCATGCCCAGAACAACAAGCGAAATCCACAGCTTGTCTTCAATGCGATGCTCGATGGTGCCATCCATCAGAAGGGCGCTGTAGTGGGACTGCGCTTTTTCGATGCGAAGAATCGTTTAGGCATCCGTCTCGGTGCCAATGCCGAGTTGTTGGAAACAGGAATCAACCTGCATTTAGTGCCTGAGCGCCCTACCATTGGATATAAAGAGTTTAATCTTAATTCAGACAATTTCGTATTCCTCGGACGCAACAACCATATCAAAGCCAAAGTCAACTTGATAGCTGACGATGGTACAGGTGTGAAAGTATATTCCGACGATGACAGTTCCGAATACCAGCAGGATTTAACCATCAGTTTGAATAAGTTGAATCTTGATGAACTGACCTCTGTATTACCTTATTCCTTGCCGAATATGGGTGGTCTGCTTAATGGCGACTTCCATGTGGTACAGAACGAACAGGGACGCTTCTCGATGGTCAGTGACTTTGCCGTGCAGAACATGCGGTACGAAGAGAGTATGCTTGGTAATATCAGTACAGAACTGGTCTATTTGGAGAAGGGTGACGATGCCCATGTGATAGAGGCCCGTATCATGAAGGACGAAGAGGAGGTAGGTTTGTTGAGCGGAACCTACTTTAATGGGAAGGAAGGTCGCATGGATGCCACTTTCAGCATGCAACGCTTCCCTCTGAACATGATCAATGGCTTCATTCCTGGCGGCTTGGTCGGCCTTGAAGGATTTGGCGAGGGAAAGCTGGCGCTGAAGGGTACCTTGAGCCATCCTCAGGTAGATGGCGAGGTGTATCTTGACTCTTCTTATCTTGTCAGCGACATCTACGGCATCCGCATGCGCTTTGACAACGACCCTGTGCGAATAGTCGGTTCCCACTTGTTGCTGGAGAACTTCAGCCTTTATGCCTATAACGACAATCCGCTGACCATGATGGGTGACATAGATTTCTCTGACCTTGATAATATGTCGATGAATATCCGTATGCGAGCCCGGGACTTCCAGCTCATCAATGCCAAGAAGAATATGCGGTCGGAGGCATACGGAAAAGCTTTTGTTAATTTCTTTGGAATGTTGAAGGGACCGTTGGACGACCTTGACTTCCGCGGTCGTCTGGATGTGCTTGGTTCAACAGACCTTTCCTACATCCTGCGTGACTCTCCGTTGACAACAGACAACCAGTTGAACGAGCTGGTGAAGTTTACCGACTTCAGCGATACCACGCAGACGGTTATCAGCCGGCCGCAGATAAGCGGTTTTAACATGAATCTGACCATAGACGTGTCACAGGGTGCGCATGTCAAGGCGTACTTGAATGCTGACCAGTCCAACTATGTTGATTTGATGGGCGGCGGCACGCTACGTATGACCTATAATCC
>JAEEGF012182333.1_pt1 | contig 15016 bp, 11 predicted proteins | sample 9134171 | NCBI WGS metagenome assembly JAEEGF01 (sample SAMN16246542, study PRJNA631951) | gut metagenome | biome: gut microbiome; feature: rumen; material: AP-attached | host: Bos | place: Iran: Karaj | collected 2018-10 | reverse complement strand
ATGGCTTGTAAGAATGTTGTATGAATTTGTACAGACAAACCAATTCAATGCAGAGGAAATCATTGACAAGTTGTCGTTTAACACTAAAAATGATAAGGCATTTTCTGCAAATGGGAAAATTACTTATCCATTGTTAAAATGCAGAGAACTTACAAAACCACGCATCAAAAAGAATGAAATCAAAAACATCATTCTAGGTGGAGGACAAAATTTGTTAAGTCCAGAAAGACGCTTTGATGCTATTATTTATAACTCGCCAGAATTATTTGATTGATTATGAGAGTCGTGGATTTATTTGCCGGATGTGGTGGTTTGAGTTTGGGTTTTCAAAATGCAGGCTTTGATGTTGTCGCTGCATTTGACAATTGGGATGCTTCGATAGAAGTTTATAAGAAGAACTTTTCTCATCCGATAATTAAAGAAGATTTAAGCGATATAGAAAATTCAATAAATGATATTCAGAAATTTAGTCCTGATATGATTATTGGCGGACCGCCTTGTCAAGATTTTTCTTCCGCTGGCAAAAGAAATGAAGACAACGGGCGGGGAGATTTGACCGTCTGTTATGCAAAAATAATCAGCAATGTTCGTCCGCAATGGTTTGTAATGGAAAATGTAGAACGCATATTGAAAACAAACAAACTGGTAGATGCAAAAAAAATATACAAAGCAGCGGGTTATGGATTGACACAAAAGGTTTTAGATGCAAGTTTGTGTGGTGTACCACAAAAACGTAAGAGATTTGTTCTTATAGGTAAATTGGGAGAGCAAGATGGTTTTATGGATTATTTTCTTTCTAAAAATATTTCCCGTAAAGAAATGACAATGTATGACTATTTTGGCAATTCTTTGGGTGTAGAATATTATTATAGACATCCAAGAAGTTATGCTCGTCGTGGCGTTTTCAGTATTTACGAACCAAGTCCGACAATACGAGGAGTGAATCGTCCTATGCCTAAAGGCTATACTTTGCATACTGGTGACCCTGTATCGTCATTGGAAAATATAAGACCATTGACAACAAAAGAGCGTAGTTTGGTGCAGACTTTTCCTGTAAATTTTGTATTTGAAGGATCAAAAACTGATATTGAACAAATGGTAGGGAATGCAGTTCCTGTGAATTTGGCTAATTATATCGCTAATGCAATAGCGGAATATATTTCTAACCCTCAAGAAATCAATCAGAATGTTCAATTGTCTTTATTTGCATAAACACACACGATTTACTATCAATAAGGTTATTGTTGTAATGCTTTGATTATTATTTCTTTACCACACTCGTAACCATCCCATCGTACAGCAAGGTTTCCATAATGTCGCCATCGTTGGTTTCTAGGTCGTTGGTGACGACCTTGCCATTGATGCGAGTGATGGAATAGCCTCGCTTGAGTATTGTGCGCGGGTCGTTGAGGGTAAGGCGATGCTCGAGAAAGCCTAGCTTTTCGTTTGCCTTTTCGATGCGGTGCTTTGTTGTACGGGAAATAAGTTCCTTAATGCCATTGAGATGAGATTCCTGATCGGAAATGAGGCGTTTGGGTGAAGTTTCCAGTTTGTTGCCAATCATATTGAGCTTCATTTCCTCTTCCTTCATGCGTACATTCAGTCCGGTGCGGATTTCCGAAATAATCCTGTCGCAGCGTTCGGTGTGTTTCGATAGGAGAGTGCGAATCTTCATTATGCTCATTGTCATATTGTTGAGGTACATCTCGCTGCTCATCAAAAAATCTTTTGCTATGTCGAAAATCTCTGACGATGTAGAGTCAACCTGCTCTTCGAATTGTGCGTTGTAGTCGATTATGAAGTTGGCGACTGCGGTTGGTGTTTTCATGCGGGTATGTGCAACCATATCGACAATCGATTCGTCGCGTTCGTGACCGATGCCCGAAATCACAGGAAGCGGAAACTGTGTGACCATGTAGGCGATGTTGTAGTTGTCAAACCACGATAGGTCGTTCTTTGAGCCTCCGCCACGTATTATCGCCACGGCATCGTAGTTTTCGTATTCCTCGCCAATGCGGTTGAGTGCGTCAAGTACCGAAGTCTCAGTTTGTTCGCCTTGCATTGCTGCTTCGAAAAGCGTTATATTTATATGGTATCCGTATGTGTTCGTCTCCAGATGGTTTACGAAGTCACCATAGCCAGCGGCTGTGCTTGATGAGATTACGGCAATGTTCTGTACCACAGCGGGAAACGATTGCGTTTTGTTCATGTCGAAGACGCCTTCGTTGATGAGCCGTGCAATTATTTCCTTCTTGGCTCGTTCCATGTCGCCGATGGTGTAGGTTGGATTTATGCCTATTACGTTGAGCGACAGACCATAAACTTCGTGGTAAGTTATTGTTACCTGAAGCATTACGTTCATTCCTGCTGCAAGTTCGCTGTCGGTTTCGCTTTCGAAGTATGCCGATATGAAGCTGAACTTGTTTGCCCAGACTGTTGCTCGTGCCTGTGCTATTATGCTGTTTGAAGTCTTCGACTTCTGCACAAGTTCCATGTAGCAGTGTCCGCTTTTGTGACGGGTGAGTGTGTTTATTTCGGCAACAATCCATACGGCAAACGGAAATTGCTCCGAAATGCTTTCCTTTATTTCGTGCTGTAATTCGCTGAGCGTGTATGTCTTAACCTCTTCACTCATTGCTTGATTATGGTTTGCGAAGCTACAACCTTGTTGCCGGCACAGATGCTTATTATGTATTCGCCTTTTGCGTATTGGCTTAAGTCGTATTTTAGTTCATTGCCAATATTTTTGCGGTAGTCGAGCAAACGTCCGTCAATTGAGAAGATGTTTAGTTCGGCATTCTGCATATTGTCGAGGCGAATAGTTATCTCGTTTGATGTTGGGTTAGGGTATATGCTTATGTTGCAGTCATTTGCCAGAGTTTCCGTTCCGGTTAAAATTTCCGATGCAAGTCTGAAATCAACATATCCACGGCCAGTCAATATGTTTGGAGTTCCCATTTGTGGGGTTGGATCTTCTTCCCAAGTCGGAACAGTTGGGCGTGCTGCCCCAAATAATGCTTCGCGGATTTCTGCACTTGTTTTGTCACGGAATTTCTGCCAGAAGCATGCGATAAGTCCAGTGCTAAGTGGTGTTGCAAACGATGTTCCCGAACCAGGTGCTATTGAGTCGTTTATGTAGTCGGCGTAGGTATCCCAACCAACCGAAACGATGTCGGGCTTAATGCGGTTTTCCTCGACAAATCCATGAGATGTGAATGGTGCGCTGTTCTGATTTACATCAATTGCACCTACTGTTACAATGTCGTATGCGTCTGATGGTGCGCCAATCCACACATGACCATTTTCGTCCTGTCCGCTATTGCCTGCGGCAACTACAATCATCATTCCTCTGCTGGCGGCAATTGTTGCCCCGATGCTGCTGGGATTTGTATGTCCGTCCATGTCTTCTGCGGAATGATTGTATCTCTGCGAATCGAAATCTACATAACCGAGCGAAACATTTGCGAGGTCGGCACCCATGCTGTCGGCGTATTCTATTGCCGAAACCCAGTTGAATTCCTCAACAATTTCCTCGTAGTCGTTGCTTTCGCTGGTTATGAGCAAATATGACGCTTCGGGTGCGCAACCAATATATTCGCCAGGAAGGTAACCTGCCATTATAGACAGTACCATCGAACCGTGTTCGTGATGGTCGTAAACTATTATGCCATCGTAGGCAAAGTCGCGGGTGGCGACAATTCTTCCCGAGTTGCGTAGGTATTCGAGGCTTCTCATCCGGTCGGCATTGGTAAAACCACCATCGGTGACGGCAATTAACATACCTTCACCCTTAAATCCTTCTGAATGAATAATATGACCATTGTGAAGTGCAATTTGATTGTATGAAAAACCATATTCCGAATCAGTGTATTTTGGTGCGAGAATGTTTGTGCTCGGGCTATTTCCTGCTACCATAATTGCTTTGTTCACTTTCTTGGCAGTTTCAACGGTGTCGATTTCGAATCTTGGCGTTGACTTTACGAAAGGAAGGTTATGTGCCTGTCTGATAAGGTTGTAGTTGTCGGTGCGGACTGTTGTGCCGTTGAGCCATTTGGTAGGATTGACGATTTCCAGTCCAAGTCCCTGCAAGGCGGCAATGTACGACGGATTTACCGGCAAGTCGAGCGAGTCGATAGCTATGTTTTGTGCCTGTCGGCGGTCTATTGCCCTTTGGCTCAGGTATTCCAGCGGATTGTCGAGCGAGTAGGGGGTATTGTTCTTGTCGGTGAATTCTATATAATATAGGTTAGGTCCTATTTGCGCAAATGCATTTGCACAAATTGTGCAAATTGTTACAATTAAAAATAATTTCCTCATAATCATTCTATTATAATTAATTCTTGTCGATAGATTGTTCCTCGGTATATTCTATTTTCAATAGGCACGCCATATATTACTTCTTGCGAGTTTATGTCGGTTATTTCTTTGTAAACCAGTCCGATATTGCGAGCGTATGTTTCCACGTCGTACTGCTTGCTAATTTGTGTAACACTACTGTCGCGTGTAATGGAAAGGCATGAGTCGAGCTGAATGTTTTCGTTTTTGTACTTTGACGATAACGATGTTATTGTGCAGTCCTTGTCGTCAAGTTCGTTTTTCAGGTTGCCGTTCCAGTATTTGCCTATGGCTAGTGGAAATTTAATCTTTATAAACCTTTGGTTTTCTTCGACTTTCTCGGCGGTATAGGTTGTTAGTTTTGCTTCCCAAGCATCGCTTATTGTCCAATTGCTGATCGTTTGCGATTTGAAGCGTTCGATTCTGTAGGCAGTGTCGCCTTCGTTGTCGATGAAAGGAATGTCGGTACGTTCGCGCAGGTAGTAAACAATGGTATCGTAGTAGTCGCTAGGTTTGTCGATTGTGATTTCTGTTACCTTGTATATCAACGACTTGCCAGTTTCTAGTGGAAAATATTGCTTGTCGGCAGAAAATTCCACGTCGGCAGGAACGATGTTTTCCTTATGGCAGGCTGATAAAGCGAGCAAGGCGATGATGCAGAACGATATGGTTATATGTTGTTTTGTCATTAATGATGTTTTGTCATGAATTAATCAAAGCGACAAAATTAGAAAAAAATCTAACACCAATTTCATGCAGGGGAAATCTTTGGCTGATGTTGCAATATGTAGCCTACCAATTAATATAACAACAATCGGTTAATTAAAAAAATCTTATGCCATATACACATATATATAATTGTGTTATATTTGCGCCTTAATTGATAATATTGGAAGTAATATAAAAGTATGAGGAAATACATTGATTATCAATAATGTATGATTATCAATCGTTTTTCAGATTTGATGCCGGTTGATACATAAACTGATGTTGATGTATATCTAAAGGTAGAAGAATAAAGATAGATATGAAGAGGATTATTTTTATAATAATTATAGGAATTCTTTTGATATCATGTGGTTCGAATACAAATAAATATGTAATAAAAACAGAAGAAGTGTCTTCTGAACCAAATGAAGAGCCAATAAATATTCCTGTAGAAACTGTGGCGATAAGGTGTACGTATATACCCAAAACGCCACTGAATTCGGAACTGCTGACTAAGTCTTTGGATGAATTGATTATTATGAAGTATGATGAAAAGATTGGAAAATGGCAGCGAAACTCAAAGGAATATTATGAAAATATTGCGTATGATGGTAGATTGAAACATGTGGCTGATACAACAAAATTGGCAAAAGCATATTGTATAGATATGTTTAATGCTTTTAGGGAAGATAATTATATGCGAGTATCTGAAGTAATAGAATCAAGAGATAAAGTTTTGCGTAGAGAGGCTGAAAATAATGCAATGAAAACCTGGGACGACTATCTGAAATAATATTACTCTCGATTGAGTGAAAATTGGATAAAAGTCTATTAATGTGTAAGTTGATAACAAGTTTGTCCAAATAGTGAATTTCGAATCGTTTCGGATATAAAGTGAGGAAAACTTTTTTTGTGAAATACTATTGCTATTTTTGTTTTTGATTGTTTGTTATATATAAATGTTTATTAATATGAAAAAAAGTTTAATTATCAGCGTGTTGCTATTGTTGTTCGCAATGAATACGATGGCATTAAACGCACCGACATTATCGTCTCCCAATGACGGTACAATTTATACATCAGTGGTAAAACCTACAGTATCATGGAATTCTGTATCCGGGGCGAATAAATACATATTGGACTGGGATATCGAATCTTCGTTTTCATCCCCAAGGTTCCGTACATATACAACGACATATACTTATGTCAATTTAACAGCGCTGTCGTACGGTACAACATATTATTGGAGAGTTCGTGCTGTAAATGAAAGTGCAAATGATACCTCAGACTATTCTGCTGTACGGAATTTTACAACATGCTCAGGTCCAACCTTAGATTATCCAAATGATGGGATGATTTATTCGACAACCGTCAAGCCAACACTTTATTGGAATGAAATAACAGGCGTTGGTAGTTATATCCTTGAATGGGACACTGTATCATCATTTTCATCAACGCTGTTCCGTACATTTACAACCTCATCAACATCTGTCAATATTAATGGATTGCTATTCGGCACAACGTATTATTGGCGAGTAAAGGCAACCAACAGCAACGACAGCGACACATCAAGTTATTCCGCAGTTAGGAGTTTTACAACCTGCTCTGCACCAACTCTTGATTATCCGAATAATGATATGATTTATACGACGACCGTAAGGCCAACAGTATCATGGAATACAATCACAGGCGTTGGAAGTTATATCCTAGAGTGGGATACTGTATCTTCATTTTCATCACCAAAATCATTTACAACAACTTCAACATCTGTCAATATTAATGGATTGCTATTCGGCACAACGTATTATTGGCGAGTAAAGGCAACCAACAGCAACGACAGCGACACTTCCAACTATTCTGAAGTTAGGAATTTTACAACTTGCTCGGCTCCAATTTTGAGTTCTCCAAGTAATGGTATGGTTTATACGAGTATGGTCAGACCTTCTGTTTCTTGGAATTCAATCACTGGCGCAGGAAGTTATATCCTAGAGTGGGATACAGTGCCTTCGTTTTCATCAACGATGTTCCGCACATATACAACATCTTCGACATCCATTTATATTAATGGATTGCGATACAGCACAAAGTACTATTGGCGCGTTAAGGCAACCAATACAAACGACAGCGACACATCCAGTTATTCCGAAGTGTGGAATTTCACAACAGCCGGAACAGTTACTTTAAGTTTACCAACCAACAATCCAAGTCCGACAGGCAGGTTTTATTCACGGCAGTATTTGCGCTGGAATACATTGCCAGGCTCTTCCGGATACCTAATCCAGATTGATACAACTCCTGAATTCAGTTCGGGAGCATTGCGTAATATTAATGAGACGGTATCAAATACAAATACAGATTCATACCGGGAAAAATGTGTGTACGATTTGTATTATGGAACAATGTACTATTGGAGAGTTTGTGCTATAAGTTCTGTCGATACAACCGACTGGTCTGAGACTTGGCAGTTCCATACGATGGACGATGTACAGCTGTTTTCCCCAAGTGATACTAGTGCAAATGGCACTTATTTTACACGGCAAGAATTTGTATGGAAGAATTCCTTTGGTTCGACCTTGTATATCATACAGCTCGATACTACACCAAGTTTCAGTTCGGGACTGCTACAGACCTATACGTCTACAAACGCCAATTCAAACGAAGATACATACCTAGGCAAGTATATTTCCGATATGCGTTATGGCACAATGTATTATTGGCGTGTATGTTCGGCAAATGCAGTCGATACATCTGGCTGGTCTGCTACATGGCGATTCCATACTACCGATTGGGTTGCGCTATATTATTTACCGAACGACACTAGTTCTACTGTTGGCTATTATACCCGTCAAGAACTGGAATGGAAGAATTCAAAAGGTTCTAAAGCATATATTCTTCAGCTAGATACAGTCCCGAGTTTTGATTCCGGATTGTTGCGCAGCATAGATGTTTCTTCATCAACCACCAACACCGATACATACATATACAAGTATGTTTCCGATATGCGTTATGGTACAATGTACTATTGGCGAGTTTGTGCTATAAACAATGCTGACACATCGGGCTGGTCAAATACATGGCAATTCCATACTGTCGATTGGGTTGTATTGGATTCTCCATCAAATAATAGTACAGGTTTGGCAGTATCTTCGCGTACATTGTATTGGAAAAACTCCTTGGGCTCTTCTTCGTACATAGTTCAGGTTGATACAACAAGAAACTTTAATTCGGAACTATTGCGTAATTTAAGCGTTTCGTCGTCAACGACAAGTACAGAAACATACAAGAGTACAAGCATAACGAATATGCTCTATGGAACAACTTATTATTGGCGGGTATGTGCGGCAAATGCTGCTGATACATCTCTTTGGTCGAGTGTATGGCGTTTCACTACTGCCTATCAGCTTACCTCTGGACCAGTGCTTGTAAGTCCAGAAAACAATAGCAACGAAATACAGCCATCAGGTGTCAATTTGGTTTGGAATCCGCTGGATAATGTTACAGGTTACCGCTATCAGGTGTCAATCGACAACACTTTTGCAACAATATACCGTAGTGGAACCACCGCCAACACAACTGCCACCTGCTATCTAAATTACGGCACAACTTACTACTGGCGCGTTCAGGGCTACAATGCAAGCGGAAATTCGGTTTGGTCTCAGGTGTGGAGTTTTGATACGCAATCATGTGAACTCTCTGGCGAAACAACTGTGGAGGCTTGCGGTTCGTACATTTGGCGTGGGACAACCTACACCGAATCGGGCGACTACAACTTTACCAAGCATCTGTCGAACGGATGCGATAGCTTACTTACCTTGCATTTGACAATAAATCAGTCATCTGAGCGTGAATTTTCGCACACAGCCTGCGGCAGTTACATCTGGAACGGCGTGACCTACGACGAAAGTGGCGACTATGTGCAGAATATTGCTGCACCTACTGGCTGCGACAGCATTGTAACACTGCATCTTACGATAAACCAACCAGTGGCAGAGCTTGTCGAAGCCGAGGCTTGCAATTCATACGTATGGAATGGTACAACCTATACCGAAAGTGGCAATTATACGCGTACTTTCGCCGCAGCAAACGGTTGCGATTCGGTTGTTACCTTGCAGTTGACAATAAACGAATCGCCGCGTCGCGAATTTAGCGCAGTTTCGTGCGGCAGCTATGTATGGAACAATCATACCTACAATGAATCTGGAAATTATGAGCAGACAATTTCTTCCGACAACGGTTGCGACAGCATTGTTACATTGCACCTTACAATAAACTATCCGTTGACACATCAATTTAATGCCACGGCTTGCGAATCATACAATTGGAATGGCGAAATATATACCGCAAGTGGCAACTATCAGCAAACATTCACTGCTACCAATGGTTGCGATTCGGTTGTTACATTGCATCTGACAATAAATCATTCGACCATAGCAGACATCACGGTTTCTGCTTGCGAATCCTACGAATGGAACGGAGAAACTTATACAGAAAGCGGTGATTACGAACGGACTTACACATTAGCCAGCGGTTGCGATTCTGTTGTGACTTTGCATTTGACAATAAATCAGCCTGTTGCTGAGCTAGTCGAAGCCGAGGCCTGCAACTTATATGTATGGAATGGAACAACATACACCGAAAGTGGCACCTATACGGGAACATTCACTGCTGCCAATGGTTGCGACAGCGTTGTTACCTTGCATCTTACTATTAATGAATCGGTAACATACGAGTTCGACACCTCTGCAAATGAATACTTTGTATGGAATGGTGAAACATTTACCGAAACTGGCGACTACACTCGGACATTCACTGCTGCAAATGGTTGCGATTCAATTGTTACCTTGCATTTGAATGTTATTACAGGAATTTCGGAGGCAGAAATGCAGATAAGCATTTTCCCGAATCCAGCAAACGACATCCTCAACATCACATCATCAGAGCAAATTTCTGAAATAGAAATTGTAAATGCTTTGGGACAGGTCGTAAAGCGCGTGGAAGTTAATGCCGACAATGCGGTTTGCAATGTTGAAGATTTGACAAGTGGGATGTATGTGGTGAGAATCCGCACCATGAATTTGTCGAAGGGAGCGGTTGTGTCGCAAAGAAAATTCATCAAGGAATAACCGAAATGTTTGTGAAACAATGTTGTAGGGGCAGGGACAAACCTGCCCCTAATTTTTTTTGTAACACGCAACATTAAAAATATCATATTTATCACGCTTATTTTTGTTTTTATGTATATTTGTATTTTCTGAGATTGTATGGCTAACGAGTCGGATTTGTATTATATTGGTTTTGAGGAGTCTGTCGGAAACGAGGAGTCGGCATTGGGAATTGGTGCAAATGTGGACAAAGGGTGCGATATGTATAGGGGCATTCATGTTTATTCGTGTAAAGATGATTCTGAGTGCATGACGTTTCCGTTTTACTTTCTTATGGGGCAAAACGATTATTTATGGAATGCTGGTGGCGACAAGATTTTGCTTTCGGCATGTATTGGATTTTTTGAGCTTGGAGCCGAAATGCTTCCCGACAAATATTCGAAGTGGACGCCATTGATAATAATTGCTGATGTATCTGAAAAACATGTTGTTAAAATATATGAGGGTAAAGGAAGGTTGTGTTGGAACGACAATGAGACTGACATAAGGGATAAAAAAGGTTTGAAAGAGTATTCATACGACGTGTGGCTGTCGCGTTATGAAGCCCAGAAGGATAAGATTGAACTTATGAGGGCAGATATGGAAGATTTGGGATATACGTGCATGTATGAAGATGATGAAGATTCCCTATTCGATAATCCGCACAATAATGCAGCTAGGAATGATAATAAGTCATCTGCTGAAGATGTTGCAGAAAATGAAGGACAGAAGAAATCTATATTTCTGGGAGTGCTTTTCTTTATTGTTGCGGCAGTGGCTATTGTTTTGGTAAGATGGATTAGGCATAAGATTATGTCGTATTAAAGAGAATGCCGACCGCCTAAGGCGATGAGCATGCGGATTATATTCGTTTCTTAATGAGTGATTTGTAATTGACGATATACTATTATTGTGTGATGACAGGGATTCGATAGTATTTCTCTTTGTCGCCCCTGCTATAATTGTTGAAGAAAACATCACTATGCCCATTTATTCTCTCAAGGTTGATATCAACGGTATTCTCAACATCTACTGACCCTGAGACTGATGCATTAACATAGCCGCCAGATACATAAACATCTTGCTTGTCCTTGTTGAATGCTTTTATGACCAAAATCACTAAGCAGGCAGCAATAATTGCTAATAATACTAATCTTGTTATTTCCAGTTTGTTATTCATGATATGTTTTTTTTGTGATTAAATTCTTGCGCAAAAATAATTTAAAGAATAAAAGTAGAATTGTTTAACTTGTGGTATGGATATGAAAAAAGCCACATTGTCTGTGGCTTCTCTGTGGGAACAATAGGATTCGAACCTATGACCCCCTGCTTGTAAGGCAGGTGCTCTGAACCAGCTGAGCTATGCTCCCTTGTCATTAGCGGTGCAAAAGTATTGCAAATTTCCGAACTGACAAAATAAAATCGATAATTTTTCAAAAATATTTTATCCTATTGAAAACCATAGTGTTTGAAGTAATCTCCGACGATAAATGTGCTTCCTCCAATGAAAATCGTGTCGTTCGTAGAGGCATTTTTCTTCGCGGATTCGTAGGCGGAAGGAACATTTTCGTAAATTTCTCCAGTCAAGCCGAACTTTTCTCCGTAGGCTTTAACCTGCTCGGCTGGCATGGCCCGAGGAATGTCGGCATTGGTGAAATAATACTTGGCATCCTTAGGAAAAAGCGGCATTACATGCTCCACGTCCTTGTCGTTGACAAAACCAAGCACAATGTGCAGTTGCGGGCATTTTATAGCCTTCAGTTGTGCGGTCACATACGATAGTCCGTCAATGTTGTGACCTGTGTCGCAGATTGTTAGCGGAGAGTCAGAGAGTATTTCCCATCGTCCGTGCAAGCCTGTGAGACCTTTTACGTTCTGCAGTGCTTCGGATATGTTCTTGTCGTCTATTGCAAATCCACGATTTTTAAGCTGTTTTGCTGCTTCAAGTATAGTCGCGAGGTTCTTGGTCTGGTATTCGCCGAAAAGGTCGAATTTGATTGTTTTCGTGTCGTTAATCAGGTATTCTGCATACTTGTGATTGTCGGCAACTTTTGTTTTCTCAACCTTTATCTCCTTGTCGGCAAATGTGATAGGAGAGTTTTGCTCCTTTGCTTTTGCAAGGAAGATGTCTTTTGTTTCGGCGTGGGTTTGTCCGATTACAACGGGAATGCCCGGCTTTATGATTCCAGCTTTTTCGCCTGCGATAAGCGGAAGTGTATTGCCAAGAAATTGCGTGTGGTCGAAGCTTATGTTGGTAATCACCGAAAGTTCGGGAGTGATGATGTTGGTGGAGTCGAGCCGTCCGCCCATGCCGACTTCAATCACAGCGACATCGACTTTCATGTCGGCAAAGTATTTGAAAGCCAGAGCGACAGACATTTCAAAAAACGACGGCTTCAGTTTTCCGATGATTTCTTGATTGTCGTTGATGAAGTCGCAGACATAATCTTTCGAAATCATTTCGCCGTTTACGCGTATGCGCTCGCGGTAATCGACAAGGTGAGGCGAGGTGTAAAGTCCTGTCCTGTAGCCTGCCGACTGCAGAATTGCCGCCAGCGAGTGCGAAACGGAGCCTTTGCCGTTTGTGCCGGCTACATGTATGGTTTTGAACGACTTGTGCGGATGTCCGAAATATTCGTCGAGAGCCAGAGTATTGTCTAAATTTGCCTTGTATGCTGCCTTGCCAACTCGTTGGTACATAGGCAACGAGCTGAACATAAAGTCTATTGCTTCCTGATAGTTCATTTCTTTGATAGTTTTTTGAGGTCGTCGGACGTGATGTGTCCTATTGTGTTTTTCTTCAGTTTCTGAAAGTCGTAGTAGTAAATTAACCCTTTGGTATCGATGATTATTTTTATGCAATATTGCTGCCCGTTGCTGTCGTACGGGTTGACAATGTGTGCAATCAGAGCCTTGTCATCGTTGGAGTTTGTTAGCTCCTCGATTTGTTCTGCTGTTACAAGTTCTGCATTTTGGTATGCCGATTTAAGCGCGGAATTGCTGCGTAAGTCGTCTGACACATCGTTTTTTAGCAGGTATAATTTCTCGCCGGCCAGACTGCCAGAGTTGTCGATGTAATAGTCGATTATTTTTTCTTTTGTAAGTTCTGGGTGTTTTCGGCAAATTTCAACATGCGTCTGGCAGTGCTTTACCATTGCGCCCAGCTTGTAGGTGTATTTGCCTTCGTCTTCGTCGCCCTGGTAGCAGAGAGGAACGGCGCATAGGGTAGGCATATCGTTGACTGTCTTGTATTTGCTTCCGCCAAGCGACAAAATCAGAAAATCAAATTTCGTGTCGTCGCCTTCAAAGTATGCAATGTTCACTACTAGGAACGATTTGTCGTCGTCGTGGCGCAGTTTCTCGAATTCGCTGGCTTTGATAAATTTGTAAGGTGTTGCAGTCCAGTGTTTTTCTACGGCATCCTTTATCTTGTCGTTGTAGTCGCACATGAAATCATTTTTCAGCACTACATAAGTGGTTGTCTTGTAGAATTTTTCCACTTCAGACTTGTTACCCATCGGCATTTTTATCTGCGAAAAAGCCTGCAATGCGGTAACTATTATTATAAGTAATATGGTTAGTCGTTTCATTTTCAGTGTATTATTTGTTAAAATAAATAGGGTGATTTTGGTTGTATTTCTGAACATATTCCATTATGCCTTTTATGCGCTTACGTTTGCCAAGCTTTGAGTATTCGTTGTATAGTTCGGTGTCGTCCTTTATCAGTTCCTGCAGATTTTTGCTGCCATACGAAATTATTTCACCAGTATTCATGTTGATAAAGTAATGCACTAACTCCTCGGTTGTATATGACTGTGCAGAAGGAATATACATTGGGTCATACATCATTGTCCCACCAACGTAATGGGTGACGATTTCTGTTGAAACAAAATGCGAAATTGTTCCGATGTATGGTATGAGGTAAAATTTGTTGTTCCAGTAAATGTTTGGTTTTCCGTTGTTTGCATAGCCCCAAATGAGTTTGCGAGGAATTTCGTTGAGAGTTCCGTTTTCGTCATAGTAACTAATTGTTTCACAATGGAGTAACTTTTTGAAAAAGTCATCGTCGTAGGCTGGAGAGACAAAGCGCGAGAACGGAATTGGGGAGTTGTTGCGGAAAGAGTAGAATGATGTGTAAACGCCGTTTTTGAACTCGAACGAATAGTCGTACCGCACGGTTTCTTTTTCAGTTTCCTGTGCCGTAGCGTAGCCGAAAATTGTGAGTGCGAGCAACAAAATCAATATGAAGCGATTGTTTAGCATATTACCATTAACGATTTGTGTTTTATGGTTATGTCAACTGTTTTGCCAACTTTCTTTGCTTCCCCGTCGATGTTGGCGTACTCGTTTATGTTGTTGCATATCTTGATAGATTTTCCCTGTAGGATTTTTACTCGATGCGAGTGGTCAAGATTGTTGGTAAGCAGCAACATTGCCGTGTGCGGAGCTGTGATTAATGGGATGTTTTTCACGATGCAAACATCGATAAGGCCGTCGTCGATTCTTGAATTTGGTGATACTATTGCGTTGTAACCGAATTGGTTAGCATTGGCAAGACAGATAAACATTGCTTTGTGCAGCGAACTTTGTCCGTCGATTTCAATCTTGTATTCGTTTGCTTTGTAGGTCGGGTACTTCGTGGCGATAAGTTGTACATAGGAGTGAAGACCTCTGGTGTTCTTTGGCTTTTCTTGGAACTCTTTGGCTATCAATGCGTCAAACCCGATTCCAGCAATGCTGGCGCAGAAATTTCCGTTGACCGACATTGTGTCTATACGCTTCATTCTGTTTTCGTTCAGAACTTCGACGGCTTTGGTCCGTGATACTGGTAT
>JAEEGF011871111.1_pt1 | contig 15020 bp, 13 predicted proteins | sample 9134171 | NCBI WGS metagenome assembly JAEEGF01 (sample SAMN16246542, study PRJNA631951) | gut metagenome | biome: gut microbiome; feature: rumen; material: AP-attached | host: Bos | place: Iran: Karaj | collected 2018-10 | reverse complement strand
AAGCCATCACCAAGATTTTCGACAACTTCTACCGGGTACCGCATGGCAACATCCACAATGTCAAGGGCTACGGATTGGGATTGGGCTATGTGAAGAAAATCGTTCACCTGCACCATGGTCGCATCGAGGTGCAGAGCGAGGAGGGCAAGGGCAGCACGTTCACAATATATTTGCCGTTGAAAATCAACAAATAATGTACATGTTGTAGGGGCGAATCGAATTCGCCCTTTTTTCGAATCGAATTAATCCCAACACGTTACGAACCCTTTAAAAAAAATGTAGAGACGCGCCAACGGCACGTCTCTACAGCATATCACGGGATTATCTAATCCAACAATTATTTCCCAGCCTTGATTGCAGCCTGTGCGGCGGCCAAACGGGCCACGGGCACGCGGAACGGGGAGCAGGAGACGTAGTTCAGACCGCTCTTGAAGAAGAACTCCACAGATGCGGGATCGCCACCGTGCTCACCGCAAACACCGCACTTGAGGTTGTTGCGGGTGCTGCGACCGCGCTCCACACCGAGCTTCACCAGCTGGCCGACACCTTCCTGGTCGAGGGTGTTGAACGGGTCAGCGGGGATGATCTTCTGATCAACGTACTCGTGGACGATAGCATTCACGTCGTCGCGGGAGAAGCCGAACGTCATTTGCGTCAGGTCGTTGGTACCAAAGCTGAAGAACTGGGCCACCTCAGCGATCTTGTCAGCCACGAGCGTTGCGCGCGGGATCTCGATCATCGTGCCGAAGAGGTATTCGATCTTCACGTTGAACTTGGCCTCAACCTCAGCCTTCACGCGGTCGGCAATAGCTTTCTGGTGTTTCAGCTCGTTGACATTGATGGTCAGCGGAACCATAATCTCAAGATGCGGGTCATGACCTTCGTTCATCAGCTCAGCGGTAGCCTGGAACAGGGCACGGAACTGTGTTTCCGTGATTTCCGGATACACGATGCCGAGACGCACACCACGGAGACCCATCATCGGGTTCACTTCGTGCAGAGCATCGATGCGTTTCTTGATTTCTTCGTAAGTGAGACCGCGCTCTTTGGCGACTTCGCGTTGTTTGTCCTCGGTTTGCGGGACGAACTCATGCAACGGGGGATCCATCAAGCGGAAGGTCAGCGGTTTGCCGTCCAGAACCTTCAACGTGCCCTTTGCGGCTTCCTTGATGTAGGGTTCCAATTCGTCGAGAGCAGCCACGCGCTCTTCCTTCGTGTCAGAAAGGATCATGTTGCGCAGTTTCTCGAGAGGTTTTTCGCTGTTCTTGCCGTAGAACATGTGCTCGATACGGAACAGACCGATACCCTCGGCACCGAAGTTAACAGCGTTCTGCGCATCTTCCGGCGTGTCGGCGTTGGTGCGGACACCCATGGTGCGGTATTTGTCAACGAGAGCCATAAACTCTTGGAACAGAGGATTCTCGGTGGCGTCAATCATCTTGACTTCCTCGCCATAGACCCAACCCTTGGAGCCGTTCAAGCTAAGGATATCGCCTTCCTTGAAGGTCTTGCCATCGATGGAGACGGTGCGAGCGTTCATGTCGATCTTGATAGCGTCGCAACCGACGATGCAGCACTTGCCCCAGCCACGAGCCACGAGAGCAGCGTGGGAGGTCATACCGCCGCGGGCGGTCAGGATGCCGGTAGCGGCACGCATACCCTCCACATCTTCAGGGTTGGTTTCCTCACGAACGAGGATGTTCTTGATCTTCTTGGCCGTGTAAGCCATAGAAGTTTCGCTGTCGAAGGCGATTTTACCGACGGCACCGCCAGGACCTGCAGGCAGACCCTTCGCGATAACGGTGTGTTTCTTCTCGTCAGCGGCATCCAGAATCGGGTGCAGCAGTTCATCGAGTTGGGCAGGAGCCACGCGGAGCACCACTTCCTTCTCGTCGATGAGACCTTCGTGCAGCATGTCAAGGGCCATGGTCATGGCAGCCACACCGGTACGTTTACCGACACGACACTGCAACATATAAAGTTTACCCTCTTGGATGGTGAACTCAATATCCAGCATATCCTTGTAGTTCTTTTCCAGGATATTGCGGATGTCGCAGAGTTCCTTATAGGTTTCCGGCATCAGCTCCTGCATGGAGGCGAGATGCTTGTTCTGTTCGTTCTTGGTGTCGTCGTTCAGCGGGTTCGGGGTACGGATACCGGCCACCACGTCCTCACCTTGGGCGTTGATCAACCATTCACCATAGAACTGGTTGTCGCCGGTAGCAGGGTTACGGGTGAAAGCCACACCTGTAGCGGAGTTGTCGCCCATGTTGCCGAACACCATAGCTTGCACGTTGACGGCGGTACCCCAATCATCGGGAATCCCCTCGATACGACGGTAAGCGATGGCTTTCTTGCCGTTCCAGCTCTTGAACACGGCCTTGATGCCGCCTTCCATCTGAGCTCTTGCGTCATCAGGGAACTCTGTACCGAGCACCTCTTTCACCTTAGCCTTGAAATTCTCGGCCAGAACTTTGAGTTCATCGGCAGTAATCTCAGTGTCGCTCTTATAGCCACGGGCGGCCTTGAAAGCGTCAAGCATGTCATCCAGTTGTTTGCGGATACCCTTGCCGTCGGCGGGCTCAATGCCTTCGGATTTCTCCATCACGACGTCAGCATACATCATAATGAGACGACGGTAGGAGTCATACACGAAACGGGGGTTGTTAGTCTTCTTGATGAGTCCGGGGATGGTTTTGGAACTCAGACCGATGTTGAGGACGGTGTCCATCATGCCGGGCATGGAGCTGCGGGCGCCGGAACGACAAGAAACGAGAAGCGGGTTCTCGGCGTCGTCATATTTGAGGCCCATAATGTTCTCCACGTTCTTCATACCAGCCCAAACCTCATCCATGAGGCCTGCAGGGAGTTGGCAGTTGTTGGCATAATAAGCCGTGCAGCATTCCGTAGTGATGGTCAGACCAGCCGGAACGGGCAAGCCCAGCAAACACATTTCAGCCAAGTTGGCGCCTTTACCGCCCAAAAGATTCTTCATGTCCGCTTTACCTTCGGCCTTTTTTCCGCCAAAAGTATAGACATACTTCACATTGTTATTCGTCATTTTCAAACAGTTTTGAATAAAAAAAATTTCTCTAAAAACGGCCGCGAAAATACAAAAAATGTGGGTACGAAACCCCAGGTTTTTCATTTTTTTCTGTATTGCCTGTTGTCTGTACCCTACGTGGGTGTTGAGGTCGTAGGGGCGAAAAATTTTTCGCTCCTACACCATTGATACATTAATACGAAAGATTACCCCACTGTCACGGCGGTTCCTGACGCGGTGACCATCAACATGCCGTTGTTCTCGCCCAGAACTTCGTAGTCGAGGTCGATGCCGACCACAGCGTTGGCACCCATTTCCAGGGCACGCTGTTCCATTTCCCGCATGGCGGCATTGCGGGCCTGCGTCAGCTCGTCCTCGTAGGAGCTCGAGCGGCCGCCCACGATGTTGCGGACCCCTGCGAAGAAGTCCCTCACGAAATTGACACCGGCAATAACCTCGCCGAACACAACGCCGTGATAGTTTACAATCTGTTTTCCTTCAATGGTTGGTGTGGTGGTTAAAATCATAATGGTTGGTTTTAAGATGAGGGTGCAAAAATACGATTTTTAATGGTTTAAGGTACACCTACCGCACCGTCACCCGCGCACCGTCACCCTGCGCCCTGTACTCCGGTGCGTACATGCACTCCACGGTGGTCGCGCCAGCGGAGAAGTCGCCGGTCTGCACGGCGAAAACGTCGTATTCCAGCACGATGCTGCCTTGCGGGAAGCGGCTGAAGAAGAAGCAGTTGGCGGCATCGCGGGGACTCTCCATCCACCACACGCCGTTCTGCGAACCGTTGCGGCCCTCTTTTCCGGCTGCAAAAGCAAAAAGCAGGTCATGGAAAAGCCGGACAAGCTGATCAACCGTGTCACGTTGGTCAACATCCTGGCTGAAAGCTATCTCATTGAGAGCACCCTCCAGATGGTCCCGAAAGATTCGATCAATAAGGAAGACCTGGCGCGGCTCTACTACAAAGACCTCTTCGACCGCTACCAAATCACCAACGAGCAGTTCGAGAGTTCCATAGCCTACTACATCAGCGAGGAAAAATCGGCCGAGAAGCTGCTGAATGACGCCTCCGCACTGATTGTCAGCAAGAAGAGCGAGATGGCGATGGACGGGCTTCCTGAAATCCAAAATTAACCAATCGGTGAATTTTACAGGAAAATCATGCTGACACCTGCTCTCCCCCCCCCTTTTCACGCATATATTTGGAGGGTGTCAGCCCATATTTCTTCGCAAACGAGCGCAAGAAAGTGGAATATGAATTGAAACCGGACATCCCGGCGACCTCATCCAACGAATACGGACGGTCGCTGTTCATCCCATCCATCAGGGCTTTTGCCTCTTCCAACCGAAAATCGTTGATATAATCGTAAAAGGTCTTTTGCTTTTCCTGATTGATATAGGTGCTCAGATATTGACGGTTGGTACCCAAAAGCGTCGCCAACTTCTGTAATGTTAACGAGTTATCCAAATAGTATCGATTTTCACGGATGGTGGATTCAATGTCTTTGTCGATTAAAATCTCGTGATAGGGGGAGCGAGGGGAATCACCCGACCGCTCCGTTGCCAACATCTCCTCTTTTGCGATGGAATAGACCTTTTGCTGCACGATTTTCCGACTGACAAAAGCGGCAAAAACCATGATGACAATGCAGTAAAGGGAGTCGAAAAGCAAATTGCTTTTGGCTTCCGAAGCGGAGAACCAGGCTTGGTTTGACACACTTTCAAAAGCCCATATTACCTGAATCACAAACAGCAAAATGCACAAATAGGCACTCCAGCGCAGGTCAAAGTATTCCAGATTGCCCACATTGTCACGCAGCATGGCGGTATGTCTTCGGATGGAAAAGAGCAGACAAATCATCAAGACCAGGGAGGCGACCAATGTGAAAATCTGGATGGCCGGATAGATGAGGGCGTTTCGTGTGATGGCGAAAAGAAGCATCGCGCAAGCAAACGGCAGCTCCATCAGGAGTAGTTGCCCCAAATGGAATTTGGTTGGATACACCAAAGAGACCGCAAACATCATGTATGCCCCCACGATGATGTAGTCGTAGAAAATGAGCAGCGTATTCAGGAACTCCGAAAAAGGCAAGTTCTGACAGGCTGCCACGACAAAGTTGTTGAAAAAACCGAACGAATGCAGCACCAACGTCAAGGCAAAAAGTTTCTGGAACAAGTAGGTGCGATGATGTTTAAGCAAGAATACGGCACACCCGATTAAAGCACATTGTGTGAAACCAGACACAAAGCAGAGCAGCAGTAGATAAAAACCGTCAATATTCATGACCGCAAAAATACATTATTTACGAACCGATTTCACGGTAACTTCGTGATAGGGCATCATAAAACTGTTGTTTTCCACTTTAATGGTCGTTTTGTGGTCTCCCCAAAAGATCACGATGTCATAATCACCAGGAGTGCAGGTCAGTTGCACCATGTCACCGAATTTGGCCTTCTGCACGGATGTTTTCAGACCGCAGTTCGCATCATCCTCAATGCGTATGTCGTATGTTTCACAATTCTCTCGGAATGGGAAGTATTTGGCCCAACCAGAGTTTTCGTATGTTTTTTTCCAACCGCAGGGGACCACACAGACCCCGTATGCCCAACCGTCTTCATCATATTCGTCGTCGAAATGGTACTTGTTAACCTCCAATTTGAGCGGACAACCGACCAGTGTGGCGGTGACATATTCATCCATGAAGGCACCTGCGCCCAGATGCTCCACCGTGGCGGGAATGGTCAGTTCTGACAGGGGGCAACCGTAGAAGGCCTGGTCACTGATATATTTCACCGATGAGGGTATTGTGATGGATGTCAGACCGCTGCCTCGGAAGGCGTACCATGCGATATCTGTCACGCTGTTGGGGATGGTCGCGTTTTTGCAGCCATATACCAGTGTGTTTTCCTCAGTATTGATGATGGCATTGCAGTTGCCTCGGGAGTCGAATACGGGATTGTCGGGGTGTACGCTGATTTCAGCCAGATTCCGACAGTATTCAAACGAGGTCACGCCAATATCCGTGACCGTCTTGGGAAGAAACAACGAGGTAATACCATCGCAACCGTGAAAAGCACCGGAAAGTGAGACGACGGTGTAGGTGATGCCGTCGTGCGTCACGGTGCTGGGAATCACCACTCTGCCAGTCGGCTTGGCGTAACCGTCCCAATACATTCCTCTGCCGCCGGCGCCGCTATAGCTGCCCGGAAATGTCACCGCAACCTGCTGTTTGGTTTTATCTGTGATTTTGTAATACAGGGTCTGCCCGCTCGGCGCGACATCTGAAAAAACCTGGGCCTGCAACAACGATACAAAAGCTGACAGCAGCATCAAAACTGCGAAATAGACGATTTTTCTCATCATGATGGGATATAAATTCAACGGGCAAAAGTAGCAAATACTTGTTTATCTTTTTTTTCCTCTCGATAAAAAACAATTCGCTTCGCGTAAAAATTTAGGCTTTTTCCAAGCAAAAAATGAAATTCTATCTTACTTTTTTACGGTATGCTCATTTATTTTTATGCAGAGGGAAATGTGATGTATTCAAAAATGCGACCTTTGTATATTCTTATCATCGCAATACAAAAAAAATTAAAACCCTTAATATGAGAAGATTAACTACACTTTTCGCATTCCTAATGCTCTGCGTGACGGCTCTTTTCGCGCAGGCACCTAACAAATTCACCTACCAAGCGGTAGTGCGGAACACAAGCAACCAATTAATAACCAACACGTTGGTCGGCATCCGCGTCAGCTTACTGCAGAACTCCGCCACCGGCAGCGTGGTCTATTCGGAGACGCAGATGCTGAGCACCAACGCCAACGGCTTGGTGACGATGAACATCGGCGAGGGCACCGTGGTTTACGGCAGCTTCAACAACATCGACTGGAGTGCCGGAACTTTTTTCCTCAAGTCGGAAATCGACCCGACAGGCGGCAGCAACTACACGATATCGTCAACGCAGCAGCTGCTGAGCGTGCCCTACGCGCTGTACGCCAACGAGGCGGGGAACAGCTTCAGCGGCGACTACAATGATTTAACGAATCGCCCGACGATTCCGCAAACTGTCGGCGAATTAGCGAATGATGCGAATTATATCACATTGGAACAGGTTCCCGCGCAAGTGAACGCCGACTGGAACGCAACTTCAGGCGTGGCGGAGATCCTCAACAAGCCCACAATCCCCTCTGTCCCTACTGTCGTTAGCGCCTTTACCAACGACGCAGGCTACATCACCGGCTACACCGAAACCGACCCTGTATTCACCGCCTGGGACAAGAACTACAACGACCTCACCAACAAACCAACTCTGTTCAGCGGTAACTACAATGACTTGACCAACAAGCCCACCATCCCTACCGTCCCCACAAACGTCAGTGCCTTCACCAACGACGCAGGCTACATCACCGGCTACACCGAAACCGACCCCGTGTTCACCTCCTGGGACAAAAGCTACAACGACCTAACCGACAAACCCACAATCCCTACCGTCCCTACTGTCGTTAGTGCCTTCACCAACGACGCGGGCTACCTCACCGGTTACTCCGAAACCGACCCGCAGTTCAACGCCTGGGACAAAAACTACAACGACCTCACCAACAAGCCGACCCTGTTCAGCGGTAATTATAACGACTTGACCAACAAGCCTACAATCCCGGCAGCGGCCAACAACGCCATGCTGACCATCCAGCGGAACAACAGCACGGTGGGCACTTTCACGGCCGATGCCTCCTCCGACAAAACCGTCAACATCTCCGTGCCGACAACCACCAGCGAGCTGACCAACAACAGCGGCTATATTACTGCCGACCAGCTGAACGCACTGCTCAATGCGATGAACAGCCGGATGGACAGTCTGCAGACCGTCTTGTCAGCACAAAATGTGGAGATTGCCTCCCTTTCCAACACGGTGGACAGTTTAGGGGCCTACGCCGACAGCTTGGGCAACATCGTCGATGAATGCGGCTGCCTCTCCACATTCCACTGCGGCACATCCACCATCAGCGACTACGACGGCAACGCCTATAGCACCGTCAAGTTAGGCGGCCAATGCTGGATGGCAGAGAATTTGCGCACCACGCACTACAGCAATGGCGACCCCATTGACCTGAGCACCACTACCAGCACAACCATTCCTTATCGCTACAATCCCGCCAGTGATTCCACAAATGTAGGTACTTACGGCTATCTGTACAATTGGGCGGCGGTGATGAACGGAGCCACGTCCAGTGAAGCGAACCCGAGCGGCGTGCAGGGCATCTGCCCAACAGGATGGCACGTGCCGAGCAATGCGGAATGGACGGAATTGGAGACATTTGTGAGCAGCCAGAGCCAATACGTTTGCAACCACCAAAATTCGTCTTATATCGGCAAGGCACTGGCATCCACAACAGGCTGGAACAGCAGCACATCCACTGCCTGCGGGGTCGGAACTACGCAGAGCACCAACAACGCTGCCGGCTTCAATGCACGGCCTGCGGGCAACTACTATGCCAGCGGCGGCAACGGTTTCGGATCCTACGCCAACTTTTGGACTACTACAGAGACCAGCGGAAACGCCTATTCCTACAACCTTAGCTACACCAGTCCCAGTCTTAACCGTAGCAATTCTGGCGAGGCCAGCGGTTTCTCCGTGCGCTGCGTGCGCGACTAACCCCTCCGTCTCGAAATTTAAACAGAACCCCTATATCCAATTTGCCGGCGAAAATGTTATCTTTGCCGGCAAATTTTTTGATATGCTTTTCAAAAACGCCTTCGAGCAGCAACCGTCGCTGCGATTCGTATATGAGAAACTGCAGTTCAACTCCGCGTTGGGCCGCCAGCACCTGCTTCATCTTCCATTTTGCACGGACGAAGCCTCGTTGTCAACGGAATTTTCTCATTTGGAAGAGTTTCTGGCCATTTGGAAAGACGAAGGCAACCGCGTGGTTTTCTCCCATCTCTGCCAGCAGATCCACCAGCTCAACAACATCGCCCCTACCCTGCTCTCCCTGGAAAACGGAGCCGTTTTGGACGACATCCAACTCTTCGAAATCAAGAAGACCGCCATCCTTACCGATGTCATCGCGCAGGATGTCAGGAAGTTGGGGATCTCTTGGCTGCCTTACACCCCGATGGGCGAAATCGTGGACATCCTCGACCCCGAGCAGACGCACATCCCCCATTTCTACGTCTATTCGGCCTACGACGAGGAGTTGGCGTGCCTGCGCGAGAAGATGAAAGCGACAGATGACGCGCAAGAGATGGAATCCTTCCGTTTTCAGGCGCAGCAGGCGGAGGACCGCGTCCGACTGCAATTGAGCGAGAAGCTGCGCCCTCACCACAAAGCCTTGTCCCAAAACCTGCACAGCACCGCCTATCTGGACATGCTCGTCGCCAAGGCGAAACTGGCCCTCGAGTGGAAAGCCTGCAAACCGCAAATCGGCGACGGTCACGACCTTAAAATGCTGATTAACCCCGAGATAGCGGAATCTTTGGAGCAAAAAGGTCGGAAATTCCAGCCAGTGAGCATCGCGTTCGGGCGCGAAACCGTCCTCATCACGGGCGCGAACATGGCCGGCAAGTCCGTGCTGCTGCAGTCGTTGTCGTTAGCGCAGCACCTGTTCCAGTTCGGCTTCTACCTGCCCGCCGAATCGGCCACCTTGCCCGTTGTCGATGAGGTGATCACGAGCATCGGGGACCGGCAGTCGGCATTGAGCGGACTGTCGTCGTTCGCCGTGGAGGTGCTCACCATCGACCGCATCATCAAGACGGCGCGGGAGGGCAAGCGGGTGCTCGCGTTGGTCGACGAGCTGGCGCGCACCACCAACCCCGACGAAGGCCGCCGTATGGTGAACGGATTCATCCGCCTGAGCCGTAAACTCGGGCTCACCGCCGTGGTCACCACCCACTACAGCGGTCTTGACGTGGACTGCAAACGCTTGCGTGTCAAAGGGTTGCAGATTCCCGAAGGCGTAAGTTCCCTGAGCGTCGGGCACATTTCCGACTACATGGACTACAGCCTAAAGGAAACGCGCAACGACGACGTCCCGAAGGAAGCGTTCACCATTGCGCGTTTGTTGCACGTGGACGAGGATTTCCTCGCCGAATGTGATCCTGTGGAGTAGCGAATTACGCTTCAACAGCGCATTTCTCATGCAATTCAGCCAGGAATTCGGGAACATTCAAGCCGAGTTCCTCAGCCTTCTTGGAAAGCATGGCCTCCTCTTCGGGGGTGATCACGCCGTCCTCGAGAGCCACAGCCACCATCATATCCAGTTCGTCGAGCATGTTCTCCTGGGCTTCGGTGTCCTCGGGCATGTTCTGGAATTTGTCGGCCGCGCCTTCAATTGACGCCAAGCCTGCCACTTTACCCAATTTTCCGAGAATTTTACCGCCCTGTAAAGACTTGAACATCTTCAACATCTTCAGGATACCGAGAATACCGCCGCCTTTGGTCACAGATTTCAACACATCCGTGAGTCCGCCGCCTTGTTTTTCTTCGGCTTTGACCTCGACGTCCTTGGCTTCTTCCGCCTGACGGATCAAATCATTCAATTTGAAATTTTTCAACAAGTCCTGCAATTGGGACAAGATATTATTGTTATTTTCTGCCATAGCCGTGTGTTATTTAATGTTTTGAAGTTTTTCAACGAAATTGATTAACGCTGACATATCCTTGCCGGAGGTCTCTTGCTTTTGGCGCAAAGAGGTCAAAGTTTTCTCGAAGTCGATTTTGCCGAGGAGCTTCTTGAATTTCGCCGAGCAGAAGTTGGAAACGTCGCTGCTCACAGACTTAACTTTGTCGACGACAGCGTCTTTCATGTCACCGACTTTGTCCGCGAACTCGCTCTCTTTCAGATCTTCCACCATGTCTTTGGCTTTGTCGCTGACATTTTTGGCCGCGTCGGACACTTTTTCGCCGAATTCGGAATTCTTAACGTCTTCAACAGTATCTTCCACCTTGTCGGCGACTTCCTTCGAAGTGGATTTGAACTTGTCGAAAATCCTCTGGAAAAACCCTTTTTTCTCGGGTTGGGGTTCATTTTCTGTCATAGTCTTTAATTTTTAAAATTAACGCTGCAAAAGTATAAAAAGATTTCATTCACTATACCATTTTCAACCGAAAAAAAATGTATCTTTGCGCCGTTTTTTCAGAAAAGCCGCTTGGCCCAAAGCCGAGTGGGCAAGTAAACAGCAAACGGTAAACAATTAACAATAAACCAATATGTCAGAGAAAATTTTATCGAAAGTGAAACCCGGAGTGGTTTATGGCAAGGATCTGCAAGAGATCTTCCGCATCGCAAAAGCTAACCAATTCGCTCTCCCGGCCGTGAACGTGGTCGGCACCGACTCTATCAACGCCGTGATGGAGGCCGCCAAGGCGGTGAACTCCCCGGTGATGATCCAGTTCTCGAACGGCGGCGGCGTCTTCTGCGCCGGCAAGTCGCTGAGCAACGACGGTCAGCAGGCCGCCATCCAAGGCTGCATCTCCGGCGCCATGCACATCCACCGCATGGCCGAGATGTACGGCGTGCCCGTGGTCGTCCACACCGACCATGCCGCCAAGAAACTCCTCCCCTGGATCGACGGACTTTTGGACGAGGGCGAGAAATTCTACGCCGCGCACGGCAAGCCCCTCTTCAGCTCCCACATGCTTGACCTCTCGGAAGAGCCTCTGAAAGAGAACATCGAGATCTGCAAGAAATATCTGGCCCGCATGGCGAAACTGGAGATGACCCTCGAAATCGAGCTCGGCATCACCGGCGGCGAGGAAGACGGCGTCGACAACACCGGCATCGACAGCGCGCGCCTCTACACGCAACCCGAGGACGTGGCCTACGCCTACGAGGAACTCAGCAAGATCAGCCCGAACTTCACCATCGCCGCCTCTTTCGGCAACGTGCACGGCGTCTACAAACCCGGCAACGTGAAGTTGGAGCCCATCATCCTGCACAACTCCCAGGAATACATCCAGAAGAAGTTCAACACACAGCCGAATCCCGTGAACTTCGTGTTCCACGGCGGCTCCGGCTCCGAACCCGCCAAGATCAAGGAAGCCATCAGCTACGGCGTCATCAAGATGAACATTGACACCGACACGCAATGGGCTTTCTGGCAGGGCGTCATGAACTACTACAAGAAAAACGAAGCCTACCTGCAGAGCCAGATCGGCAACCCCGAAGGCGACGACAAACCCAACAAGAAATACTACGATCCCCGCGCCGTCCTCCGCGAAGGCGAGAAATCCATGGTCGAACGCCTCAAAGTGGCCTTCAGCGACCTCAACTGCATCGACCGCCTGTAATCAGTTGGCAGTTAGCGGTTAGTAGTTAGTAGCTGGCTTCGGGTCGAGAGCTTATACCTTAGAACTTGGACTTAAACTTAGACTTGGACATAAACTTAGACTTAGACATAAACTTAGACTTAGACTTAAACTTAGACTTAGACTTAAACTTAGACTTAGACTTAAACTTAGACTTAGACTTAAACTTAGACTTAGACTTAAACTTAGACTTAGAACTTAGACTATTCCCTTGGCCCTAATCCCTTGACCCTTGACCCTTGACCCTAAACTTTAAACATTAAACAATTAAACTATAAACTAAAAAAGAAATGGCATTCAATTTAAGAAACAGAAGCTTCCTGAAACTGTTGGACTTCACTCCGACGGAAATCCAATTCATGCTTGATCTGGCCCGCGACCTGAAGCGCGCGAAATACGCCGGCACGGAGCAACCTCGCCTGAAGGGCAAGAACATCGCCCTGATTTTCGAGAAGACCTCCACCCGCACCCGCTGCGCTTTTGAGGTGGCCGCCTACGACCAAGGCGCACACGTGACCTACCTCGGACCCACCGGTTCCCAAATCGGCGTGAAAGAGTCCATGGAGGACACCGCCCGCGTGCTCGGACGCATGTTCGACGGCATCGAATACCGCGGCTTCGCACAGGCCACCGTGGAGAAACTGGCCGAATACGCCGGCGTCCCCGTCTGGAACGGCCTCACCAACGAGTTCCACCCCACCCAGGTCCTCGCCGACTTCCTCACCATGAGCGAGCACGTTGACAAGCCCCTCAACCAGGTGACTTACGCTTACCTCGGCGACGCCCGCTTCAACATGGGCAACTCCCTGATGGTCGGCGGCGCGAAGATGGGCATGGACGTCCGCATCGTGGCCCCCAAGGCCCTGCAACCCGACAAAGCCCTGGTGAAACAATGCCAGGAGATCGCCAAACAGACCGGCGCGAAGGTGACCGTCACCGACGACGTGAAGAAAGGCGTCAAAGGCTGCGACTTCCTCTACACCGACGTCTGGGTCTCTATGGGCGAACCCGTCGAAGTGTGGGCTGAGCGCATCAAACTGCTCAAACCCTACCAGGTCAACAAGGAAACGATGGCCCTCACCGGCAATCCGAAATGCAAATTCATGCACTGCCTGCCCGCTTACCACAACCTCGAGACGCAGGTCGGCCGCGACGTGAACAAACAGTTCGGCTTGGACGGCATCGAAGTCACCGAGGACGTTTTCGAGTCCGAGAACTCCATCGTCTTCGACGAGGCCGAGAACCGCATGCACACCATCAAAGCCGTGATGGTAGCCACGCTCGGCGACTAATCCATCCTTGACAAGAAAAAACGACGGCCGGTAATGGTACACCGACCGTCGTTTTTTTGTTTAATCAACCGATTCAATTTATAACGCCAAAAATTATATCTTTGCAGCGGCAAGCAAAACCGCCAAACAAGTATCAACAAACAGTCTTATTACATCTTAAACCATAGTAGAAATGAAAAAAACAACCCTCAAGAGTCTCATTGCCGCCTTCATCCTGTCCGTGTTTTGTCTCGGAAATTGGAATGCCTGCGATGCACAAACCCTCACCGAAGTCGTCGAGACGCTTCACGAAAGCCTGCCCATTTCGCTGGGGCAGATGGGCGAAATCACCAGCATCTCCGTCAGCGGCGGCAACCTCCTCATGGAATGCAGCGTGGACGATGACGTCGTGGACATCCCCGGCCTCAAAAGCCAGCCGGAACTCATGAAAGAGAACATGAGGCAGTGGCTGTTGGGGGGAGACTCCCAATACGGCATGTTCTTCGACGCGATATCCAATGAGGGCCTGGGGTTGAAAATCCAATACACCGGCAAGAAGACAGGCAATCAAGTCTCCTGCGAGCTGACCAACGCCGAAATCAAGGACCGGAAAGCCCACCTTTCCGAATACGACCCGAAAAAGCAGCTGGATTTCCAAATCGAGGCCGCCAACAAGCAACTGCCCACAGACGAGGGCGAAGGCTTGATATGCACCAAGGTGGTCCGCAAAGGGAAATATGTCGTTTACTACTTCTCCTGCGACGAGGCGAGTTTAGACATGAAACTCCTGAAAAAACTCCAGCCCACCATGCGCGTCATGGCTCTCACGAGCCTGAACTCCGACGAAGACGCGTCGATAACCCAGCTCCGTCGCTCCTGCAAAAGAGCCAACGTCGGAATCGCCTACTACTATATCGGGAGCAAGTCCGGCAAAACCGTGAAAGTCCTCATCCCCGCCAAAGAACTCAGATAATTTCCCATTCCTGAAAAAACGGGAAGTGATATATCAAACCGACAAGTAAATTAGAATAAAACATTAAATAACAGCAAGATATGGCAAGAGAAGTAAAATGTCTCATCATCGGTTCCGGTCCCGCAGGTTACATGGCCGGCGTATATACGGCACGTGCCGACCTGAAACCCCTCCTTATCGAGGGCATGCAGCAGGGCGGTCAGCTGACCATCACCAACGAAGTGGAGAACTTCCCGGGATTCCCGGGCGGCGCAGGCGGTCCCGTGATCATGGACAAACTGCGTGAGCAGGCGCTGAAACTGGGCGTGGAGATGCAGCCCAAGAGCGTCGCGAAGGTCGATTTCAGCAGCCGGCCGTTCCACTGCCAACTGGATGACGGCGAGGAGATTATCGCAGAGACAGTCATTGTGGCCAC
>JAEEGF010127457.1_pt1 | contig 15021 bp, 13 predicted proteins | sample 9134171 | NCBI WGS metagenome assembly JAEEGF01 (sample SAMN16246542, study PRJNA631951) | gut metagenome | biome: gut microbiome; feature: rumen; material: AP-attached | host: Bos | place: Iran: Karaj | collected 2018-10 | reverse complement strand
ATCTATCTCATGTACAAGGAATATGGTCAGGAGATTGATCCGACTACAGCAGGTCTTTTGCTGGCGGCTATTCTGTCGGATACACTCATGTTCAGGTCACCAACCTGCACCAAGGTGGATAAGGAGGCAGGAGAGGAACTGGCAAGGATCGCCAACGTGAACTATGAGGAATTTGCAAAAGAGATGTTCCATGCCGGATCAAATCTTGGTGGCAAGAGCGCCAGTGAGATCCTTCATCAGGACTTCAAGAAGTTCACTGTTGATGATATGACCATTGGAATAGGCCAGATCAACTCCATGAGCAGTGAGGAGCTGACAGAGATCAAGGACAAGATAATGCCTGAGCTTAAGAAAGTGGCAGGTGAAGACGGACTTGACATGCTGTTCTTCATGCTCACAAACATCATTGATGAGTCATCAGAGGTTGTATTTAGCGGAGCTAAGGCGCTTCATACCATCAACTCTGCCTTTGGTATCAATTCTGAAGGTGATATGGCAACACTTCCGGGAGTTGTATCCCGTAAGAAGCAGTTATTGCCTGCGATCGTTGAGGCAATACAGCAATAAAAAAATAAATATGGGGGTTAAAAGGGGTTATGGAAGAACTAAGAAAGCTTCTTCTGCATGAGGTGATCAAGGTATATGGTCCGCTCCAGGGACAGAGCATTGGTGCAATCGTTATACCGGCTTTCATCGGAGATTTTAAAAAGGTGCTTGATGGGGCAGACACCTTTGATGAGATCTACGAGGAGTACATGACAGAGGACAGGAAGGTACATCTCATTCTGGAGGGCAGAAAAAAGCTTGCAGCTAAAGGGGTTAAGCTGGAGATAACAGGATGCGTTGTTAATGACGAACGCCTTCACTTAACAGAGGAACACTGCTACGTTTAAAGAAGAACTATCAAGAACAGAATTACTACTGGGATCACAGGCTCTTGAAAGATTACAAAGTTCAAGGGTCTGTGTTTTTGGCGTGGGCGGAGTTGGAAGTTATGTAGTGGAAGCCTTGGCCAGGAGCGGCGTTGGAGCACTGGACATTGTGGACAATGATAAGGTGGCTGTATCCAATATAAACAGACAGATAATCGCCCTTCACAGTACAGTTGGTCTGGACAAGGTGGATGTAGCAAGGAAGAGGATACTGGATATCAATCCGGAATGTAAGGTAGAGATACATAAATGCTTTTATCTTCCGTATACAGCATCTGAGTTCGACTTTTCAGCTTATGATTATGTTGTTGATGCGATAGATACAGTAACTGCCAAAATCGATATTATTATGAAATGCACTCAGCTTGGGACAGCGGTAATAAGTTCGATGGGTACAGGAAACAAGCTTGATCCTACGAAACTGGTTGTAACAGATATCTACAAGACTGAAGTGGATCCGCTCGCAAAGGTTATGAGACGTGAGCTTAAAAAGAGGGGAGTTAAGAAACTTAAAGTTGTATACTCAACCGAAACACCCATAAAGTCATCAACTGATGCAGAGCTTATAAAGGATAATAAAAGACCCGCACCGGGCAGCTGTGCATTTGTGCCTTCTGTGGCAGGACTTATAATAGCCGGCGAAGTGATCAGGGATCTGGTCGGAGATTTGTAAAAATAATACATGAATTAAGGAAAGAGAGATTGGAATGGATAAAGAGAATCTCAGATGGAAGCTTCTTAAAGAAGAGCATTTAAAACAGGATAAATGGATAGATTTCAGACAGAATATTTATGAATTACCTGATGGTACAGATATTGGTCCTGTCTACAATTTTTCTAAGCATAGCTTCTCGGTTGTTGTTGCTACGGATGAGCAGGGAAGGTATATCTGCGTCAAACAGTACAGACATGGAATTGATGAGATTACCACAGAATTTCCTGCCGGAGGAATAGAGTACAGGGAAACCGAAAAACACCCTTATATCACAGCTAAGAATACTATTGCCACAGAGGACGAGGCTTTTGAGGCTGCAAAAAGGGAGCTGGAAGAGGAAACAGGTTATGCCTCCGATAACTGGAGGCATCTTATGACAATTCCCGCCAATGCAACTCTTGCCAGCAATAATGTACATATTTATGCGGCAAGTGGCTGCAAAAAGGTTACCGGGCAGCATCTGGATGAATCGGAATTTCTTAATGTAGTACTTCTGACTGAAGAAGAATTAAAGAGCCATATTTTCGGCGGAGATTTTAAGCAATCCCACCATGTTCTGGCATGGTATTTATCAAAGGATAACAGTATTTAATTTTACCCTTGAATATAGTATTTTACTGTGCTAAACTAAGAAAGCTGTATGTCTTAGGACTGCTTTTTTACGCCGGCATGTCGGAATGGCAGACGATGCAGACTCAAAATCTGTTGTGGGTAACCACGTGTGGGTTCAAGTCCCACTGCCGGCACTATGGTTTATACTTTATTAACTGCTAGTTTATAGATTTTTTATTGTTTCTATAGACTTGCGGTTTTTTTTTGTATTTTTTTATATGGTATAATTATTAACGTGGTTTAGTTAATTGTCTCTACGAAAAGGAGAAGTAGAGTAGCCATGAAACTAGTTTCTGTCGATAAGTTAATACCAGGAATGGTTGTATCTGAAAATGTGTACACTTTGGATGATACTCTTGTTATGCCAAAAGACACTGTCCTTACCCAAAAGGACATCGACAGGATCAGGTCTTATTCCCTCTACAACATTTTTGTTGAAGAGGAGATGAAGTTTGAAGAGGTCAAAGAAGAGCCTGAAATTGATCTTTCCAGCATGTCATATGCTGAGAAGATCAAAAATTCCCAGGAGTTTATAAAGTTCAAGGAGCACATTGAGGAGAATGCTGAGGAGCTGGAGGAATCCTTCCATCTGCTGGCCAATGATGCGATCCCGCTGGATGTTGATAAACTGACAGAGCCCGTTTATAAGCTCTTTGTAGAAGCCGGAGGAACCGCCGGTATCTTTGATATGCTTCATAATCTGAGAGATAATTCCGACGCTGTATATATGCATAGTCTGAATGTGTCTCTTATCTGCAATACACTGGCAACCTGGATGAGACTTCCGGAGGAAAAGATCCATATTGCCACCGCAGCAGGACTGTTGCACGATATCGGCAAGATGCTTGTGCCATCAGAGCTTCTTAATAAAACCACGCCCCTTACTGAATACGAGCAGAGGGCTATGGACCAGCATGTGACCAAGGGGTACGGACTGGTCAAGAAAAAAGATATTGATGTTCATATCAAGAACAGTATCCTTATGCACCATGAAATGAGAGACGGATCAGGTTTTCCTTTCCATCTCAAAGGTGAACAGATCGATGAGATCGCTTCTATTGTTACCATTGCCAATGTCTATGACAATATGACTTGTAAGAGACCCTACAGGGGACCAATATGCCCATTTGAGGTTCTTGCAAAGTTCGAGGAGGATGGCCTGTATAAGTATGATACCAATGCCATCATGACATTCATGGGTAACATCGTAAATACCTTCATCGCCAACAGAGTCATGCTAAACAGCGGACAGACCGGCGAGATAATCTTTATCAATCCCGAACATATTTCAAAGCCTGTGGTTAAGTGCGGAGATAACTTTATAGACCTCTCTAAAAAGAGGGCACTTTCTATCGTCGCAGTCATATAAGACAAATTGCACAAAAAATGAAAACCAGATTTGTAAAATGCGTTCCTTGTGATTTTACCCTATATCTGATACTATATCCATGTCGAAACCGACTTTTTAAAACTGGTTTCCACATTACATGAGTAGTATTTAAGCCGATTTCCGGCAGAATGGAAGGTAAAATGGCAGACAGATCTAAAGTGATTTTTGGCAATGTTATCAGCGACTCAGCTTACAAAAAAGCTCTTAAGTCCAAAAAGAAGTTCATCAAGAAATACGGTGATGACTCAAATGTGGATTATAAGATAAAGGTTTCAGACAACGAAGTAATAGGACCACTTCTTGGTGTCAAGAACATAGATGTAACAGCTAAGATCCCTGCAAACGAGGGAGAGATTGACACGGACAAGGCCCTTATCGTAGGAAATATCAGAATGGGATTTGGCCATTACCGTATCTCCATGGCAATGGCATCATATGCAAGACATCTGGGCTACACACCTTACTGGCTCGATCTTAATTCCTTTAAGGAAACCACCTGTACCAAGGTTATAAGCGCTCAGAATGATCTTTATTCTCTTGGTTCAAGACTCTCCAAGAATCCAATCTTTAATAAACTGGTCTGGGAGCCCACAAACTACGAAGGCTTCAGAGCTTTGACATACAACTCAGCTGACCAGAAGAACGCAGAGCTTATGGCTCCTGTTTACAGAAATATCCCCAAGGATGTTCCTGTTATCGCAACCCACGTATGGCCTGCACAGGCAGCAATACACGCAGGTATGAAGTACGTTGTAAATGCAATTCCTGACAACTGGCCAATGGCCCTTCACTTATCTGAAGGTTCAGTTCACACAATTCAGTGCAAGAACGCATACATGGGCTACCGCATCTTAAACGGCATGGACAAAAAGAATGTCTGCAAGCCAATGCCTCAGGAGTCTTTAGTATACACAGGACACTACATTGATTATGAGCTTGTTGAGAACATCGAATCTGACTGCCAGGCACGCGTTGACAGGAAGAAGAATGGCAAGCCTATGAGATTTCTTTTAACCATCGGCGGAGCCGGAGCACAGAAGGAAATCTTCGCAGAGATCATCAAGCACCTTATTCCTCTTATCAAACAGGAAAAGGCTGCCCTGTACGTTAACGTTGGGGACTATCGCAACGTATGGGATGAGCTTATCAGAGAAATACCCGGTATGAAAGAGCTGGCAACAGAGCACATGGACGATTGGAATGATACCCTTGGATTTTCCAAGAGTGCTCTTGATCCAAAGGAAGAAGTAACAGGAATCCACGGCTTCTACCACGCAGATATCTTCAAGGCAGTTTACGCAACAAACCTTCTTATGAGAAGCTGCGATGTACTGGTAACAAAGCCAAGTGAGCTTGCATTCTATCCTGTACCAAAGCTCTTTATCAAGAGAGTAGGTAAGCACGAGATGTGGGGCGCCATCCACTCAGCCGAGATCGGCGACGGAACACTGGAGTGCAGAGATATACCACACACAATTCAGATGCTGGATCAGTTCCTTGAGACAGAGCTTCTTAATGAGATGTGTGAGAGCATAGTAGAAAACAAGAAAGCCGGAATTTATGACGGCGCCAAGAAAGTAGTTGAGCTTGCAGCAAAGCTCAGGGAGGCAAACAGATAATGGAAAAGAAAAAACAGCTTAAACCAATTACAAACGGACTTCTCTGGATATTCGCTATAGGACAGTTCGGATGGAGCTTATTGTCAGGTGTTGTATCAAACTGGATGGTTTACTACTATACAGGAACTCCTAATGAGCAGAACCCCAATACAGGTATTTTCGCAAGCTTCATAACACAGGAACCAATTCTCTTTAAGCTCACACTTTTTGGTCTGGTTCTTGCAGCAGGACGTATCTTTGATGCTGTAACAGATCCTCTCATCGCAGGATGGTCTGACAGAGCCAACTACAAGGGCGGCAGAAGAATTCCTTTCATGCGTGCCATGGCAATTCCTTTTTCACTGGTTATGGTAGCTCTTTTCACCATTCCTCAGACTTCAAGCATTGCCCTGAATGATTTTGCACTGTTCGTACTTCTTATGGTGTTCTATCTCTTCATGACAATGTTCTGCACACCATACAATGCACTTATCGCAGAGCTTGGTGATACACAGCAGCACAGGATCAATGTATCAACATATATTTCATTCACCTTCATCGTTGGACAGAGTATTTCATTCCTTCTTCCTAACGTTGCAGGTGCACTTGAGGGAAGCTTTGGTCAGGCAGGCTCCATCAGAATAGCAGTGGCAATCATGGCGAGCGTAGCATGTATCGCAATGCTTTTCCCTGCTTTCTATATCAAGGAGAGAGATTATATCGATTCCAAGCCCAGCGAGACAAGACCTTTCAAGTCACTTATCCAGACCTTCTCAAACGGCCAGTTCAGACGTTTTGTATACAGTGATGTTATTTATTTCTTCGCACTTACACTTTTCCAGACAGGACTTCCCTTCTATGAGACCAAGCTCATGGGAATTCCGGATACAATGACCTTTACACTTACAGCAACCATGACAGCTATCAGCGTTGCGCTGTATCCTATCGTTAACATTTTTGCCAAGAAGATCGGTAAAAAGACACTTATCATCACCGGTTTCTTTACATACAGCGTAGTGTTCTTTATCACTTCAATTTGTCAGGTTGGTGTTCACTGGGGATTCATCGTTGCAGTAGCAGCAGCAATTCCTATGGCTATTCTTGGAATTCTTCCTCAGGCCTGCGTAGCAGACGTTGCTGAGGTAACAAGACTTGAGACAGGTGAAGACAGAAGCGGAATGTTCTTTGCGGCAAGAACCTTCGCATTTAAGATGGGCCAGGCTCTGGCGCTGGTGATCTTTACATCAATCACAGCATCCGCAACAGAGCAGAGCTACAGAACAACAGCAGTTGTAGCATTCATCACATGCTGCATCGGAGCAATCCTGTTCTTTGCTTACAATGAAAAGAAACTTCTTAGCAGAATAGATGAACTGAAGAATGAAGCTTAATTTATTCATATAAATCTTCTTCATTTCCTTTCCAATGAGTACCGTAAAACATTTTACGGTACTTTTTTGGTGTCATTTTTGTCTCCTCGGAAAAGAGCTTTATGAAGTGGCTCTGGGATGAGAAAGACAGGTAGGATGCGATCTCAACCATTGAAAAGTCGGAGAAACGAAGAAGGTTTTTGGCTTTATCTATCTTGACCTTGCGGATGTAGTCGCTGGCAGAGATCCCCATCTCTGACTTAAACAGCCTTGAGATGTAGCTTGGGGAGTTGCCGGTGAACCCGGCAAGGTCTTCAATTGTGATGCGCTCCTTGATGTGGGCATAGATGTAGTTTATGCACTCGGATATAGGGCGCGAGAGGGCGGCGTTCTGACGAAGGACCTGCATTCTTCTGGTGTAGTCCAGGATCATCTTGTTGTGCCAGCTCTCAATCTCTTCCTGATTGTCCATATAATCGAGCTTGCCGATATAGTAGTCCGATAGTCTGAAGGAGAGTTCCATCTCCATACCATTTTCAGTACATATTCTTGACATAAGAGCAGCAGTGACAACGAAGTGATACTTGAGGTTGGTGACAGGGTCTTTTGACAGAACGCCTACACCCTCGGTATCAAGGAATCTGTGCTGTCTGCAGTTCTCCATGATGGCTTCAACGTCGCCGTCGGCCACCTGTCTGTAGAATAAAAGCTCGTCATTTTGATTTCTGTGGATGATTTCTTCTGTAATTTTCATGTTTTTATTTTATCATTTTTGGTCATGAATATGTTATTTTTTCATGGCTTTTGATATAGAAAATCTAAAGAAATTATTAAGATAATCTAAGAATTTGATAAACACAAATTGTTTTTCTAGGGGAGGTTCTATGAGAAAGCCAAGGTGGAGAAGTTTAAGTTTTACTGCATTGAGCACAATTCTTGCAGTAACAGCAGTTCCTTTTCCTGCTTTTGCAGAGGAGGGAACGCAGAGCGTTTCTGACGAATACCAGCTGGTATGGTCAGATGAGTTTGATGGGGACAGCCTCAACACAGATGCCTGGAATGTTGAGCAGCACGAGCCCGGATGGGTTAACGCTGAGCTTCAGAGGTACACAGGTCTCGACGAGGGAAATATTGAGGTAAGGGATGGAAGTCTTTTTATCAAACCTCATTATACCCAGGCTGAGGAGAGTGCTGATGAGGCACAGGAGGTAGCAGCAGAGCCAACTGTTGTAGAACTCAGTTATCAGCATGTAAAAGCTACAACTTCAACAGGTATAATTCAGATCAATTTTGGGGCCATCGGTGATTTTGCAGAGCAGTCAACAGCTGCAAATGTAGCAATATCAGAAGTGTCTCTTACTGATGTAACTGATCCTGAGAATCCGGTAGACCTCACCAGTTCCTTTGATGGAAGCTGGTTTGGCGGACCAGCCGGAGATGGCGGCGGAGAGGCAAAGTTTGAAGACGGAAAGGCTATCCTTAATATAACCAATCCCGGTTCTGAAAACTGGCACTTCCAGATTCAGAAGACTGATATGACTCTGGAAGAGGGACATACATACAGCTTCAGAATGGTAGCTACATCAAACGTTGACAGAGCAGTTGAGATATCTGTTATGGACAACTCCAACTGGGACTGGTTTGCAGGAACAAAGAACGTTATCGCAGGTGGCAGTGCTGAAGGATCTACAGGAAGTGGAAAGAGCGAGATCACATCAGGACGTATCACAACTCAGGGCAAAGAGGACTTCACCTATGGACGATTTGAGGCAAGAGCCAAGGTTCCTGCAGGACAGGGATATCTTCCAGCATTCTGGCTCATGGCAACTGATGAAGGAAATTATGGTCAGTGGCCAAGATGTGGTGAGATCGACATCATGGAGGTTATGGGACAGAACACAAGTAAGTCCTACCACACCATCCATTACGGATACAATTCAGGTTCAGGCCACAAGGAGAACCAGGGTACTAAGGTCCTTTCAGATGGAAGCTTTTCTGATGAGTATCATACATATCGAGTAGACTGGGATCCCGGACAGATCACATGGTACGTGGATGACGAGCAGGTTTACTCAACAAATGACTGGTACACAGGAACAGATGATGATAACCAGATCACATATCCTGCACCTTTTGATCAGGACTTCTATGTGATCCTTAACCTGGCAGTAGGCGGAAGCTGGGTAGGTTATCCCGATGATGACACCTATGCAAACATGAACGATCAGGCTTATGAGATCGATTATGTGCGCGTTTATCAGAAGTCTGCAGAGGAATATGCAAGACTTGAGGCCGAGGCCAAGGCTCCTGAGAAAGAGGAAGTTACTTTCAGGGAAGCTGACGAGAGCGGCAACTATGTAGTAAACGGCGACTTCTCAAGAGAGATTTCTCTTGACGGTGCAGCAGATGCAGACAAGAACAACTGGAAGTTCCATACTCAGGATAAGGGTGAGAGTGCAACATATTCTATCAGCGATGGCGCTATTACTGTTACTCCTGTAGAAGCGGGCGATCAGAACTACTCAATCCAGCTCAAGCAGGAAAACGTACCTATGTACAAGGGCTGGGAGTATGAGCTTACCTTTGATGCAGTAGCTACAGAGGAAAGAGATATTGTTATCGACGTTGAAGGCCCTGACAGAGGATGGATCAGATACTTCAATGACACAACAGTTCATGTTGGTACACAGAAGCAGTCTTATTCATACACATTTACAATGAATGAAAAGACAGATGCCAACGGATCACTTGAGTTTAACTTTGGTAAGCTTACACCTGCAGCAGCTGTAACAATCTCCAATGTAAGACTTACACATAAGTCAGGAGATGCTGTTGCTGAGGATACTTCAAAGACAATAAGACCTGACGGCAACTATGTATACAACGGCAGCTTTGACCAGGGCACAGGAAGACTTGGTTACTGGGAGATTGACGAAGCTGATGCACAGTATGTATCTGTAACTAATGTTGGCGGCAAGAGAGAACTTAAGGTTAATGTTCCTGAGGAGAAGAGCGTAACAGTTAAGCAGTCAGCTCTTTCACCGATCGGAAAAGGTCAGTACGAGCTTTCATTCAACGCAAGAACTGATGCTGCTGAGAAAGACGGCCTTAGTATCGACATGGCAGGAAAGACATATGTTCCTGAGCTGTCAGATGCAGATGCATCCTTCGCAAAGAAGCTTCTCTACGATGAGGACCTTTCAAGAGAAGATTCAAATATCGTTATAACCTTCAGCAAGGCCGGAACCTACTACCTTGATAACGTATTCTTCACAGAGTCAGCACTTATCAAGAATGGTTCATTCAATGCAGGAATGAGCAGCTTTGCACCTTACATTCACAACGGTGTAACAGCAAACTATGTTATCGACAGCATGAACGGCAATGACAACACCTTTGCCATCACTATCGAAGATACAGTTGCAGAAGACGACGGAAATAACTGGTACATTCAGCTCAATCAGGACGGCGTGCCGCTTGAGCAGGGAAAGAGCTACAGACTGTCCTTCAGAATCAAGTCATCGATTGAGAGAAACATCAATTATGCAATGCAGCAGTTTGAAGGAAATTGGACCAACTATAGCAAGACCGGTTCTGTTGCCATTAACAATGAGTGGCAGACCGTAACAGCCGAGTTCAAGATGGAGGATCCTTCAGACCCTGCAGCAAGATTCAACATCACCATGGGATCTGTTGGAGGTGTGAGAATCACAGAAAAGCATGATATTTACATTGATGACATCTCTCTTGTTGAGATCGATGAGGCCACTGTAGAGCCCGGCACAGATGATCCGACACCGGTAGATCCTGATCCGGAAAATCCTGGTCCTGAGGAGCCTGGTACAGAGGAGCCCACACCTGACCAGCCAGGAACAGATGATCCTACACCTGATCAGCCCGGAACAGATGAGCCCACACCGGACGATCCCGGCACAGTAGAACCTGGAACAGACGAGCCCACACCTGATGATCCAGGAACTATCGAGTCCGGAACAGATGAGCCAACACCTGATGACCCAGGTACAGTTGAGCCGCAGAAACCTGAAAACAATCAAAACTACTACATTCCTGTTCAGATAACCAGAACAGTAATAAAGATTGTTACAAGAGTTGCTGTAACGGTTTCCAGCATTTTAAAACGCTTATTCTGGTAATTTAAAAAGTCTATAGTTTACTGTTGTCCGGTGGTTGACCACACAAAAACTGTTTTTACATACAGAAAACTCTAAGAAATGAGAGTTGCTTTTTAGAAAACAAGATTCTAAAAAGCAGCTCTTTTTTGTTGGCTTTTTCATGGAAGGTTCTTGATCAGCACAAAAAAAGAAAGGAATCAAGAACATGAAAAAAGAAAGAGAAGACAGACCGTATTTTGATGAAAACAAGAATTACCTAGATGAGGATCCGAAACCTTTATTTGATAAGCAGAAGATCATTGAGGAAAAAGTCGTGATAAAAAGGATCCGAAAGCAGTTTCTTTCATATAAGGAGGCAGAAATTATTTACAGCCTTCAGCACAAGAAACTTCTTGAACTTGGTGATGCTTGCGGAGCCTTTACCGGGATGGAAATACAGTAAGGATCAATCGAGATATCTTTGATGCTTATCTAGAGAATTTCCATCAGCCTGCCGGAATGTACCAGACAAATGGTAACAGAGAGAAAAAGAAGCTGGAAGAAAGGCAGGGATGATTATGTTTGGAACAATATGGATGTTCTCAGATCAGATAGATGATGAGGATCTTCTATTTGCTCAGAAGTCATTCATCACTATCACAATGGCGATCGAGTATTACGGAATGAGTTATAAAGCTGTTAATCATGCAGCTGATTGTGCAGGAGCCATATATAAGCTTAACAAAAAAGTACTTATAAGCAGGGAAATATTTGAAGACTATCTAAGAAAACATGGAAAGGACGGGAGAAGAAATTATGTGCCGAGTAATTGCTATCGCTAATCAGAAAGGTGGGGTCGCAAAGACCACAACAGCAGTGAATTTAGGAATTGGACTTGCAAAGATGGGGAAGAAGGTTTTACTGGTGGACGATGACCCACAGGGGAGCATGACAATCTGCCTTGGTTACAGAGAACCGGACAATCTCGAACTCACAATCGTGGATATTATCGAGAAGATTGTTAATGAAGAGGATATTCCTGAGGACTACGCAATCCTTCATCACAGTGAAAACGTGGATGTGCTTCCATCAAATATTGCTCTTTCTGCTGCAGAGGTTTCCCTTGTGAATGTAATGAGCAGAGAACTTGTTCTCAGGGATTATGTGGAGAAGATAAAGCACAAATATGACTACGTGATTATCGACTGTATGCCTTCTCTTGGAGTTATGACAGTAAATGCCCTTGCTTGTGCAGATTCAGTACTGATTCCGGTACAGGCAGCATTCATTCCGCATGTGTGAATAATGAAGCAATAATAGCTTGTTTTATAGAAAGTCTATAGTTAGTTTATGAATAATTTATGAAATATAGAGAATATGCTAACAATAATTCACACATAGCGAACGCTCGGCTATGTAGAATATTTTTTGTCAGAAAAAACAGGTACATGACTGCCAAAGGGCAGCAAAAATACAAACTTAAATTAAAAGGAGGCCTACAATGAACCAAGCAGAAGCATTAAAAGAGTTACAGTCAAACGAGCAGCAGGCAAAGCAGTTCAATATGGTTGCAGCATTCATGAATGAAGCTGTCAGAAACAATATGCCGGTGTTTGTGAAGCTGGTACAGTTCGATGTCCTTAAAGGCCGCACGGCAGACGGCGCGTTCTATCTGTGCAGGCCAAAGGAAGACGACGATCGATTCTCCCGCGTAATATCTAATCAGGTGCGATTTGGCTACGGGTACAGAACGCTCCGCGGTAAAAGACAGTATTACGCCTGGCATGGATATCCGAATCGCAACGATGACTTCATCACCTATGCGGAAATCGATGAGCGGGAATTCGAGCGGATCACAGTGGAATACCCCAGCGAGATCGAAGCGGACCGGGAGACGGCTGAACAGTTTCGGACCAAATACGTCGACGGACATCCGTTGATCAAAGAGGGATGGAATGTGTCTATGTGAACGGGAAAAGCGCGTTAACCCGGTATGCTTCCGAGAGTTTCAGAGGGCAGGTTTTGAGCGGGCATGGATTGATGGGACAGACCAAAGCCTTAGAATTCCTGTCTGTTACCATGGGAGGAAACCTGATAGAAGTGCGTTCGCTTGACTTAAACCGATCCTTCAAAGATATCCCAACCTCATTGGATTATATTGTCGCACTTTGGAGAAGACTTGCAGAAAACTGCGTGATTTGAAATAGTGACAGTACTTACGATACTGGTTAGGAGCTTCGGCTCGACAAATCGGGATTTACTGAGCAGACGACTGTATTGCAGTTTCCCTTAGAAGACTTGAAATAATCAGTGGACATAAATAGCGAATCCGTTTTTTGGGGAGTTTTGGGCATTCGCTGTCTATGGTAAAGACAATTGTCGGATTTCCATGTAGATTATTGTCATCACAGATCCGGAGGCGATTTTATGGATATGGCAAAAATGGGAACCTTCCTTGCCGATCTTAGGAAAGAACAAAAGCTGACACAAGCTGAGTTGGGGGAGAAATTGGGTGTCACCAACAAGACAATCTCACGCTGGGAGACAGGCAGTTACATGCCACCGGTGGAGATGCTTGAGGAACTTAGCAGGATGTATGACCTGACGATTAATGAACTTCTGAGTGGGAAAAAATTATCCGCAGAGGAATATAAAGAAATGGCGGAGACAAATATCAAAGAAACTTTGAGCAACAGCTCTTTTAGCTTAAAAGAAAAGCAGGAATTCTATAAGAAGAAATGGTTGAAGGACCATGTTGCTATCATGGTTTTCTTAGGAGTATGTATTGTCGCGGTTTTTACTGTTGGAGCTATAAAAAATAATTCCTTGATAGGAAGTGTGGCGGTTCTTCTCCTTGTTTTAGCTCACGGTTGGAGAAATAACGCCATGATGACTTATGTAGAAAAAAAGGTCTTTGAAGGGCCTTCAATCAATAGTTAGTATAGATGGAAGTCAATCGCACAAATTCCGGTTTATCGGAATGAAACAGATTTGAAACCTTCCGGGAAACAATTTCTTTTCGGGAGGTTTTTTGTTTGTAAACGCACGTCCCACCGCTGTATAGCGGTGAGTAAGTGCGCTCTTCTGGAAAAAGCGCAATCACTCTTGCCTCCCCTGTGTAAGGGGAGGTGGATCGCGAAGCGAGACGGAAGGGTTGTCGAGCTCAATCCCCGGCTTAACAACCCCTCAGTCACCTATCGGTGACAGCTCCCCTTACACAGGGGAGCCAAGATATAAATAGACGGAGGATTGATGCATTTCCTCCGTCCGTTTTTTTATTGCTTGAAAACCACCCTTTACAGAGTGCCTCTTCGAGCCCTTTTTTTTGCCGTGCTTTTCCATGGGCCCTCCGCCTCCAAGGGCCTGCCGCCCTTCTTGACAGCCTGAGTTTCACAACATTTTTACAAAGAGCAACGCTTTTGAGAAAAAAGCGGTGGATTCCATCGCATTTTATTGGTACAATAGGCCTGATGAAAGCAGGCGTCCCCCATGGGACGCGAAAGGGAAAACACATGGACGAAAAACAACAGCGGCCCCGCCGCCCCTGGTGGCTGTGGCTGATCGTGGGATTGGGCGTGGCGGTCATGCTCTTTGGGCTGGGCGCCCCCAGCGCCCTGTTCTCCGGCAGCGAGGAGGAGGTCACCTATGACGTGTTCCTGGACGCGCTGGAGGCGGGAAAGGTGAAGGAGGTGCAGCTCAAGAGCGGCACCCTCTATTATACGCTGCAGGCGGAGGCGGAGGCGAAGCCTTCCCAGGCGCCTCAGCTGAACTTCGGGTTCCGGCCCCTGACCAGCAGCAAAAAGATGAAGGTCTACGCCGTCACCGCCATGAACGACCCGAACCTGGTGGACCGGCTCCACGCCGCGGGGGTCACCTTCTCGGAGAACGCGGGCACGGGGAACATGCTCCTTTTGGTGCTGATCCAGTATCTGGTGCCCATCCTCTTCTATGTGGCCATCTTCAGCTTCTTCTTTCGGCGCATGGGCAAGCTGGGCGCCGGCGGCGGCCTTATGGGCGGTCTCGGCAAATCCAACGCCCGCACCGTGGAGGGGGGCGAGGTGAAGACCACCTTCGCCGACGTGGCCGGCCAGGACGAGGCGAAGGAGAGCCTGCAGGAGATCGTGAGCTACCTGCACAACCCCCAGGAATACACGGAGATCGGCGCCCGGATGCCCCGGGGCGCGCTGCTCATCGGCCCGCCGGGCACGGGCAAGACCCTCATGGCCCGGGCCGTGGCCGGGGAGGCGGGGGTGCCCTTCCTCTCCATTTCGGGGCCTGAGTTCGTGGAGCTG
>JAEEGF011342683.1_pt1 | contig 15022 bp, 14 predicted proteins | sample 9134171 | NCBI WGS metagenome assembly JAEEGF01 (sample SAMN16246542, study PRJNA631951) | gut metagenome | biome: gut microbiome; feature: rumen; material: AP-attached | host: Bos | place: Iran: Karaj | collected 2018-10 | reverse complement strand
CGAGAAGTGATAGCTGCAAGTTATAAGGTGGAGGGTGACCTTCGTTCAGAAGTACAAATGAACATCAAGCGCCTGATGGATATCGGTTGCTATCGTGGTGTTCGTCACCGTTTGGGTCTTCCTGTTCGTGGCCAGAGCACAAAAAACAATGCTCGTACACGTAAGGGTAGAAAGAAGACAGTTGCTAACAAGAAAAAGGCTACTAAATAATTAATTTGATATGGCAAAGAAACAAGTTGTAGCAAAAAAGAAGGTTGTGAAAGTTGATGCAATGGGTCAGTTGCATGTTCATTCATCATTTAACAACATTATCGTCTCTCTGGCAAACAGCGAAGGTCAGGTTATTTCATGGTCTTCTGCCGGTAAGATGGGATTCAGAGGTTCTAAGAAAAATACTCCTTACGCAGCACAGATGGCTGCTCAGGATTGTGCTAAGGTTGCTTATGACCTCGGTCTGAGAAAGGTAAAGGCATATGTAAAGGGTCCAGGTAATGGACGTGAATCTGCTATCCGTACCATCCACGGTGCAGGTATCGAAGTTACTGAGATTATCGACGTTACACCATTGCCACATAATGGTTGCCGTCCTCCTAAGAGACGTAGAGTTTAATTAATTGAGTTTGAATTTAAATTGAGATAAAATGGCTAGATATACTGGACCAAAATCAAGAATCGCTCGTAAGTTTGGAGAGCCTATTTACGGCCCTGATAAAGTTCTTGCAAAGAGAACTAACCCTCCTGGACAGCATGGCGCATCACGTAAGAAGACCTCTGAATATGGTATTCAGCTGCGAGAGAAGCAGAAAGCTAAATACACTTATGGTGTGTTGGAGAAACAGTTCCGTAACATGTTTGAGAAAGCTGCAAAGAAGAAGGGTATCACTGGTGAGATTCTTTTGCAGATGTTGGAATGCAGACTAGACAACGTGGTATATCGTCTCGGTATCGGTAAGACTCGTGACGCCGCACGTCAGTTGGTGAACCACAAACATATCGTTGTAGACGGTGAGGTTGTAGGTATTCCTTCATATCAGGTTAAGCCTGGTCAGCTGGTTGGTGTACGCGAACGCTCTAAGTCACTTGAGGTGATTGCCGACTCTCTGGCTGGTTTCAACCACAGTAAGTATCCTTGGTTCGAGTGGGACGAAGCTTCTAAGACAGGCAAGATGCTGCATGTTCCTGAGAGAGCTGATATTCCAGAGAACATCAAGGAGCAGTTGATCGTTGAGTTGTATTCTAAATAAATAATTAATTTCATGTCGATATTAGCATTTCAAAAACCTGAGAAAGTTTTAATGTTAGAAGCAGACTCCAAGCGCGGTAAGTTTGAATTCCGCCCTTTGGAGCCAGGTTTTGGCATCACCATTGGCAATGCCCTGCGCCGTATCCTGCTTTCTTCATTAGAGGGCTTTGCTATTACTACCGTCAAGATTGACGGAGTAGAGCATGAATTCGCTAGCGTTCCTGGTGTCAGGGAAGATGTGACCAACATCATCCTGAACTTGAAGCAGGTGAGATTCAAGCAAGTAATTGAAGATTATGAAACTGAGAAGGTAATCATTTCAGTTGAAAATTCTACTGTGTTTAAGGCAGGTGACATCGGCAAGTATTTGTCTGGATTTGAAGTGTTAAATCCCGAATTAGTTATTTGTCATTTAGATGCTAAGGCAACGATGCACATAGAGCTGACCATTAACAAGGGCCGTGGCTATGTTCCCGCTGAGGAAAATCAAGTTTACTGCAACGATGTTAATGTGATTGCTATCGATTCGATTTACACCCCTATCCGTAATGTCAAGTACACTGTCGAGCCCTTCCGCGTAGAGCAGAAGACTGACTTCGACAAGTTAACACTTGAGATTGAGACTGATGGTTCCATACAACCGAAGGATGCTTTGAAAGAAGCAGCCAAAATCCTCATCTATCACTTTATGTTGTTCTCTGACGAGAAGATTACATTGGAGCCTTCTGATTCTGATAGTAACGAGGAGTTTGATGAAGAAGTTTTGCACATGCGTCAGTTGTTGAAGACTAAGCTTGTTGACATGGATCTTTCTGTACGTGCACTCAATTGCTTAAAGGCAGCTGATGTAGAGACCCTTGGCGACCTGGTTCAATACAACAAGACCGACCTGCTGAAGTTCAGAAACTTCGGAAAGAAATCGCTCACCGAGCTTGATGATTTGCTCGCGAGTCTGAATCTGTCGTTTGGAATGGATATTTCTAAGTATAAATTAGAAAAAGATTAATAAAAATGAGACATAATAGAAAATTTAACCATTTAGGTCGTACTGCTTCTCACAGAGCTGCTATGCTGTCAAACATGGCTGTTTCTTTGATTAAGCACAAAAGAATCACTACGACCGTTGAGAAGGCTAAGGCATTGAAGAAATTTGTCGAGCCTTTGTTGACCAAATCTAAGAATGATACTACCAACTCACGCCGAGTTGTGTTTAGTTATCTTCAAGATAAGTATGCTGTAACCGAGTTGTTCAAGGAAATCTCTGTCAAGATAGCAGATCGTCCGGGAGGATATACTCGCATTATCAAAACAGGCCATCGTTTGGGTGACAACGCTGCAATGTGTTTCATTGAGCTCGTTGACTATGATGAGAACATGGCTAAGGAGACGGTTAAGAAGACAACCCGCACTCGTCGTCGTTCAAAGAAAGCTGCTACCGATGCTGTTGAGGTGGTAGAAGCTCCAAAGGCGGAAGAAGTTGCAACTGCTGATGAAAAACAAGCTGAATAAACCAACTATCTCTAACTATAATGGAAGTCGCCTTAGTGATTAAGGCGACTTTTTTTTGACTTTTTTGTTAACAAACTTGCGTGAATGAAGATAATCAATTAATTTTACCACCGAATTAGCAATTGCGATTATGAAAAGGTTAACATATTTATTCTTAGTATTGTTTTGGGCACTTTCTGCAATTGCCCAGGACAAGATGTTTGCTAGCTATCAGGACCTGATAAGCGACCAGGGGGATGTGGTTACCACTCTCAACAAATCTAAACGCAGTATTAATCAGATTTACATGTCACCAGGAGCCGATTACGAAATCTACTCTCAGGGCAACAAAGAACTGACCAAGTACCTCAAGAAGCGTACATACGCAGTTCGCCTCAACGACACTTTGTATGTTAACCTTAAACACATGAAGTACAAAAAATACCGCTTTGGCAACTGGTATGCTTTGGCTCAGCAGGTACAAGGTAACGTTTATTTCCAAGCGCAGCCTTTAGGTCAAATAGCCTCCAGTACCCTTCTACCAAAGGAGGGTTCCAAATTGGGAGGTTCTGTGGGTGATGCCATCAACGCCAGCGGTCTTGTTAATGTCAGGGTTTATTACGTCATCGACCCTCTGACAGGCATAGCAGACTTTGTGGGTAAAGAGAAGATGACAGAGCTGCTGGCTAATCAGCCTGACTTACTTGAAGCTTTTGGACAAGAAGAAAGCGAAGGGGCGGATGTGATTGGCAAATATTTGGAGAAGCTAAAATAAACCTTATCAACCCAGAAAGGGTAAATAGTGAGAAATCGACTCAATCATATAGGCATCTTCATTGTTATGGTGCTGGGAGCCCTTCTGCTTATGGGGCTACTCCCCTCATTCACAGTATTCGGACATCCTCTTCGTCATGTGGATATCCTTTCCGATTTATACCCCAAAGCCGAGGTTGTTGACAGCCTCGAGATAGAGTCAGAGTTGCCTCCACCACCTCCCAAGCCTGCTTTTGTTGATACTTGCCGCACTGGTATGACCTGCATTGAAGACTATAGCGATGATGCCCAGCGTGGCATGCGTCCTTTCTATCAAGCCCTCGATGAACTTGAAATGGGAGGTAGATTGGTACGTGTGGCATATTATGGTGACTCTTTCGTGGAAGGCGATATCCTTACTGCCGATCTGCGTGAGATGCTCCAGAATAAATACGGAGGCTGTGGTATTGGCTACACTCCCATCACCACCATTTCATCAGGATTTCGTGTTAGTGTACGTCAGAGCGCTAAAGGCTTTACTCGTCATTCCATCATGGATTCTGTGTTTAATCGTTCAAGGCAAGATGTTTCCAATCACTACTTCATTGCCGGACCTGAGGCTAGTATTCGATTCCGCGGGCAAGACAAGTATTATCAGCGTCTTGACACATTCTCGCGTGCCAGCTTTTTTTTCATTCCCCAAGAGTCAACAACAATATCTGCAGCAGTCAATGGTAAAGGAGTTCTCCATAAACAATTCAGAGGGAATCAGCTCCAGGTGGCTGAGGTAGAGGGCAATATAGGTAATGTAACTTTTTCCGTGCTAGAAGCTGATAGCACTGCCTTGTTTTATGGCGTTGCTATGGATGGTAACACAGGCATTGCTCTCGACAACTTCTCCATGCGAGGCGCTTCTGGTTTGAATGTACGCACCATCCCAGCTAAGATGATGCGCCGTTTTTACGAGTTGCGTCCCTATGACCTCGTCATTCTTCAATATGGACTTAACGTAGCTACTCAGCGCGGCAGTAACTATGATAACTATATCAATGGCATGAGAACTACCATCCAGCACCTCAAAGAATACTATCCAGGTGCTGCTATCCTCATTGTCAGCGTGGCTGATCGTGACTATAGAAATTCCGAAGGTGAGGTACGCACCATGCCTGGTATCCGCAACCTCATCCGTTATCAGCAGAACCTCGCCGCTGAAGAAGGTGTGGCGTTCTGGAACATGTTTGAAGCTATGGGAGGCAATGAGAGTATGAAGAAACTGGTAGATTCCAAGCCTTCAATGGCGAACTACGATTACACACATATCAATGTACGTGGTGGGAGATATCTTGCTGGTTTGTTGTTCGATGCGTTGGTTTATGGCAAGGAGCAATACGACAGGAGGCGTGCTTATGAGGACAACCTTTAAGCCCTTTTTGTTGCTCGTCCTGTTGTTTCAGTGTGTCCTGCTTCGGGGCCAAGATGCCTTGCCTGTGGCTGCATCGTTCGATAAAGGTATTGGAATCATCGACTCATTGGCTCGCTATGGAGAGATTCAAGACACTCTTCGTGTGCCAGTAGTCCTTATGCCCGGCACTTTTCGGCAGACTCAAGAGAATCAGATTGTCGATACCCTATTTATCTTAGGACCTTTTTGGGAGAAAATAAAACAGGTGAAGCGCAAGAAGTCTAATGCCATTCTGCGTGTACTTCATGTAGGTGATAGCCACATCCGAGGTCATATCCTGCCCCGTACCGCAGGCGACTCGTTACAACTGGCAGTGGGACGACTCACCTATACCGATATGGGTATCAACGGTGCCACCTGTGAAACCTTCTCTACCCCTGAGAATATAGACGAAATCAGGGCAGAACGTCCAGACTTGCTGATATTGTCCTTTGGTACCAACGAGAGCCATAACCGTGGCTATAATCCCATACGTCATTATCAGCAGATGGATACCTTTATTCGTATGCTCCGTACCGCTATGCCAGGTGTGCCTATTTTGATGACCACTCCTCCCGGTGCTTTCCAGGGACGATGGAGTAACTCGCCTAATCCCCGTAATGCAGTTGCCGTACAGACAATCCACCGCTTTGCCCGAGACACTGGATTGGCGGTGTGGGATATGTACACCATCGTAGGTGGAGCTCGCAGGGCAAGCCTCAATTGGCGAAATGCCAAGATGATACGCCCTGACGGTGTGCATTTTACAGTAGAGGGTTACACTCTGCAGGGAATGCTACTCTACCAAGCTATTGTCAAAGCTTACAACGACTATGTGGGATATCGTTAGAGACATACTGACCTACAATCCCGCTGAGCCCATGCTCTTTAGCAGTGGTTTGTTCTTGTGGCTTTTCGCAGGATTCTTCTGTATATACATGCTACTGCAGAAACGTACCACAGCCCGTCTGCTGTTCGTGCTGCTTTTTTCTTACTATTTCTATTACAAGAGCAGTGGTACCTACTTCTTCCTATTGGCAATAGTCACTGTCAGCGACTACCTCATTGCCCAATGGATGGATAAGACCGAGAACAAAGCGGGGCGGAAGTGGCTTGTCACCCTCAGCCTGTTCATTGACTTGGGACTGCTTTGCTATTTCAAGTACACCAATTTCTTCGGACAAATGTTAGCCTCTTTTTCAGGAGGTCATTTTGAGCCATTGGACATTTTCCTGCCTGTGGGCATATCCTTCTTTACATTCCAGTCTTTGAGCTACACCATTGACGTTTATCGCCATGAAATCAAACCTCTTAACAACCTATTAGACTATGCCTTCTATGTGAGCTTTTTTCCACAACTGGTAGCAGGCCCCATTGTCAGAGCGAAAGATTTCATTCCCCAGATAAGAAAACCTCTGTTGGTGAGTGATGAGATGCTGGGGCGTGCTCTCTTTCTCATTATGGCGGGCTTGTTGAAGAAAACCGTGATATCCGACTATATCAGCGTGAATTTCGTAGATCGAGTGTTCGATAATCCGCTGCTTTATTCAGGTGTGGGAAACCTGATGGCGGTTTATGGATATACCTTGCAGATTTACTGCGACTTCTCGGGCTATAGCGATATGGCGATAGGTATTGCCCTGCTCTTGGGTTTCCACTTCAACATCAACTTCAATTCACCTTATAAGTCAGCTTCTGTCACCGAATTCTGGCGTCGATGGCACATCTCTTTGTCTTCTTGGTTGAGAGATTACCTCTATATCTCTTTAGGTGGTAATCGCAAGGGAAAGATTCGCCAATATATCAACCTCATCATTACCATGTTTTTGGGTGGTTTGTGGCACGGAGCCAACTGGAATTTCATCTGTTGGGGTATGATGCACGGTGTGGCGTTGGCGTTCCATAAGGCCTATCGCAGTCTGTTGGGCAGGAAAAAGACCGATGAGAGTCACGGCTGGAAGCGATTCTTTGCTGTGCTGATAACCTTCCACTTCGTGTGTTTCTGCTGGATATTCTTCCGTAACGTAGATTTCTCTACCAGTATCGACATGATAACGCAGATAGGAGGCCATTTCTCTCCTCAGGTTTTTCCACAGCTCATTACAGGTTATACCTTTGTCTTTGCCCTCATGCTCTTGGGCTATGCCTTGCATTTTGTGCCTGATAGTTGGGAGCGCCAGTGCGTACGATTCGTTACCTGGCTTCCCCTCGTAGGAAAAGCCCTCCTCATGGTCATTGTAATATATCTGGTTATCCAGATGAAGAGTGCCGAGATCCAGCCCTTCATCTATTTCCAGTTTTAAGGCATAGAAATAAACATATTCTGCCATTTTCTTTTGTTTTATAATAATTATCTGTATATTCGCAGAGAAATAATAACCTTAAATCAAAAAATATGGCAACAAGACGAGATTTCCTAAAAACAGCATCCCTGTTTTCTGCCGGACTGGCCTTCAACGGTGCTGAATTACTGGCTAAAAACAACAACACCCACCAACCCAAGTTCGATAAAGTAAAAATAGCTTATATCGGTATTGGTAACCGAGGCGAGCAGGACATCGACGAGTTCGCTAAGACAGGAATGGTGGAGGTGGTAGCCCTCTGCGATGTGGATATGGGCAACAAGCAGACCGAGAAGGTGATGAATATGTACCCAAATGCCAAACGTTTCAAAGACTTCCGCGAACTGTTTGAAAAAGCTGGCAACGAGTTCGAGGCTGTCTGCATCGCCACCCCTGACCACTCACACTTCCCCATCGCTATGCTGGCGCTCTCTGAGGGCAAGCACGTCTATGTGGAGAAACCCATGAGCCGCACCTTCATCGAGGCTGAACTGATGATGCAGTTGGCCCGCAAGAATCCGCAATTGGTGACTCAGGTGGGTAATCAAGGCCACTCTGAAGGCAATTATTTCCAGTTTAAGGCTTGGCAAGAGGCTGGCATCATCAAGGATGTCACCGCTGTTGTTGGACACATGAACAATGTTCGCCGCTGGCACCAGTGGGATAGCAACATCGACCGTTTCCCAGCTGCTGATCCTATGCCTAAGACGATGGATTGGGACACCTGGCTCTGCGCTGTGCCTTATCATGATTATAATGAGAAATTCCATCAAGGCAACTGGCGCTGCTGGTACGACTTCGGTATGGGTGCCCTCGGCGATTGGGGAGCACACATTCTCGATACCGTGCATGAGTTCCTCGACCTCGGCCTGCCTTATCAGATTAAGATGGTACGTGCAAAGGGTCACAACGATTATTTCTATCCTTATTCATCCACTATTCTTTTCCGCTTTGCAGCCCGTGGAAATATGCCTCCTGTGGATGTTACTTGGTACGACGGACTCGACAACCTGCCACCACTTCCTGAAGGCTTCGGCAAGTCTGAGTTAGCGGCAAATATCCCAGCTACTAATCAAGGGGAGTATCGTGACAGCGACCTCAATCCTGGCAAGATTATCTACACCAAAGACCTTATCTTCAAGGGAGGCAGTCATGGCAGCACCCTCTCCATCATCCCTGAGAAGCGTGCCAAAGAGATGGAAGGAATGTTACCACCTGTGCCACAGAGCCCATCGAACCACTATGTCAACTTCCTCCGTGCTATCCGTGGTGAGGAAAAGACACGTTCACCGTTCGAGATTAATGGCGTGCTTAGTCAGGTATTCTGTTTGGGTGTCATTGCCCAGCGTTTGAATGCCGATCTTTATTTCGACACCCGCCTGAAGCAGTTCACCAACAACCAGTTTGCTAACGCTATGCTGGCTGGCTCATTACCTCGCAAGGGTTGGGAGTATTTCTATAACTTGTAATGAATAATATATGAAAAAACTATCCTTTTTTGCCATAGCTCTTTGTGGAGCTTTGACCCTTCAAGCTCAGGTAAAGGCCGAGCCAGGTGACAACCAATTGACTAAAGAAGAAGTCCGTGATGGCTGGATACTCCTCTTCGATGGTAAAACCAGTAACGGCTGGCGTAGTGCCAAAGCCCAGACCTTCCCCAAGGGCGGTTGGGAAGTTGCCAACGGCATCCTGCGTGTACTGCCTGGCGATGGACAAGAATCTGCTAATGGTGGCGATATAGTCACTACCCGTACCTTCCGTAATTTCATCCTCAAGGTGGATTTTAAGATCACTCCAGGTGCCAATAGCGGTATCAAGTATTTTGTTAATACAGACCTTAATCAAGGTGCAGGTTCTGCCATTGGCTGTGAGTTCCAGATTCTGGATGATGACTTGCATCCCGATGCTAAATTAGGGGTAAAAGGCAATCGTAAACTCGGTGCCCTTTATGACCTTATCCCTGTGTCTGATGACAAGCCTTTTAACAAAGATGAATTCAATACAGCCGTTGTCATCGTGCAGGGGAACCATGTTGAGCATTGGCTTAACGGCACTAAATTGCTGGAGTATGAGCGCAATAATCAGATGTGGAATGCCCTCGTAGCCTACAGCAAGTATAAGAACTGGCCCAATTTCGGCAACTTTATCGATGCCCCCATTCTCTTGCAGGATCATGGTCACGAAGTGTTCTATAAGAACATTAAAATCAAAGAGCTTCCTTGATTCCTAGGTATAAACCTATTCGTTAACAAACTGTATAGCAAGGGGCTTTTCCCCATCAGTCAGCAAGAATGCCTCCGCATCAGGAGGCATTCCTGTTTTTATGCATAGCTTTGTCGATTAGCAAAGCAAGGGGGATTCGCCCTCTTGTTATTATCCCTGCAGCCAATTGTCAATCGTCAATCGTCAATTGTCACTTTTTGGAGCAGCGAGGGCAGAGCGATGCTTGCATCGACTATGCCGAGTCGCGACAAAATAGGACGCAGTCAATCGTCAATCGTCAATAAAGTACGCCTTATTCGCATTGAGGGTGCCCTCGAACTGGAAGAAGCCGAAATCTTCGCCCACTTTGCTCAACACATACACCTTTTGAGTGCCAGAGACAAGGTTGGTCGTAGCTGTTGCCACCGAGGTGCCTTCCAGCTTATTGCCATCAACCGGTGTGGCGGTTTCACTTGTTGAGGTAAGCACCAGCTTGCCGTTTGCATCCAGTGCCGAGGCATCTGCCATGATGACTACCGCAGTGGCAGCAGGGACGATGTTGCCATTCCCCACCACATACAACTGCTTGTTGCTGTCCATCGTCAATGCCATCGCTCCATCGGGCAACTGATAGTTTCCCAGTGGGTGGTAGAACGTAGTCCAGAACTTTGTTACTCCGTTCAACGCAGCTTGGTTAGCAGGGATGACGAAAGTGTCAGCCGGTGTACAGGATGCATTGATTGTCACATCATAGGCAGGCACTTCGAATGAATACACACCATCGGATTCCGTGATGTTGACATCCGTACTGGCATAATCGCTGGCGATATAGCCCGAGGCAGCTGCCAGCGTAACGGTAGCCCCAGGCTGGGCGTAAGAGTCGGTGCCATGCATGATGGTGCCGGTAGCGGTGACGCCCGTGGGCAGCGTAATCTTCACGGCAGGTTGCAGCGTTTTGCCGTCGATGGCATAACTGAAATTACTTAATTGCTCCTGTTTGCCGATGTAAATGTACGTACCGTCGGTCATGGCCTGGCCGTCCTTGATTCTCGTGTTACCAGAGTATCCATTTGCTGTGATGCTATCGGTGGGTTTCCGCCAGCCGAGGGTGGTTCTTCCTGAGTAGGAGTATATTCCTTCGTATCTTCTACTCGTCGCGCTGACGTTGCCGCCGTTGATGGTGACACCGTTTGTACCACTTATGGCGATACTACTATTACTCTGAGCCGTGATGTTGCCGCCGCTGATGGTGATAGAGGCAGCAGCATCTATAGCTTGCCAAGACTCTGAAGTTACATTCAGCGTCCCTGTGCCTGCACTCTGTCCGTAGATGTTGAGGTCGCCACTGATATCTATGCCCCTTGAACTTGCGCCGTTGATGGTGAGTGTGGCACCGTCGCAGAGGATGAGGTTGCACCAGCCGCTGGTCAGGTTGAGTGTAACGTTGATGGTGACGTTCCCCTTCACCACAACCCACGGGCTGCTGATTTCCACGTTGCCGTCGCTGCTCTCCAATACGGTATATCTGGTGCAAGACTCCTGGTTGCCGTCGGCGTTGATGAAGCTGACTGCATCAAGCATACGCGTAAAGACGGGGGTTACGGTAACCACCTCTCCGGGCATGGTGAACTCAGCATCGGTGTCGGTAGATTTTTCCATGGTCACGGTCTTGCCGCTGCTATAAGTCACCCTGATGCCGTCGAAGTCATAGCCAAGAGGTTTCGTGGCACTCACGGTGACGAGTTCGCCCGGATGGGCTAAGGTGGCAGCATGGCCGTCCACCTTGAAGCTGATGTCACCGCCGTCGGTGATGCTGCCCTTGCCGATGGCATAAGTATGCTGGGAGTCATAGACACGCACCGTGAGGTCGAGACCGGGGCAGCGGGCTTCGTAGTCGCTTGTCACGAATCTAAGCGTCAGGCTCTGGCCCGTACTGTTGGCACTGACGTTCAGCGAGCCGCCACCTGTCGCGTGTACCCCGTTGACAAGGGCGTCTCCGTTGGTGCCGATGCCGTTATAGACGTCGCATGCATGTTTAGAGCCAGAATTCCTGCAAGTGCCGCTTAGCTGGAGCGTGTAGCCCTGGGGAGCGGTGAGCGTCAGCGTGCCGTCGCAGTCATAACTGTAGTTGCCGTCTCGCCCGCCGTCGTCATAGACCTTGAACGAATAGACACCTGAGAGCTGACTGGCTGTGATGTCCACCGTCCCCGTCTTGGGCATATTCACGAATAGCCCGCCCTCAGCTGTCAGGTTGTTGGTGAAGCGGGGTGTGACAAGGACGTTGGAAGACGACATCTTGAATGTAGCACTGTTGCTGAACGAGCCGCTCCAATCCACGGCGATGTCATTGCCGAGGCCATCGGCGACACGGAGGTCAGTCATCCTGTAGCCCGTATTTGGTATGGAATTCAGCGTAATGTCCGTATTCACAGCCGCCTGTGTTGGCGATGCTATGACATTACCACCCGCTACGCCTTCAACGCTGATGCTATGAGGTGTCTTGTCTATCAGCGTTACCGTCAGGTCGGGGCCGGCATAGTTTTTACTATAATCGCTCTTGAACTGCAGTGTGATGACATTGCCCGAGCTGGTAACGGTGCCGAGGTCTGTTTCTTTGCCTTCTGGTGAACTCTGGAAAACGGTGTTGATTCTTTGGTCGTAATTGAGGACCTGGTCACCGTTGAACACACGGAAATAGTCAAATAAGCCCGTGGTCAAGGTACCTGTGACTTGCAGGACGTAGCCCGTAGGGGCAGTAATGACCAGTGCGCCGTCGCCCTGGCTGTACGATGTAACGTCATTGCCGTTGTGGTCATAGACCTTGAAACTTGGCAAGTTAGCATCTTGTAGCGTCAGCGTATTTACTACCCTCGACGAGGGATCCCCGCTCGTCGGAATGACTGCATACCAGTTGCCGTTACCATCCGACTCCAATTGCGCTACACCATCTGCCTTCAAAGCCTGCCCACCCCCAATGAGTGCTGCAAAAGTGAGCAGCAGGGCTGAAATTCTAAGCTTCAACATATTATTCATTGTTCCGTTCATATCTTTCGATTTTTTATTTTCAGTGGTAAATTTATTTAATTATTTAGAAATAAACAAAAATCTTTCCCGAAAAAAAGTCTGTCTTTCAAATAACAATACAATTGCGGTGCAAGGCGAACGCAGAGCCGAGTTCGAGCTATGCTGAGCCGCAGCCAACAATCGCACTCGCTATTCCCAATTGCAATGCAAAGATACAAAATAAAATGCCGATTTCCAAATTTTAAGCCCAAAAAGCGGACTTTTTGCTTTCAACCCGTAATCAGTCTTGTAAGAATGCTCCATTTCGCCCTGCAGAGGCACCGAGCCATGGAATTCGGATTCAAATAATCAAAGGAAGTAAACTCCCCGATTAAAAGAATTAAAACGCTTGATTACAGGAACTAATATAGCAAGGCACCAACGCACTCCCTTTCCCCGAGTTCCAAGTTCCATATTTCATTTTCATTTCCTTGCATTTCACCATCTCGCCTTATTATTATAGCCTTATCTTATATTAATATTAATTAATATTAATATAAGATAAAATTTAATATCTAACAATCCGTAACCTATCCTCACCTACAACTTCAATCCACCAAATGTAATTTGGAATTTGGAGTTTGGAGTTCGAGAGCACCTGTGCTGTGTGCGATCTAGAAGTCATTATTCCAGGCAGAGCTGCGGTAAGACCCTTTACCTTGTTGACCTTAGAGGATTCTGCTGTTTGTCTCCTGATGAGTTTGGCGCAATCTGCAAGGCTCTGCTTTTGGGTGATATCCAAAAATCCGCTTTTTGGGCTTAAAATTTGGAAATCGGCATTTTATTTTGTATCTTTGCATTGCAATTATAAACACCGTATGAATATGACTGATAAGAAGAAAAAAAAGATTTTGAATATCCTGATAGATGAAGATATTAGGAAAGTAACCATCACGGGAGAGAATCGCGATAATCAGGTAGTGATGCGTGAGGAACTGTCTGACGAAGAACTTGATATAGTGACAGGCGGAAAGACTGGTGATTGTAATGAAAATTATGTTTGCCCAAAGGATCAAGAGTGTCCTCAATATTCCAAATTCTGCAAACTCTATTGTTCTTATGTTTTAATTAATTAGGGTGAGTAATCGCCATGTTGTCAGATTAGAGTTGGTCTAAACCAAAATGATAAGACGAAAGATGAAATATATAGCCTCCGTGCTTTTGATGCTGTGCGGTGCGCTGTCTTCGTGTGACAAAGACAATGATCCAGTGCCTGTGCCAGCACCTCAACCTGATAGCGACGTGGTGGAGTTGAACTGTGTCCAGCCCGGGTTTCTGAAGCCTGGCGACAAGGTGGCGCTGATATCGCCATCGTATTTCACACCCATGGAGAATGTGACAAAGACTGCGGAGATACTGCGTTCTTGGGGCTTGGAGCCTGTGATTGGACCTAATGTGGACAAGGTGGATGCTGGCAAGTATGCGGGAACGATAGCGGAGCGTGTAAGTGATTTACGGTGGGCGCTGAATGATGCGTCTATCAAGGCGATTATCTGTAACCGAGGAGGGTATGGTACCATTCAGCTGATAGACAAGATGAAACTGAGCGAGTGGAGTGCACAACCGAAGTGGCTGGTGGGATTCAGCGATATTTGTACGATTCACGGACTGCTAAACCGAGCTGGGGTGATGAGTGTGCACGGTACCATGAGTTCATTCCTGGCGAAGGATGGTACGGATGCTACAAGCACGCTGATGCGTGACCTGTTATTAGGGAAATTGCCTCGTTATGAGTTGCCTGCACACAAGGAGAATATCACAGGCAAGGCCAGCGGAGTGCTGGTGGGTGGCAATATATGTACGTTTGTCCCGAACTTGGGTAGCCAGGCAGATGCTACGCTGGGGAGGGATTTGATTCTGTTTATAGAAGAGGTGGAGGAATCAATGCACAACATCGACCGTCAGTTTAACATCCTTGCCATGAATGGAGTGCTGGACAGATGCAAGGGTGTGATACTGGGCGAGTTTACGGATTGTGGCCATGAGTTTAGCTATGAGAGTGTGGAGCAAATGCTGCATCTATATTTGGAGGCGTATCACATTCCTGTGCTTTGTGGTTTCCCTGCTGGACACGATGATGTGAACCTTCCGTTAGTGATGGGGGCTCCTGTGACGATTGATGTCCGTCCTGATGGCGCAACTCTCCAGTTTGATATCGATGGTGAACCTCAGGTGGTTCGTACGGAAGGAATTGCCGTTAATGCAACGCCACTTGCTTCGAGGTTGATACTGGCTGGGAAGAGCGAGTAAGATTAATTGTTATAGACGCAAAAAAAACACCTGCGATGAAACCGTAGGTGCTTTTTTGTAGCGGGAGCCGGGATTGAACCGGCGACCTCATGATTATGAATCCAAGAAGTGCGTTTTTCGCTGAAATCAAAAGAAATTCTTTGAAATTTATTTGCTTAATTTACAGATGTTTTCTATTTTTGCAGAAAAATTAGGAAATCGTGTGAAACGGCCTTAATTCGAAAAATGTTTTCCCATTGT
>JAEEGF010734021.1_pt1 | contig 15022 bp, 11 predicted proteins | sample 9134171 | NCBI WGS metagenome assembly JAEEGF01 (sample SAMN16246542, study PRJNA631951) | gut metagenome | biome: gut microbiome; feature: rumen; material: AP-attached | host: Bos | place: Iran: Karaj | collected 2018-10 | reverse complement strand
GGAGTTCTATAACAACAACCAGGTAAAAATCAGCGTTGATAAGCTCAACAACATAGAGTTTAATATACCATTCCTTGACGTTGAAGGTAATGTACGCGACATATATAGCGATGGATATCTGGCATATCTCTATAACATGACGCGCCAGCTTCTTGACAAGGGAGTGATAACTCAGGAGGAGTTTAGTCAATTCTATGAGCAGATAGACACCCTGCATGACCGCATGACGGTGAGTGGCATTACTACCAACCTTATGCCGATGGTGGAGCAGGGAGCCATGCTTGCCTCATACGACTATGAGCAGAATTCCTACTACACGCAGTTTAACCTCAGCGAGTTTACATACCAGCGCACCGCCGAGGTGCTCAAGCCCTTCGAGTATATGAAGCAGCTGCTGATAGACAAGGGCATAGAGAGCGAGGAGATGCAGCGCCTTGACGAGCAGATACACAATGCCGTGCCTGTCAGCGGCACCGTGAAGGACGGCTGGGGATGGTGTACCATAGGCTACTCCAACTACCAGTCTGTGATAGACATGCACCTTGAGCGCGCCACCGGTATGCTTGACGTGCTCAGCATAGCACTCTTCGGCATGGCGCGCGATGAGGAAGGCAATGTGGTGTATGACAGTAACGGACGTCCTAAGGCCAACAAGCCTATGTGGTTTGTGGTGTGGTATAACGGACAGATAGAGGATACCGGCATATACAAGCGTCTGTCAGACTAACCTCCCCTAAGACTCATTCCCAGAGATATAAGATACGCATAGATACGCACAAGTCAACCCCCGAAATCTTTTGGTCGGTACTTGTGCATATCTATGCGTATTTGCGTATAAATACCGCTTGGTACGGACATTATTGGCATTACCGTGGCATTTTTTAGCGATTTCCTTGTTATTTTTGCGGAAAAGCGATAACTTTGCGGAAAAATAGAAGAGTGGGGGAGCTAAATAGTTGAAGATATGATTATACGCGATTTTAACAAGGCTGCCATCATAACCCATGATGGCGAGGTAAGTTACAGACAGTTGATGGGCAATATCCTTAGTTATGCGGATATGATGCCCAAGGCAGAACAGTTCTCTCTCGCAGAGGGCGAGAAGATGAAGACCTTAATACTGAGCGAGAACCGTTCGGAGTGGATATATGCTTTCTTTGCAGTGTGGCATAACGAGGCAATAGCGGTGCCCGTTGACGCTACGAGCACGGTGCATGATGTGGCATATATCATGAACGACTGCCGTCCGCAGTGCATCTTCACCTCACGCGAGAAGGAGCAGCTGGCGCGTGACGCCATGCGCGAGGCAGGCGTGGAGATGACCGTAATAGTATTTGAGGACAATGTACCTGAGCCGCGTGACGTGGCAGAGGGACAGGAGCTCCGCTTTGAGAATACATCAGGTAAGGTTGAGCCGTGCCTCATTATATATACCTCGGGCACTACAGGTTCGCCAAAGGGTGTGATGCTGTCATACGAGAACCTGGAGGCAAACATACACGGTGTGGCTGACGAGGTGCCGATATTCAACGGCAACCGCCGCACCCTCATACTGCTGCCGCTGCACCATGTGCTGCCGCTCATGGGTACAGTCATAGCGCCTATCACACGCGGATGCGGCGTGGCTATATGCCCGTCACTCTCCGGTCCTGACATTATGGACACCCTGAAGCGTGGCGAGATAGCCATCATGGTGGGTGTGCCGCGCCTGTGGCAGACGCTCTATACGGGTATCATGAAGAAGATAGAGGCATCAGCCGTGACGCGTGCCTTGTTTAATATGTGTAAGAAGGCACAGAACCGTCGTCTGTCACGTTTCGTGTTCCAGGCAGTACACAAGAAGATGGGCGGACACCTGGACTACTGCGTGTGTGGCGGTGCAGCCCTTGACCGTGAGATAGGCGAGGGACTGAAGACCCTGGGCCTTGAGGTGCTTGAGGGCTACGGCATGACCGAGATGGCGCCTATCATAGCCTTCACCCGTCCGGGCGACTATATACCTGGCTGCGCCGGTCTGCCTCTGCCGTCAGTGGAGTGTAAGATTGTCAACGGCGAGCTGCTGGCAAAGGGTAAGAACCTGATGATGGGATACTATAACCGTCCTGAGGAGACGGCAGAGGTGATAGACAGTGACGGCTTCCTCCATACCGGTGACCTTGCCGAGGTGGATGAGAAAGGACGTGTATATCTTACCGGACGTTCCAAGGAGATCATAGTGCTCTCTAACGGTAAGAACGTACAGCCGAGTGAGATAGAGTACAAGCTTGAGAAGTATGACTCACAGGTTAAGGAGGCTGCCGTGGTACAGGACGGCGACATGCTGCGCGCCATCATCGTACCTCAGGAGGAGTGGCTCGGCACTATGACCGACGCTGACGCCGAGGCGCGCCTGAAGCGTGAGGTGCTTGAGCCGTATAACCTCACCGTGGCTAACTACAAGAAACTGATGAATGTGAGCATATACCGCGGCGAGCTGCCACGCACCAAACTGGAGAAGCTGCAGCGATATAAGCTGAAGGAACTGCTGGAAAAGACACCTGCCCCTGCTCAGAAGGTAGAGGAGGCACCAACATCCGTTGAAAACGTAAGCGGCACCCTCGCCACGCTCAAGGCTTACATAGAGAAGGAGAAGAAGACAGAGGTAACGGCAGAGGCACACATAGAGACCGACCTGGGCTTTGACTCGCTTGACCGTGTCTCGCTGCAAGACTTCATAGAGGAGCGCTTCTCTGTCAGCATCAACGCCGACGACATGGCTTCATACAAGAACATAGGCGAGATAGCCGATGCCATCGATGCAAAGAAGAAAGCCCCGGCACACATAACACAGGCTGCCGACGCTCCGCTGAAACTGCCTACATCGGCATTCACACATCCGCTCATATCAAAGTCGTTCACAGGCTTCTGCCGACTGCATAACAGTCTCAAGGTGAAGGGTAAGGAGAATATACCTGTTAACGGACCGGTAATCGTTGCGCCTAACCACCAGAGCTTCCTCGACGGACCGCTCACCATGGCGGGTATGAACTGGGGCGACATCAGCAACTATTACTTCTATGCCACTGAGGAGCACGTGCAGGGCTCACTGCGTCGCTGGTTTGCCGCACGCCATAACATCATACTTATGGAGCGCCGCAACCTGAAGAACTCCATACAGAAGATGGCTGAGGTGCTGCGCATGGGCAAGAACCTGGTGATATTCCCTGAGGGACGACGCACCGACGACGGCGCGTTAGGCAACTTCAAGAAGACCTTTGCCATACTCTCACAAGACCTTAACGTGCCTATCCTTCCTGTCTGCATACGCGGAGCCTATGACGCGCTGCCACGCAAGCGCACCATGCCGTCAACGGCCCACATAGAGATAGAGTACCTGCCTGTGGTACAGCCTTCCGAGGCAGCCACACCAGAGGCTCTGGCAGAGCTGGTGAAGCAGCGCATAAATGATGTGCTGGGGAGTTAAGAAGTTAAGGAGTTAAGAAGATAAGAAGTTAAGGAGTTAAGACAAATGTATTAGACTGTTGAATAACATTACGTAATGTCTTAGCTCCTTAACGTATGAATTCATACTCCTTAACTCCTTAACTTCTTAACTTCTTAACTCCTTAATTAATTAACTCCTTAATTATTTGCACAAATAAAGAAAAATGCGTAATTTTGCAGTCACAAACGTATGCCCTGATAGTTAAATGGATATAACAAGGCTCTCCTAAAGCTTAGTTCCGAGTTCGATTCTCGGTCGGGGTACGATGAAGTATCAAGCGGTTCTCTGTAAACCATTAAAGGTTACTGAGAACCGCTTTTCTTTCTGCCTCTTTTCGTGTGCCTATTTCATCTCTATCACGCTGTCGGCTATGGGCAGTGCTATGTCGAGGTCGTGGGTTGACACCAGCACGGCCTTGCCCTGCTCATGGCAAAGCTGTGAGAGCATCTGGAACATCTCCTTCTTTGACGGATAGTCAAGAAAAGCCGTGGGTTCGTCAAGCAGTATCACGGGAGTCTGCTGTGCCAGTGCCTTGGCTATCATCACCTTCTGGCGCTCGCCGTCGCTGAGGCTGTTCACCTGTCGCCCGGCAAAGTCGGTCATGCCCACGTCGGCTATTGCCTTGTTCACCACCTCCTCGTCATCACTTGACATCTTACCGAAGAATCCCGTGTAGGGCTGTCGGCCCACGCTCACGAGGTCCTTCACCCTCATGCCGTCAATGTCCACCCTGTCGGTGAGTACCACGCTGATAAGATGTGAGCGCTCTGCTGGTGACAACCTGCCCACGTCACGTCCGTCAAGCAGGGCGCTGCCGCCGAGAGGCTTCAGAAAACCTGCGAGGGTGCGCATCAGCGTTGACTTGCCGGTGCCGTTCCTGCCTATCAGGCAGGTCAGTTCGCCGCCCTTTATCTGTGCGTTAATGTCAGCGGCTATCACCTTGTGGCTGTAGCCTATGGAGAGAGACTGAAGTATATAGTCCATGGTTCTTCTTTCGTTTTCGGGGTATAAAGTTAGCAATTTTATTCCTTATGGAGAACAAAAAACGGGAGAAAATTAAGTTCCCTTCCTGCGAGTCATACCCCTCTGTAGGCAGGTGGTCCGCCTGCCTCGTTTTCCTCGCTTAGAATGAGTTTTCCTGAAAACCGAAAAATCGACCAATTTCAGCAGGTTCCGGGGAGCAGGGAAGGCTTGTCACGTCAGATGCCAGTAAGTATGTTGTGCACCCATATTATCAGTTCGCAGGCCAACAGTGCATACAGGCATATCTTGTTGTGCAGTGCCCTGTCAAGTAATTTATAGGCATTCATAATATATGCCTTCCTGTTTATTAAGCTTAGCAGCAGCAGCGTAGGGTAGGCAAACAGATATAGAACTGCAAACAGACAGTTGGGGTTCAACATCAGGGCGTCTGTAATGCTTCCCCTTAGCATTAGTAACGTAGCCCTTGTAACTCCACATCCGGGGCAGGGTATATGGTATATGAGTTTAGAGGGGCAAACAGTTATGGTCGTTTGCCCCTCTTTTACTGACAGCAGCCATAGGCAGACAATGATGTAAGCCAAGGCTGATATTATATATAGTTTCTTAGCTGAGATAGTTTTGGAGTCTTATGTAGTTCTTCTCTTTGGTAGCATTGGAAATCATAAACCAGTCAATGATAGCCCATATACCCAGACCGCCGCAGGTAAGCAGTTTACCTACACCCATGCCTGTGTCGTCAATGTAGAAACGGTCAACGCCATAGCCGCCAAGGAGAATAGAAAGGATAAGCGCCGTGGTAGGGCTCTTGAACTGAATGGTAGAGAGTGCTGCCCACTTAGAGTCGTCAAGTGCGAGCAGTTGGTCACGGAGAAATGGTATCTTCTGCTCAGGAAGGTTAGCACCATTTGTCATAAGGAACATGTCAACTTTATTGGCATCCATATTTTTCTTAATTTAAAATTGTTAGTATTGTATTTAAGTTTTGTTCTTTAGCTGTCTTTGAAACGAGGAAGATATCAATGAAATACCAAAGTAATATCAAGCACATGATACAAAAGAAAGGAACAAAAATCCACACTGTCAGGTCTTCCGGAGTCAAGAACTGCATTGTGATAGCCCAAGCTATAAGCATAAGGGTAAGAATCAGTTTGCAAACACCGAGCAGTGGCTGCCCGAGATAAAACCTGTCAGCACCATACGTGCCTGCTGCAACAGACATAATCAGAGCTATGGTAGGATTCTTGAATGAAGTGGCATTGAGTTCAACCCATTTCTCGTTACTGGCTTCTGTAAGCTTTTCACGAAGGAAGGGCAGCTGGGCATTAGGAAACATATTGCCCTTTGACAATATAAAAAAGTCAACTTTGTTGGTATCCATAAGTTTTTATTGGTTTAATATATTCATCAGCATGTGTTTGTTGTTGTCTTTCGTGGCTTCAGTAATAAGGAACATATCAAAAAAAGCCCATATCAGCAGTCCGCCGCATGTTATTGTTTTAAGTATTCCGAGAAGAGTGTCTCCGATATATATCCGGTCAATGCCAATAGGTCCGCCAAAGATAGACAGCATTAGTGCAATCTGGGGGTCCTTCAGATTTATCAGGGATAGAGACTGCCATTTGCTGTCTTCCGCATTCTCCAGGCATTCCCTTATCATGGGAATATCATTGTCGGCAAAACAGTTTTGGTTTGTAAGGATAAACGTATCGACTTTTGTCTTGTCCATTTTCGGTATTCTGTATAGATTGTAGAAATATTTCTGTAAAGTTACACTTTTTTTTTTACATATATGCAAAAAAGTCTTTGGAAATTGCAGTTTGGTATATAGTATTCTTTATTTCCTTGCTGAAGATGATACTCAAAGCTGCATATAATATAGGTGGTGGCAACAATGACAAGAAACGGCAACCTACAGTTAATGGAAAACTGTAAATTGCCGTCTCTGTATGATGGTATCGGTTTATCTTGCCTTGAACTCCACTGTCTCGCCTGTGGTGGTTGCAATGTCATAGAGGCGAGTAGGGGAGAGTATGGTGGCAGGTATCTTCTTGGCGTCCTTTACTATAGGTGCGGCAATGTCATATACCTGCATCAGTGGGTTGGGGTTCGTACCCTGTGCATCGGTCAGCGAGCCGCCGCTGACGAGTGTGATGCCCGTGTCGCCGCTCTCGTCGGCAGGCAGGCGCAGGCGCAGGTTGCCGCCGAGGGTGGAGCGTATCTTCAGTGATGTTATCTTGCCATCCTTCCATGAGAGTTCGTCAATGACGAAACCGCCGCGACAGCGCAGACCGCTCACCGTGCCATGGCTCTTCCATACTGTGGGTAGTGCCGGCAGCAGGTGCACACAGCCGTCGTGGCTCTGCACGAGCATCTCGGCTATGCCTGCACAGCAACCGAAGTTGCCGTCTATCTGGAATGGTGGGTGCGCGTCAAACATGTTGGTGTATGTGCCGCCGTCCTGGTCGCGTATGGTGCAGTTAGGGCTCTTCAGGTGCAGCTGGTTCTTTATCAGTGTCATGGCATGGTCGCCGTCAAGCTGGCGCGCCCACTGGCACACCTTCCATCCCATGGACCATCCGCGGCTGGCATCGCCGCGTCCTATGAGTGACTTCTTCACAGCCTGGAAGAGTTCTGGGTGCTCGTATGGCGATACCTGACAGCCGGGGTAGGCTCCCCAGAGGTGTGATATGTGACGGTGTGAGGAGAACTCCCTGTCCCAGTCCTCAAGCCACTCCTGCAACTGTCCGAACTTGCCTATCATCATTGGCGGCAGCTGGCGGCGCAGTGAGTCAAGGGAGTCGGCAAAGGCATTGTCTATACCCAACTGGCGTGCTGCCATGCTGGTGGAGCGGAGCAGGTCGTATATCATCTGGTTGTCCATGGTGACGCCGGCGAAGTGGGCGAAGCTGAACTTCTTGCCGTTCTCGTCAAAGTAAGAGCCCAGTCCGGGGTTGTTCTCGGGTGAGGTGCTCGGTGCTGCCACGAGGTAGCCGCTCTCGGGGTCGCGTATGAGGAAGTCCTGGTAGAACTCAGCTGCAGAGCGCAGCACAGGGTAAGCCTTGTTTAGCAGGAAATCCTTGTCGCCGGTAAACAGGTAGTGCTCCCACAGGTGTTGGCAGAACCATGCTCCGCCCGTAGGCCATACGGCGCAGGAGGCATAGTCCACGGCACCCGTGGCTCGCCACAGGTCAGTGTTGTGGTGCAGGGTCCATCCGCGGCAGCCGTACATATTACGTGCAGCCTCGCGGCCTGTCTGGCTTACGTCGTCCACCATACGCAGGAACGGCTCATGACACTCGCTGAGGTTGGTAACCTCTGCAGGCCAGTAGTTCATCTCCACGTTGATGTTGGTGGTGTATTTTGAGTCCCATGCAGGGTACTGTCGTCCGTCGGGGTTCCACAGTCCCTGCAGGTTAGCAGGCTGGGTGCCCGGCTGGGATGATGAGATGAGCAGGTAGCGTCCGAACTGGAAATAGGTGGCGGCAAGACCTGGGTCGCCAAACTCTGCAAACTCTGCAATACGCGTCTCGGTGTCCTTCTGCTCCTGTACGGGGTTGTGTCCGAGGTCGAGGCTTACGCGTGCATATTGCTCACGGTATTTGTCAACGTGTCTTTGCATGGTGGCGGCATAGTCCTTTATGCCAGCCTCCGCACGGAGCAGCTTGTCCATGGCCTTTGCCTCGGCGTCGCCGCTGATGTCGTGGTAGTTCACGAAGTTGGTGGCAGCCGATACCACCAGCGTCACACCCTCCTTGTCCTCATATTGGCGTATGAAGGTGACGCAGTGCAGCATATTGGGCACGTGCTCCATCTCTTTCTCCTTCAGCGTGGAGCGCACCATGAGTGTACGCTCGTCATAGCGGCTTACCTCAGCCTTTACGCGCTTCTCAGGAGAGAGGAAGTCTATCTGTGGTCTGCCCGCCTGCTTGGGCGAGAGTGTCTTTCCGTTACGTGTAGCCTTGAGACGTATTATTATCACGTCATCAGCGAGGGAGGCGAAGTAGGTGCGCTCATAGCGTATGTCGCCGCACTCATAGCTCATGCCTGCCGTTGCCGTGGAGAGGTCGAGCCAACGGCGGTACATACCCTCTTTGTGTGTAGGAGTCTTTATGAGCAGTCTGCCCACAGCCTCGTATGCCATGCCGTGACCGGTCTTGTTACGGTCTGCTACGATGTTTTTCATACCCAGGCGCTGGGCGCGCTCGTAATCCTTCTGCCACAGTGCCTGACGTATGCTGTCGAGCACTCCGAGGGCGTTGGCGTTACAGTTGCTGTAAGGACTGCCGCTCCAGAAGGTGTCTTCGTTGAGGAAGAGAGTGTCACACTCTACGGCTGAGCTTATCATGGCTCCCAGATGGCCGTTGCCAATAGGCAGGGCCTCCTCCCAGTAAGTAGCGGGACGTGAGTACCACAGCATGGCGCTGTCGTCTGCCTTGGTGCAGAGCGACGTAGTAATAAATAATAGTAATAGTAGATGTTTCATTATGGTAATTATGTGAATAACTGAAACAAAGTTACTATTTTTCTTTATGTGTGATGGAGAAAAAAGGACTAACTTTGTGAAAGAATGGGTAAAAAAGGATTATCTTTATAAAAATACAGGATAATGAAACAAATATCACGCCTGTATCTCTTTATTTTACCCCTTGGACAGGGGGAGACATAAGGAAACAGGTGAAAAAAGGGGGTGCGGCTTGTTGGTGAATGACGTGTTATTTGCTAACCTTGACCTTCAGCGGATGGCTTGCTTGCGTGGCATATTGTTTCAGGTATTTCATCCACTCTTCCTTTGAGTGGAAGGCGGTGTTGTCGCTTCTGTCCCATGCGTAACCGAAGTAGTATGTCACTGCATCAGTGGCAGCTGGTGCTGCGGCGATGACATGACCTAAGGCGCCGCTTGTTTCCTTTGCAAAGGGGAGATAGCGGCAGTCGGTGCTGCCCGGCATGATGCAGCCTATGAATGTGTGGCCCTTCTGCGGGTCAAGGCGGCTGCGGTCTTTCTTTCGGTAGATGTCGGGGTCGCCCAGGTCTTCATATACTATTATGCCCTGCTTGCTGTCCATGACGTAAGCCTCAGGGTTCTCCTTGTGCACTGCAATGCCGCAGATGGGTTTGACGGTACGTGGCAGGGAGGTGGAGTAGGTTATGCTTGCCCGTACCATGCGTGAGCCTGCGTCAATGGTAAGTATGCGTGTCTCGTATAGTGTGTTGTTGGTGTCGGAGCCTATGGAGAAAGGACTGTATGTGAGTTTCACCGTCATACGCAGCGGACCATTGTCAAGCACTTCCGCCTGTTGGAAGCACCATGGATAGATGATATCGTCTCCTGAGAGCAGGGCATTGGTGCCTGCACCGAGTGTGGAGCCTACCTTATATACATCCATGCCCTCGCCATGGTCCACATGGTAGCAGAAACCATACTGATATACATCGTCGGCCAACTCGCGCTGTCCCATGCTGCGAAGCTTGCCTACGGTGTTCCACATCGCCTTGTCGCACTGCTTGTCATAGAACTTGTCAAGCACCAGGGCGGTGCCACGTTTCAGGAATATGTCATAACCATACAGCCGCTCCTTCTTCTTCATGGTCTCCGGACCATATATGCGGTATGCCACGCAGTCGTTCTCAAAAGAGAAGTCCATCTGCCGCTCAGGGTACAGCCTGCCGTAAACCGACGGTGTAACACTCTTCGTTGCGGCCTCTGCCACGGTTATCTTAATGCTCTTGCCCTGCATTGCCGGACGTGGGAAGATTATCTTCCCATCGTATGTGCGCTGCCATGGCAGGGTGTCTCCTGCCTGTGTCACGAGAGAGAAATCCTTATAGGGTATGGCACTTGCCTCCACCTCCACCATCTCACTTACAGAGCGTGTGGAGCCCAGAGTGTTAGTAAGGGTTATTACCGGTTGTTTTGCTGTGGCGGAACACAGGCAAGCTGTGAGCATGGCGGCAAATGTGCCGATGCGTGTTATCTTATTGTGAATTGACATATCATGGGGTAATGGTCAGAAGCGTCGATAGACTTGTCCACACGGCAGTTATATGGAGTAAGCATATCATTGCACAATATGTTGTCTATCCTCACGCGTATGGCGAAATGTCCGTAGGAGAAACCAGGTCCGAAGGCAGTGGCGCGATAGCAGTCGGTGATGTCTATATCGTTGCCGTCAGAGCCCTTCCCGGGGTGTGTTATGGTATAGTGGGTATATGACTGTGGTATGTCGTTGAAGTCGCCGCAGACTATCATCGGCACCTTGTGGTGCAGCCTGATGAAGGCAGCTACGCTGTCAGCCTGTGCGGCTCGTATCCTCGTAGCCTCCAATACCTTTCCTAAGATAGTGTGCGATGTCTTCTTGATATACTCTTTCTCGTTGTTGTCGCCGTGCATCATGGTTCCGAAATCCTGTCTCTCCTGCATAGACAGTCCCATGGTCTGCAGGTGGTTGCAGGCAACTATCAGTTCCTTGCCGTTGACATCAAGCCAGAAGGCTCCTGAGATGTTACCTTTTGTCTCGTAGGATATGCGCTGTTTTTTCTTTATCGGGTATTTGGTTAGTATTGTGGAGAATCCCTCTTTGTCTCTCTTTATGGTGTCCATTACATAGGGGCCTTTTCCGAGAGCCTTCAGCGTGTCGAGTAAATGGTTGGCCTGCTCGGTATATGGAGCCTCCTGCAGGCATACTATATCGGCGTTGCTGTTAACGATGTATTCTATAATCTGCCTGGTCATCATGGTGCGGTCCTCAGACATATGGTGTCCTCTTCCCCAGTTATATGTGTTATATGTCAGCACGGTGATGGCTTTTGCCGGTGCCTCCTGTTGCTTGTTGATGGGACAGAAGAGTGTCACAGGCTGGTAGGCGGCTATCAGTCCGATGATGGTTATGGGCAGCAACCGCTTGCGCATCAGTGCGCACAACACCAGTGCGGCGAGCGTACATACCAACGCTACGGGGAAGGCATAGCCCAGCAGTGGAGCGTAGGTCCAGTTGACAGGGTTCAGCCTGCTTCCATATCCGGTGACGAGCAGCGTCAGCACGGCCACTATGGAAAAAGTCAGCAGTGTCTTATGTATTATCTTCTTCATTTCTTCTGCTCAAAGAGTCTTTTCTTTTCCTCCTCTGTAAGAGAAGAGTAGCCTGAGCGTCTTATCTTGTCAAGAATCTTGTCAATCTCAGCCTCGCGCTGCTGCTTTTCCTTGTTGTGCTGGGCGTTATACTCCCAGTCCTTCTGCCTGTCGTGCGTAGTGTTCTGCTTGCCATAGTCAAGGTCATCCTCTTCCTTGCGGTCAAGGTGCAACCACTGCCTTATGCGTCCCAGGATAGTTTTCTTCTCCTTTACCTCATAGCCGTCCCAGCCGTTGAAGCCAGGCTTGGTCCTGCGCCATACTCTCAGCAGTATCCAACCGAAGAGCATACCGCCGAGGTGAGCCATGTGGGCCACACCGTCGCCACTCTGCATCAGTGCCAGTCCTACCTCTATGGCTGCATATCCCAAGACAAACCACTTGGCCTTGATAGGCACAGGCAGCGGGAAGATAAATATACGCTCCTCAGGGTAAGTCATGCCGAATGCCAGCAGCACACCGTATATACATCCTGACGCACCCACGGTGGTCAAGGCGTTGAGTGCCTGGCGGTCAAGATCGCTCAGGTGCATCATGTCGCTCATGGTGAAGCCCTGGTCGGCTATCATGAAATATACATGGAAGAACTGTGATATCTCCTGACACAGGGCAGCGCCCAGTCCGCAGACTAGGTAATATATAAGGAATCGCTTCTCGCCAAACGTGCGTTCTATGACACCGCCAAACATCCACAGGGCGAACATATTAAAGAATATATGCTCCACTGAAGCATGCATGAACATGTAAGTCACGGCCTGATACAGATGGAACTCCGTAGCCTGGAAATAGTGCAGGCCGAAGATGTCGTTGAGGTCAATGCCTCTTCCTCCCAACACCACGTAAGCCAGATAGCAGATAACGTTGATGATGAGGAGGTTTTTTGTAATAGTAGGTATTTGTCTCATAATTCTTGGTGTAAAGTTACGAAAAAACGGTAGAAGCACAAAAGAAAAACTGCATTTTCTTTTGCAATTTAGTTAAAATTAAGTATCTTTGCACGTTAAGGCATGAAGAAATTATATATAGAGACATACGGCTGCCAGATGAACGTGGCAGACTCAGAGGTGGTGGCAAGCGTCATGCAGATGGCGGGCTACGAGTTATGTGATGCGGCTGACGATGCTCAGTGCGTATTGCTCAACACTTGTTCAGTGCGTGAGAACGCCGAGAACAAGATATACCACCGCCTTGAGACGCTCCACCGTGAGAACGAGAAGCGGCAGTCAGACCGTATCATAGGCGTGATAGGCTGCATGGCAGAGCGTGTAAAGGACGACCTCATAAACAACCACCACGCAAGGCTCGTGGCTGGTCCTGACTCATACATGCAGTTGCCCGACCTCATAGCGCAGTGCGAACTGGGCATGACGGCGATAGACACTGAACTGTCACTCACAGAGACCTACCGTGATGTGATGCCAACGCGTGCGCACGGTTCGCATATCTCAGGTTTCGTAAGCATCATGCGCGGCTGTAATAACTTCTGCCATTACTGCATAGTGCCTTACACCCGTGGCCGCGAACGCTCACGCGACGTGGAGAGCATACTGCGCGAGGTGAAGGACCTTGAGGCGCGTGGATATAAGGAGGTGACGCTGCTCGGACAGAATGTCAACTCATATAAGTGTGAGGCTACTCCTGACCTTGAGAGGGGAGTGGTGGAGTTCCCGCAGCTCCTCGCCATGGTAGCAGAGGCAGTGCCGAACATGCGCGTGCGCTTCACCACGTCACACCCTAAGGACATGAGTGACGAGACGCTGGAGGTCATTGCCAAATACCCTAACGTATGCAAACACATACACCTGCCGGTGCAGTCGGGCAGCGACAGGATACTGAAGCTGATGAACCGTAAATACACGCGTGAATGGTATATGCAGCGCGTGGCTGCCATCAAGCGCATAGTGCCAGAGTGCGCCATCACCACCGACATCTTCGTGGGTTACCATAGCGAGACGGAGGAGGACCACCAGCAGTCGCTGTCATTGATGCGCGAGGTGGGCTATGCCTCTGCCTTTATGTTCAAATACTCGGAGCGCCCCGGCACCTACGCCTCAAAGCACCTGCCCGATGACGTGCCTGAGGATGTGAAGATAAGCCGCCTCAACGAGATGATAGCCCTGCAGAACGAGCTCTCTGCAGAGAACTACAAGCTGGACGAGGGCAAGGAGTTCGACGTGCTTGTGGAGAACTACAGCAAGCGCTCACGCGAACAGCTTTGCGGTCGCACCAGCCAGAACAAGATGGTGGTGTTCAACAAAGGCACCCACCACATCGGCGACATCGTGCGTGTGCGTATCACCGGCAGCACCTCTGCCACCCTCATGGGCGAAGAGGTGAAATAGTTATGCTTTTATATGAGAAAACGATGCTTATTGGCATCAAATAAATAAAAAAGAAGATTGTGAGTAGTCACAATCTTCTTTTTCGTTAATATATTTTCCTTCCAAAATAGTCTGTTTTGCGAATTGTAATGAAATGTTAAATCGCTAAAATGTCACATAGACTTTTCATTGTGTCGAAAAAATACGGAAATCTGTCTTTTTTAACCCTGAGTTATCAAAAAAATCAATATTTACGTTTGTTTATTAAAATTAATTTTTGTAATTTTGTGTAGCAAAAGAAAAAACATCTCATGAGGTTTTATGTATAAAACCGCGTGTAATAGAACTAACTAATCAATCATATACTAACTATAACTTAAACAATGAATCAAGGAACTTTACTAAAAGTAAAGCGGTGGGTTGTGAGTTTATTACTCACAACTTTGCCGTTTGCTATGATGGCGCAAAACAGCCGTACAGTGAGTGGTAACGTCACTGACGAGCAGGGCGAGCCGCTCATCGGCGTCACCGTCATGGCTGTAGGGTCGCAGCAGGGTGCCGTGACCGATTTTGATGGCAACTACACAATTAATGTAGGGGCAGGAGTGAAACAGTTACAGTTCTCATACGTGGGATATGAGAAGCAGACCGTTGATATCTCGTCATCCACGCATAACATTGTGATGACGGGCGACAACCAACTGAAGGAGGTAGTGGTAATAGGCTACGGTGTGCAGAAGAAGACCGACCTGACAGGTGCCATCTCAAGCGTTGGCGAGAAGGACTTCAACCACGGTGTGATAACATCGGCTGAGCAGTTGGTTAACGGTAAGATATCTGGTGTGCAGATTACCAACAGCGGCGGTTCGCCAACGGCAGGTGCCACCATCCGTATTCGTGGCGGTGCATCGCTCAACGCATCCAACGACCCGCTGATAGTAATCGACGGCGTGCCTATGGAGATAGGTCAGGGCATCACCGGTTCGGGCAATCCGCTCTCACTCATCAACCCTAACGACATTGAGACGATGACAGTGTTGAAGGATGCTTCTTCAACAGCCATCTACGGCAGCCGCGCATCTAACGGTGTCATCCTCATAACCACAA
>JAEEGF011057583.1_pt1 | contig 15024 bp, 10 predicted proteins | sample 9134171 | NCBI WGS metagenome assembly JAEEGF01 (sample SAMN16246542, study PRJNA631951) | gut metagenome | biome: gut microbiome; feature: rumen; material: AP-attached | host: Bos | place: Iran: Karaj | collected 2018-10 | reverse complement strand
TGATACGACCGCCGCAGGAAGAGGGCTTACAAGACGATAGCCGAACGGGCAAAAGAACAGATTTTCACGTAATGATAGTCCTTATTGTCCAAGTACCAGAACGAATCCTCGTCGTCGGTGCGATGCCACGAGATGGGCGACAAGTCGTTGAGATAGGCCAGATATTGCACGCCCACAGGCAGGTCGAGGCCCATCTCCTTGCGGATGGCCTCCTCGGTCTGTATGTCGCTCCGCTGCCCCATCAGCATGCGCGCCGGATCGGAAGGCAGCACCGTAAACAAAAAGAACACCAGCGTGATAACACCCAGCATCAGCAGGAAGCCATACAGTATTCTTTTAACGATAAAACGAAGCATGCGGAACTTTTTTGCAAAAATAATGGAATAATTGACGCGGAAAACATCTCAACACTTTTCTTTTTTATGATTTTCTTTATTAGTCTTTTGATTGCAATGATTTTTCACCATACTCTCTACGTTCATCAGCGAGTTCTGCGGGATTTAAAACTTCCCGCAGATTACGCAGATTACCGCAGAATGTGACATCAGAAAACGTCTTTCTTATTAGAAGTGTTTTAACAGATTTTAAGACTGCTTTTTTTCCTTTAAAATAAGATTTGTAAAAAAGCGCAACAAACTTGTTGGACTATCCATAATTTTTGCTATTATTGCTATCATTTTAATTATCATCAAAAATTGTGCACTATGATGAAGAAAGTTACCTTTTTATTGGTTTTTATCTCTTTATTTATCAATGGTTTAGTTTTTTCGCAGACAGAAAATCCCTATGCTGATTTCAGTGCTCCGAATTTACAAACACATAAAGAATATTCAAAAAACTTCAACCCGAGTACCTTCAAGGAGAAGATTCTGTACAACTGCATGGTTGACATGATCAACGCAGCCCGCGCCCAATACACCTACGCGGCTCCTTTGAAGCATATCGTGATGATGGACTCGACCGCCCAAATGCAGGCCGACTATCAGGCTCGGAAAGAAGAGAAGACCGTTGAGGGCGAATCTCCCTACAAGACCACCGACCAACGTCTTCGCAAATATGGCCTGACGCCCTACGCCGAAGAGTTAGTGTCGAAAGCCAAATCGACCCGCGGCATTGAGGAGTACTCGTATTACGACCTCTGTCTGGAATGGATCCGCCCCATCCTGCGCAACGTAAAACTGGCTCAGGTGCTGCTCGACAAGAAATATTGCTACATCGGCTTCGGTCATGCCAACGACCAGTACATGAAGAATGTGTATGCCTCTATCATCTTGGGCAACGACCGCACCTTGAATCCTGGTAAGGATATGAAAACCGTTGACAATCAGGTACTTTATTCGAAGAAACTTTATGGCTTGAAGCCCTTCGATTTGAAAGTATGCCAGAAGTGCAATAACGACATGCGTCTGGAAGTTTTGTCGCAATGTATTCAAATTCAAAGAGATGAGGTTTATTTCGTGTATGATGACTACAAATACATGAAGAAGCTGATTGGCAAGGAAGGCGACGCCATCGCCCTCGACTTCATCCAGGAAAACCAATACGAATGCGGTGCCGAGAACATCATCGACAACAACCGTGTCAACCGCGGCTTCATGACCAAGCCCGTCACCTTTGAAGAACTGCTCGCCCGCAACGAAGTGGCCGACAAGAAATCAAACAAGATCAGCGCCATCATCACCACCATTCCCGCAGAACTGGACCGCGACTATTTCGACTTTGACATCAATGTCATCCTCATAAAAGACGGAAAATACGCCTGCCGCACCATCCTCAAGAAAAAGGTGGAATGCAACAACGCCTATTACGATCAGAAGATAACTTTCCTCAAAGACGAGAACTCGATACCCACCACAGGCGACTGGCTCCCCGCCGTTGAACAGGGCAAGCTAGAAATCAGAATCCCCTTGACCTCGCCTTCTAAAACCACTTTCTCGCCCGAAGAGGTGGCCACCTATGTGCAACAACTTGACGAACCTTCCTATAAGATTGACAAAGTGGATGTTATCATGGTCAACTCCATTGAGAAATTCGACGACCCCGCCCAAAAGAAGCTGCAACAGAAACGCGGCGAGAGCCTCGCTAACGCCGTTAAAGGCAAGTACGGAGCAGGACTGCCCGTCACCATCTCCTACGAAGATAGCTGGGAAGAATTCAAGAAAGACCTCGTTTACAGTGCCGACTATTACGACTTAACCCTGTTTGGCAAAGAAAACGCTGTTACCCAACTGAATGCTGAAAAGGGCAAAATTGCCAAGGAAATCGAAAAGGATTACCTCTCGAAACAGCGCTTTGCCAAAGTTATTTTCCATGTAACTTACCACGTGGAAGGCAAGGATGAACAAGACTTCGTGGTTTACAAGTTCAACAAGAGCCTGGCTCAAGGCAAGACCCAACTCGCCATGGCCATCCAGAAATACATCATCAAGCAGGTGGAGGAACGCAACTATAACTCTGGCGTTGTCAAGAAGATGAAGATTCCCGTAAAGAAAGCCAACCAAGCCATGCTCAACAACAAGCTCTACTTGCAATGCATTACCGGCTCGCCAGTAAGCAACGCCATGTGCACCGAAATGGATGACTACTACAAACTGGATGTAAACAACCACATTCTGGAATACAACAAGATGCTGTGCGACATGAAGAACCTGACCCTCACCTCGTCGGCCGACGTTGCCAACAAGCAGGCCAACATCGACAAGTTCTACGCCTACCCGAACATCTCGAAAGAGAGAGTCAACAGCCTGAACATGTCGTTCCAACTGAAGGTTCTCGAATATCTTAAAACTGTACCCAAAACCACCGAGAACCTGACCTTGGCAGACAACACCTACGCCAAAATCAAGGCCGTACGCAATCCTAAGCTCGACAGCTGGCAGGAAGCCTACCATTTGGCCGCCATCTTCATCGGCAACAACGACTACGCCTACGCACTCAGCCTGATGGATCCTTTCATCCTCGACGGTGACGACGTTTCCGACGACTTCATCTTTGCCTACGTCAGCATCGGCGGCTATAAAGAAGACTCGTACCTCAGCGGCAACTACGCCAAGGCCGTTCAAATGGCAGCCCAAAGAGACAAGGCCCGCCTGTGTGCCCTCTTCGAAAAGATGTCTATGTGCATCTTAGACAACCGCGAGGTTAAGAAAGTATTCTGCAAAGAATGCAAATAAAATGATTTTCTGAAATCCATTACATAAAACAAACTATAAACGATGAAATCAATTGAACAAACAAATTTTAGCGGCAAGAAAGTATTGGTTAGAGTGGACTACAATGTGCCGCTGAACGAGAATTTTCAAGTAACTGATGTAACAAGAATCAAAAGAACTATTCCTACGGTCAGCAAGATTACCGGCGACGGTGGCATTGCCATCCTGATGTCGCACCTCGGTCGTCCGAAAGGCCAAGTGAATGATAGTTTTTCCTTGAAACATATCCTCCCCACCGTAAGCGAGATTCTGGGCAAGAAGGTCGTTTTCGCCGGCGATGTTTTGAGCGATGAAGCCGAAAAGGTTATCAACAGCTTGAAACCGGGCGACGTGGCCCTGCTCGAGAACCTGCGCTTCCATGCGGAAGAAGAGAAGGGCAATCCCGACTTTGCCAAGGCCATCGCACGCCTCGGCGATGTTTACGTGAACGACGCTTTTGGCACCGCCCACCGCGAACACGCCTCCACGGCCACCATCGCCAAGTTCTTCCCACACAACTGCTTTGCCGGCCACCTGCTGTACGACGAGGCCTCCAACCTGGAGAAACTCTTCACCTCGGCACAGAAACCGTTCACGGCCATCATCGGCGGCTCCAAAGTATCGACCAAACTCAATATCCTGAAAAACCTCGTCACCAAAGTGGATAACCTCATCATCGGCGGCGGCATGAGCTACACCTTCATCAACGCCATGGGCCACGAAATCGGCGACTCGATTTTCGAACCCGACATGGTGGACAATGCCAAGGAGATTCTTGCAACGGCTGAAAAAAGAGGCGTAAAACTCTATTTACCTGTGGATTACGTGATTGCTAACGACTATCGCGAAGACGCCGACAAGAAAACTACCCAATCGCCCGACATCCCCGCCGGCTGGCAAGGTATGGACATCGGTCCTAAGACCACCCAGATGTTTGCTTCAGTCATCAACAGTTCCAAGACCATCCTGTGGAACGGCCCCGTTGGCGTGTTTGAATGGGACACCTTCGCCAAAGGCACCTGCACCATCGCCCTGTGCGTATCTGCCGCCACCATCGCCGGAGCTTACTCGCTCATCGGCGGCGGCGACTCTATCGCAGCAGTCAACAAAGCCCACTTTGCCGACCATATCTCCTATATCAGCACCGGCGGCGGCGCCATGCTCGAATACCTGGAAGGTATCGAACTGCCTGGCATTAAAGCATTGAATGATAACGAATAACTTGATTTTCAACAAAGAAGAAAAATGAGCATAGAATTATCTGAACAAGAAATAATCAGAAGAAAGAAATTAGACGATTTTGCCAATCTGGGCATCAACTCATACCCCGCACCCCTATACCCGGTGAACGCCAACAGCGCCGAAATCAAGGAAAAATATCCTCAAGATAACTCCCTGTTCCAAGATGTTTGCATCGCCGGACGTATTATGAAACAGCGTATTATGGGCGCCGTTTCATTCTACGAACTGCAAGACGCCACGGGCAAAATCCAGATTTACGTAAAACGCGACGAGATCTGTCCGGGTGAAGACAAGGCCATGTACAACTCCGTCTTCAAGAAACTCGACATCGGCGATATCATCGGCGTGAAAGGCTTTGTGTTCATTACCCAAATGGGCGAAATCAGCATCCATGTGAAAGAATTTACGTTGCTGAGCAAGTCCATCCGCCCGCTACCCATCGTGAAGGAAAAAGACGGCAACACCTTCGACGCCTTCACTGACCCCGAACAGCGCTATCGCCAGCGTTATCTCGACCTGATTGTCAATCCGCAGATTAAAGATACCTTCATCAAGCGCACCAAGCTGGTCAACACCATGCGCAACTTCTTGAACGAGAAGGGCTACCTCGAAGTGGAAACCCCCATTTTGCAACCCCTCTACGGTGGTGCTGCCGCCCGCCCGTTCAAGACCCACCACAACAAACTGGATATGACGCTCTACCTGCGTATCGCTAACGAGCTCTACCTCAAGCGTTTGATTGTTGGTGGCTTTGATGGCGTGTATGAGTTCTCGAAAGACTTCCGCAACGAAGGTATGGACCGCTTCCACAACCCCGAATTCACCCAGATGGAGCTCTATGTAGCCTACAAAGACTACGAATGGATGATGAACCTAGTGGAAGAGATGGTGGAAGCCGTAGCTCTGGCTCTGCACGGCACCACGCAAGTGCAAGTGGGCGAAAACCTCATCGACTTCAAACGTCCTTGGAAGCGCTACACCATGTTCGAGGCCATCGAGCACTTTACAGGCACCGACATCTCCAACATGAGCGAAGAAGAGATGTTCGACTTCGCCAAGAAGGTGGGTGCTGAAGTGGACAAGACGATGGGCAAAGGCAAGTTGGTAGATGAGATCTTCGGCGAGACTTGCGAGAAGAAGCTCATCCAACCCACGTTCATCTACGACTATCCCGTGGAGATGTCGCCACTGACCAAGATGCACCGCACCAAACCTGGCATGACCGAGCGTTTCGAAGCTATGTGCAACGGCAAGGAGCTGTGCAACGCCTACTCAGAGTTGAACGACCCCATCGACCAGCGCAAGCGTTTTGAAGACCAGCTGGAACTGGGCAAACGCGGCGACACCGAATCGATGGTGCTGGACGAAGACTTCCTCCGCGCCCTCGAGTTTGGTATGCCTCCCACAGCAGGCCTTGGCATCGGCATCGACCGTCTGGCCATGATCATGACCAACTCGGCCTCCATCCAAGATGTGCTCTTCTTCCCGCAAATGCGCCCGCAAGTGCAGAAAGAGAACACGCAACCCGAAGAAAAATAACACCCTAAACTTACAGCCATGTCTAGTTTCACCTTCTTCCATCGCCCGGAAGTGAGAAAGTATAATTACAAACCCCAATTCTACGACCCCGACAAACCAGAGGAGAAAGAGGAGGGTGAGGCTGCCCGCACCCGTGAGTTTGCCAATCACATGCACGACAGCTGGGACCGCCGCCGGCAACATAAAAACCGGCCGCAATCCTCATCGAGAATCTTAATTTGGCTGCTGTTTATTTTCGTTCTTCTTGCAGTTCTTTATCTATACTTCAACCGGTTTTTTACATAGTTTTCATCGATTTTGATATCACAAAATAATCATGAATGACATCATCCATTTACTGCCTGAGAATGTAGCCAACCAGATTGCCGCAGGCGAGGTCATCCAACGCCCCGCTTCGGCCGTCAAGGAATTGCTGGAGAATGCAGTAGATGCCGGTGCAACCCAAATCCACCTCATTGTCAAGGATGCGGGGCGCACATTGATACAAGTGATTGACAACGGCTGTGGCATGAGCTTCGCCGACGCGCGTATGTGCTTCGAGCGGCACGCAACCTCCAAAATCCAAAATGCCGACGACCTGTTTCGCCTGACCACCAAGGGGTTCCGTGGCGAAGCACTCGCTTCCATCGCCGCCATCGCCCATGTGGAGCTGAAAACCAAACGCGCCGAAGATACAATGGGCACCCTCGTGTGCAACGAAGGCTCTGTCATCAAAGAACATAGCCCCATCGCTACAGCCGACGGCACCTCTTTTTCGGTGAAAAACCTCTTCTTTAATGTACCCGCCCGCCGCAACTTCCTCAAGTCCGACGCCGTGGAGTTCTCCCATATTGAAGAGGAATTCTATAGAGTGGCTCTCATCCACACGCAAATCGCATTTACGCTGAGCCACAACGGCAAAACGCTCTTCAACCTGACGGCATCCAATTTCAAGCAGCGGATTGTCAACATTTTCGGCAACCACCTGAAAGACAAATTGTTCCCCGTTGAACAATCGACCGACTTCGGCATCTTAGGCGGTTTTATCGCCAAACCTGAAAATGCCAAGAAAAAGAAGAATGAGCAGTACATGTTCATCAACAACCGATATGTTCGTCATAATCTGTTGAACTACGCTATCGAAACGGCTTACAAAGAGCTCATTCCCGACGGCTACAAACCGGCCTATTTCATCCATCTGGACATTGATCCGAAAACCATCGACATCAATATCAGTCCGACCAAGGTGGATGTCAAGTTGCAGGACGAGCGCTTGATATTCGGCTTTTTGAATGCCGCTGTCAAGAAATCGTTGGGTACCATGTCGCTGACACCGATGTTGGACTTTGATTACGAGCGGGGTATGGATGTTTCGAACCTGCCCGACCCGGGCCATATCGTTGCCCCAACGGTGAACATCAATCCCAACTACAATCCGTTCAACACGCCCAAGAAACACGACTCATTCAACGCTGGCACTGCACACACTAAATCAGAACTGGCTGGCTGGGAAAAATTCTACGGCGAATTCAAGGCTGAAACGATTGATTTGCCTAGCAAACTCAACCAAAGCGACAACACCCTTGACCTGAATGACACAACCGAAAAGGTGATTCCAACGCACTTTTTCACCTTGAATAACCGCTACATTGTGGCCTCTCACGATAGCAAACTGCTGCTAATTGACATCTTGGGCGGGCGTGAACGCATCCTGTACCAGTCGTACTTGGAAGCTATGGAGAACAAGCCCGTGGTGGTGCAACAGCGGCTCTTCCCTGAGACGCTCTCCCTCTCAACTGCCGACGCCGAGCTACTCACCGAACTGATTCCTTACTTGCGCAGCTTGGGCTACGACATTGAAATGATGGGCGGCAACCAATTTGCCGTCAACGGCTCGCCTTCAGACATTGAAGACGAGAATATGCAAAACACCATCGAGGCAGTGCTGGAATCTTACAAGTCGAACATTTTCCTGTATCATGCCGAAAAGACAGCCAACCTTGCCTTAAGCATGGCTAAGAAAAAGGCTAGTCTATACAAACCGCTGACCGACGATAGCGAAATCAGCGCCTTCATTGAGCAACTCTTCGCCTGTCCGCTCTTCCACCTATCTCCTTCAGGAAAGCAAATCATTCATTACCTCTCGGAAGAAGAGATAGCCAGTTTTTTCAAATAATAACATAACAAAATATGATTGATTCACAAATCTTTACACCAGTAAATATTGGCCCTGTAACCTTAAGAAACCGCACCATCAGGTCGGCGGCGTTTGAAAATATGTGCCGCGCCAACAAACCCACGCAAGAGCTGTTCGACTATCACACTGCCGTGGCTCGCGGAGGTATCGGCATGACCACCATCGCCTATGCAGCGGTGAATCGCAGCGGTGTCTCGTTCGATGGACAACTCTATATGCGTGAGGAGATTATCCCCGACCTGAAAAAGTTGACCGACGCCATTCACGCTGAAGGCGCCAAGGCTTCCATCCAGCTGGGACACTGCGGCAACATGACCCACTGGTACACCTGCGGCCAGATTCCCGTCGGTGCATCAACCGGCTTTAACCTCTACTCGCCCACCATCGTGCGCAAACTAAAGGAACACGAGATTGAAGAGCTGGTGAAAGATTTCGGCCGCGCTGTGGAGATGTGCCGCCGCGCCGGCTTCGACTGTGTGGAAATCCATGCTGGCCACGGCTACCTCATCAGTCAGTTCTTGTCGCCCTACACCAACAAACGCCGCGACAAATTCGGCGGCTCGCTCGAAAACCGAATGCGGTTCATGCGAATGGTGATTAATGAGGTGATGCGCGCTGCCAAAGATGATATGGGCGTAGTGGTGAAAGTGAACATGTACGACGGTTTCAAGAGCGGTATGCAGATCGACGAGTGTATCAAGGTGGCTCAAGAACTGGAAAAACTCGGCGTTCACGCTCTCGTGCTCACCGCCGGCTTCGTCAGCAAAGCCCCCATGGCCGTGATGCGTGGCGCCATGCCCTTGAAGGCCATGGCCTACTATATGAACCCGTGGCGCTTCTGGTGGCTGAAACTCGGCCTCGCCCTGTTCGGCCGACTGATGGTGCCCACCGTGCCGTTCAAGGAAGCCTACTTCCTCGAGGATGCCAAGAAGTTCCGCGCCGCCCTTAACATGCCGCTCATCTATGTCGGCGGACTTATCTCTCGCCAGAAAATGGAAGAGGTGCTCGATGCCGGCTTCTGCGGACTGCAGATAGCCAGAGCGCTGGTTCACGATACCGACTTCGTCAACAAACTGCACGAAGGCGAAGAACGCAGCGGCTGCAAACATTCCAACTACTGCATCGCCCGCATGTACACGCTGGAGATGAAATGCCACCACTGCGTGGAGAACCTGCCCAAAAAACTACAAAAGGAAATTGATGACGCTGAAGCAAACTTGTAAAGAATGAAAAAACTGCTCTGCTGCCTCGTTGGCCTACTCACAATATGCTCTTTATCAGCTCAATCCAGAATGGATAAAACCATTCTTTTCCTCGTGCCATTCCATCTTGAACAAGCCGAACAAATTAATATCGACTCTGTTAGCACCGAAAACGACCTTTACGAAATACCCTCCTTCGACCTCATCGGCTTTTGGGAAGGAGCGAAAATGGCTTTGGACGAATACGACCGCAAGTTTGTCAACCTCAACGTGATTGTGCGAGATGTGACCAACAATGCAAAGCAGCTGCAAAACATTCTGCAAGAGGCTGTTACACACCATAAAATCGACTTGATTATAGGACCTTTTTATGGTAAGATGTTCGCCATCGCCTCCTCTTTTGCCAAAGAACATCACATTCCCATTGTCAACCCCTTCAGCACCCGCAGCAGTATTGTAAATGACAACGAGTTTGCCTACAAGGTGCTGCCTCCAACCCGCGTCTATCCCCATTTGACCGATTCGCTCATCATCAAACGCTACCCTAAAAATAACGTCATCCTCTGGGTGGCCAGCGACGAGATGACCGATGAGCAACAAGAATATGAGCAATACTTTGATTCTCATAACATTCCCTATCGGAAAGTGGCCGTTTCGGAAAATGTTAACGCGCTGCACCAATACCTGAAACCACATTATCAAAATATTGTCATCGCCCTATTCGACAATGAAGCTACGGTGACCAATCATGTGCAAAACTACACCATCGCCGACTATAGCAAGCCCGTAACGATGATTGTTCCCGAAAAATGGCTCTCTATCAACACCATTGAATTTGAATATTTCAATCGACTGAATGTTCACTATTTTTCTAATTATTTTGTTGATTATAAAGAAGATAAAACGGAATATTTTTCCATTAACTTCATCAATCAATACGCCTACCCTCCCAGTCTGACACGCTTTTCATTCCAAGGATACGATATTACCAAATACTTCATTCAGAAGTTGTTCCATCATGAAAATGACCCCGATAACTTCTATTATTCCTTGGGGTTCCAATTCAAGAAAACGCCTAACGGCGGCTACGAGAACCAACGTGCCCGCCTGATTATGATTGAAAACTACGAGAAAGTGGAAATCAAATAGCGTTAGCAATCCACATTGATCACAACACGCACACTTTTGTATTTCAAAGTTGTTTGAAAGGTGTCAATGACTTGACGCAGATAGACTTTCTTCTTTTTCACCTGACCATCGCGGGCAAATTTCACCCAACAGTCTTTCATAAAATAGTTCTGCACCCTTGACACCAACGGAAATTCAGGACCTAATACCTGCTTGGGAAACGCCTGGCGCAACATATCGGCCAACACGGCAGCAGCTTCGTTCACCATTTGTTCCTCACGATGCTTCAAGGTTATCTTAATCATCTTACTGATAGGAGGATAAAAGAAATTCTTACGCTCTTCTATCTGATGCTGGTACATGGCCTCGTAGTTGTGGCCCACAACATATTGCAGTGCCGGATGCTCGGGACGGTAGCTCTGGATAATCACCTTGCCGGGAATCTCCTTGCGGCCCGCCCGCCCGCTCACCTGCTCCATCAACTGATAAGCACGCTCAAAGGAGCGAAAGTCAGGGTAGGAAATCAGACTGTCGGCGTTGAGAATGCCCACAACCGACACCCTGTCAAAATCGAGTCCCTTGGTAACCATCTGCGTACCTACGAGTATGTCGGTCTTATGTTCCTCAAAATCAGTGATTATCTTCTGATATGACGATTTCGAGCGCGTAGTGTCAAGGTCCATGCGACTGATAACCGCATTGGGAAAACGCTCCGCCAAAATCTCCTCAACTTGCTCGGTGCCATAGCCTTGCATCTCTATATCCTTGCTGTGGCATGAGGGACACTCGTTGGGCAAATCGATGGCATAACCGCAATAGTGGCACTTCAGCAGGCGACTGCGTTTGTGGTACGTCAAAGTCACATCGCAGTAACGGCAAGTAGGCATCGTCTGGCACGAGTTGCAGAACAGCCGGAGCGAGTAACCGCGGCGGTTCTGGAAGATGATGACCTGTTCTTTGTTGTTAAGCGCCTTCTCGATATGCTCGAGCAGATACTCCGAAAACTGGCCGTGCATCTTCTTTTGCTTGATGCTCTCCACCAGATTCACCACCCAAATTTCGGGCAGCGTGCTGTTAGCATAGCGCTGCATCAACTGCACCAAGCCATATTTATTGTTCTTTACGTTGTAATATGTTTCTAATGAGGGTGTTGCCGTACCCAACAAGGTTTTGGCTTTGTGAATACCAGCCAACACAATGGCGCCGTCGCGAGCATGATAGCGAGGCGCAGGGTCAACCTGCTTGTAGGAGCCGTCGTGCTCTTCATCCACAATGACCAGTCCTAAGTTGCGATAGGGCAGGAACAGCGACGAGGGAGCACCAAGAATCAGGTGGGACGGACCTGTGATACTGCCACCGCTTTGCAAAACATGGTTCCATATTTCCACCCGCTCGTACTCGTTGAAGCGGGAGTGGTAAACGCCAACCTTGTCGCCGAAATATTTGCGCAAACGATTCACTATCTGTGAGGTAAGGGCAATCTCTGGCAACAGATACAGCACCTGTTTGCCCTCTTTCAGCACCTCATCAATCATCTTGATGTAGATTTCGGTCTTGCCACTGCCCGTTACCCCGTGCAACAGCACCACCTCGTGCTGCGTCATCTGCTCCTTTATCTCTTCGTATGCCTTCTGTTGCGGCGCCGACAGCGTAATTGATGCGGCCGAGTCATTGGGGTCATAGTTAGCCAAACGGCTGATTTTCTGCTCTTTAATTTGGAAAACACCTTTCTCTACCAAACTTTGCAGACGAGACGGAGATGCCGCAGGTAACTTCAACAAGTCGGCTTTGCGCATTTGGGCTTTCAAATCTCCCACACCCTTGCCACTGCGGGCGCTCATTAGAAATGCCAGCAGCATATCGCACTGCCCAGCGGTTCTTTTCGATGCACTCAGTTGGTCAAGCAGCTGATTGAAAGCCTGTTCATTATTGGCATATTCGGGCGTCAGCGACACGTACGTTTCGATCTTCGGCTTGTAGGGGTCGCGGATTTCCTCATCGGTAATCACCACATCCTTTTCCACCAGCGACTTGATAATGGGAATTACCTTCTGCATGTTCAGCGTCTTCGAAATCTCGTCGATAGTCATCATAGGGCGGTACGACAAAGCCTCCGTGAGGCGCAACTCCCTTTCGGTCAGCGTGGAAACATCTCCGTCAAACGCGGGATTGAGCATGATTTTGGTCTCGCTGGCAATCTTCAGCGCCGATGGCAGAGCCACGGCCATCACCTCGCCCAATGTGCACATGTAATAGTCGGCAATCCATTGCCACAACTTGTACTGCTGAGGCGATACTATCGGCTCATTGTCAATAACATCCAGCACATACTTGACATTCACCTGATCAGGAACGCGGGTGTGCACTTCCACCACCAAGCCCGAATAGAGCTTGCTCTTGCCAAAAGGAACCACCACCCTCATGCCAAAAGCCAACGGCACATCCAAATCGTGGGGCAAACGATAGGTAAAGAGCCCTGGCAATGGTAAAGGCAGCAATATATCAGCAAAATAGGTCGTGCGTTCCATATCGCAAAGATACAATTTTTAGACTTGCATCCTCCTATAAAAAAGTAAAGGCAAACATCCTGATGGACATTTGCCTTTCTTCGTAATGATTGGAAGAAAACTATTTCTTCGTATTCATATAAGCAATCAAATCAAGCACTTTGTTTGAGTAGCCCATTTCGTTGTCGTACCAAGCAATCACCTTAACGAAATTGGGATTCAACATGATACCACCGGCAGCGTCGAAAATAGAAGTTCTCTTGTCGCCAATGAAGTCGGTTGAAACAACTGCATCTTCAGTATAACCCAGAACGCCTTTCAGTTCGTTCTCGCTGGCTTTCTTCATAGCAGCCTTGATTTCATCATAAGTGGTAGCTTTCTCCAAACGGCAGGTCAGGTCAACAACCGAAACGTCCAAAGTGGGAACGCGGAACGACATGCCCGTGAGACGGCCTTTCAGTTCGGGGATAACTTTGGTCACAGCCTTGGCAGCACCCGTTGATGAGGGGATGATGTTGCCGGCAGCGGCTCTACCACCACGCCAATCCTTAGCAGAAGGACCATCCACGGTCTTCTGGGTAGCGGTTGTAGCGTGAACGGTGGTCATCAAACCTTCCACCATGCCGAAATTGTCGTGCAGCACCTTTACGATAGGAGCCAAGCAGTTGGTGGTGCAAGAAGCGTTGGAAACGATAGGCTGACCATTGTATGTATCATTGTTAACACCCATAACAAACATAGGAGTGTCATCTTTTGAAGGAGCAGACATAACCACTCTCTTGGCACCGGCTGCGATATGTTTCTCTGCCAATTCTTTGGTGAGGAACAAACCCGTAGATTCAACGACATATTCGGCACCCACTTCGTTCCATTTCAGGTTAGCGGGATCTTTCTCTGAAGTAACACGGATCTTGTCGCCATTGACAACCAGGCAACCGTCTTCTACTTTTATATCACCCTTAAATTGACCGTGAATAGAATCATATTTAAGCATATAAGCCATATAATCAACATCCAGCAAGTCGTTGATGGCAACCACTTGGATATTTTCTCTTTCTATGGAAGCGCGGAAAACCAATCTTCCGATACGACCAAAACCATTAATACCAACTTTAATTTTTTCCATAATTCGTTTATTTTAAATTGTTTATATAAAATACCCTCGTTTTTACAAGGTTGCAAAAGTAAGAAAAAAATTTTTTTGTTAGAAATAATTATTTGGATTTTTTTCCTTGATTATGCTTTTTCGACATTATTACAATATACTCGTTGCTCATGGTGGCAACTTTGGCTCCAGCTTTATTGGTCGGACTTGTTTTTGAAGGCATTCTTTTATTAGGAATTTCTCGAACAATGGTTTGTTCATGATCAAATCCATATTTTTCAAATATCTCAGCAGTAAAATAATCCAAAGGTATTTGAATACCTTTCACGGTTCTATTTCCAACCACATAACATATTCTCCCACCTGGTCTAATTTTAGGAGCAATATTTTTCATGGAATCTGAATAATCGTATAAAAACGAAACAACTTCCAAATACCGTTTATAATCTTCTTTTTCTATTAATCCTAACTCCTTTTTAATAGATTGAGTTTCAATTTCTTGTTCTGATTTTCGACTACCACCCATTAAGATTCTATCCAAATTTTTAGCATTTGGGAAATTGAACCATTCATTTGCCCATCGGGAAAATTGTCCGTATGCTACTGTTGTATGACTATCACCATACGGTGGAGAGGTCACAATCATATCAACAGAATCATCTGGTAAGATTTCATTAGGGATATTGTTAACTGTATTAAAATCACATATTTGTATTTTCGTCTTTGGCGAATCATTCAAATATTGTTTTAATCCCTTGTGATTTCTTCTCGCTTTACTTTCAAATAATGCAAATACATCAGGATTAAATTGTTTGATTTTTTCTTCTGCCATTCGAAATCTCTTAAATTCACCATTTCGAGTAAACGAAACCTCGCGAACCACTTCCGAAAGAGCAACTTGGAAGAATAGTTGAACATCTTCATCAAAAGTATT
>JAEEGF010896774.1_pt1 | contig 15026 bp, 9 predicted proteins | sample 9134171 | NCBI WGS metagenome assembly JAEEGF01 (sample SAMN16246542, study PRJNA631951) | gut metagenome | biome: gut microbiome; feature: rumen; material: AP-attached | host: Bos | place: Iran: Karaj | collected 2018-10 | reverse complement strand
GAGACCTGTTATAAGTGCTTTAAGCGCCAGATCATCCAGAGCATTGATATTGAAGAAAAGAGATTTGGATTTGAACCTGAGATCACAGAGAAGATCAGTAACAGGGGTATTAAGATCGCAGAAGTTGCAATCTCTTATGATCCAAGAACCAATGAAGAAGGCAAGAAAATAGGCTTTAAAGACGGCCTTAGAGCCATCTACTGCATCTGGAAGTACAGAAACAAGAAATGATAGCTTAGAGCTTCCCGGTGGGGGATTGCAGTATCCAGTCAGGCGTTGCCATGGCGGACAGTATATAAATCTTTTCAGTGCTGTTTTGCGTGTTATGAATTCTGGGCTCTCTATCCGGACCTTTATATTCTGTGGTCCGAAACTCGCTTCGCTCAGACATGCGGACCACAAGAAGAATATAAAGTTCCGTCTACAGAGCTCCAGAATTCTATAACCCGGAAAAAAGCACTGAAAAGATTTATATACTGTTCGCCATGGCAACGCCTGACTGGATATCGCAATCCCCAAGTGGAAAGTTTGAATTTGTTCCACTTTCAAACCCAAATTGGTGTTGCGAGTTCCATCAATTTGAACCATTAGTCACTCGCTTTGCTCGTAACAAGAGGTCAAGAATGCGAAAAAGTGTTAGAAGCGGCGGCTTTTAAACATATTTGAGTATTCTTGATATGGAAGATGAGATTACGAATATGATTGCGGATTAAGAGATGATCTATTTATGATAAATAAAAAAAGAGATGTAAAAGCTAATGAGACAAAGGATAATATAATAGAGAATTCTCAGACTGTGAAAAAAACAGGTAAGATCGAAACATCTGACAATGGCCACAGTAGTGCCACTATAAACGGTGGCAGAAGTGTTAATAGAAGTAGCGGAAGTGGGGCGCTTTTTGCTTTTTTGGGAACGTGCGTTGGACTTCTTCTTGTTATAGCTATACTTGTGGTAACCATCGATCCTTTTTTTCACTATCATAAGCCTATTGAAGGTTTTCCATATATAGTGGATAATCAGCTGTCGCAAAACCCTGGAATGGCTGAGAATATGATCTATGACAGTGCTATTGTTGGATCATCCATGACAGTTAATTTTAATACGAATGATTTTGCAAACGTGATGGGGCTTAATACTATAAAGCTTAGTTATAGCGGCGCCCTTCCAAGAGATGACTATAATATCCTGTCCTTTATATATGATGAGGATTCCTATTCAAGGCAAAATGGAGATGTCAAAGCAATCTTCATGGTAATAGACCCCAATGTCATGACAGCGGATATAAATGCTACTAAATATGAGCTTCCGGAATATCTGTATGATGACAATATCTTTAATGATGTTAATTATATTTTTAATAAAGATGTACTCTTTCAGTATATATTAAAGCCTGTCATACAAAGACGCGGCACAGATCTCTCCACTGTATACTACAGCTGGTGGACGCCTGAGTATTATAATGAATTATGGGTTATGCCAAACTATACTCCTGCAGAGAAGGTTAGTGAAGAAACTCCGGTAAATGCCTATATCAAGGACACGGCCACTAATCTTGAGAAGAATATACTTCCCTTTATACAGGAGCATGAAGAGACAACCTTCTATATCTTTTTTGCCCCATACAGCGTATTGTACTGGTACGATGTAGTGCAGGAGAATCACTTAGATGCGACCTTATACCAGACTGAGTATATAGCGGGTACGCTCCTATCCTACGATAACGTAAGACTTTTTGACTTCATGGACAATGAAGAGATCATAACGGATATCAATAACTATGCGGACGAGATCCACTATAAGCCCGAATACAACGCCTGGATGGTCCAATGCTTTAATGACGGCACCGAAGAGATCTTTGAAGGCGATATAGAAAAAGATATGCAGCATCTTCGCAGCATCATCGAGAATTACGACTATAAAACTCTATTTGAGAAGTATGAGGTAGAGTGATTTTGAATAAATAACTAAAAGTGGAGGCTACTTATGCGAAAAAACAGGGTTCTTGTTACCGGTGGTGCCGGATTTTTGGGATCACATTTATGCGACAGACTTATACAAGCTGGCAATGACGTAGTATGCGTAGATAACCTTTTTACAGGAAGTAAGGACAATATACGCCACCTACTTGATAATCCTTACTTTGAATTTATAAGACATGATGTGACACAGCCTCTTTATGTAGAATGTGATCAGATCTATAACCTTGCATGCCCTGCAAGTCCCATTCAGTACCAGAGGGACCCTATTTATACTACCAAGACCTCTATATACGGATCTTTTAATGCTCTTGGACTTGCCAAGAGAACAGGCGCAAGGATCCTGCAGTCATCAACATCAGAAGTATATGGAGATCCTGAGTGCAATCCACAGCCTGAGAGTTACAGAGGCCGAGTTAATACTATAGGACCGCGTTCTTGTTATGATGAAGGCAAACGTGTTGCAGAGACTCTTTTCTTCGATTATCACAGACAGCACGGCGTGGATATCAAGGTTATGCGTATCTTCAATACTTATGGACCTCGCATGGATATAGGAGATGGAAGAGTTGTATCTAACTTCATCGTTCAGGCACTTCGCGGACAGGATATCACTATATACGGCGATGGAAGTCAGACCAGGAGTTTCTGCTACGTTGACGACCTAATCGAAGGCATGATAAGACTCATGAACAGCAGAGAAGGCTTCACAGGACCTGTCAATATCGGTAATCCCGGCGAATTCACTATCAAGCAGCTTGCAGAGATGGTAGTAGAGCTTACAGGTACCAGCTCCAAGATCATCTATGAGGATCTCCCTGTTGATGATCCAACTCAGCGTAAGCCTGACATAACACTTGCCAAGAAAGAACTTAACTGGGAGCCTACAGTCGCCCTTCGCGACGGACTTCAGAAGACTATAGATTATTTTAAAGGTGTCATCTGATGTTATTTAATTCGTATGCGTTTGTATTCATATTCCTGCCGGTATTTGTAGCAGGCTATTATGGAATTACATACCTTTTTAATGAAAAAAAACTATTTAATATAACACGCAAAAAGCCCGCCTGCGCAAAAAGCGTAGTCGAGCTTTACTGCGTTATTTTGTCATTTGTATTTTTTGCCTTTTTCGGCGTAAAAGTTTTGGGCGTTTTACTTATAAGCCTTATATGGAACTATATATTTATAAGACTGCTTGGCCCTGGAACTGATGATAAGATCAAGACTTTAGTAGCTATTGATAAGAACATTCATGTAAATAATAATAAAGCGCTGCTGATAACAGGCATCTGCGGCAATATAGCACTTCTTATATTTTTTAAATACGCAGGTTTTCTGGCTGATATCCTGAACTTATTTACTGGAAAAGAGTTTACAGTATCTATACTGCTTCCCATAGCTATCAGCTTTTACACCTTTTCGCAGATATCCCTCCTTGTAGATGTATATAGAGAAGAAGCGGGTAGGGTCAGCGCTATTGATTATCTTTTCTATATAACCTTTTTCCCTAAAATATTGCAGGGTCCTATCGTTAGATATAATGATATGAAGAGCTATCTGGAAAAGGCTCTTTTGCATAGATGGAGCGCTCAGAAGTTCATGCAGGCTATGATGCTCTTTGTTCTAGGCTTGTCCAAAAAAGTAATAATAGCAGATACCCTGGCAGTAGCAGTAGACTACGGATATAACAGCCTTGCAGTGCTGACACCGGTGGATGCGGTGATCACTGCGGTGTGCTACTCATTCCAGATATATTTTGACTTTAGCGGCTACTGCGACATGGGACGAGGCATCTGTCAGATGGTCGGAATGGACCTTCCTGTTAACTTCGAAAGTCCTTATAAAGCAAGGAACATAGACGACTTCTGGAAAAGATGGCATATGAGCCTTACAGCCTTTTTTACCAGATACGTGTACATTCCACTTGGAGGCAACAGAAAAGGAGCTTTAAGAACTTATCTTAACTTCATGATAATATTCACATTATCAGGCCTTTGGCACGGCGCAGGACTAACTTTCATCGTATGGGGCGCCATGCACGGAATACTATATGTGATAACAAGAGCAGTTAAGAACAGGAATAAGAGTAAGACAAACACAAGAGTAAATGCGGATTTAGATACAAAAGCCATAGTAAATTCAAATATATATACAAATACTAGTGTAAATACAAACATTAATGCAATTATGAATACCAGCGCAAATACAAAAACAGTTATTGAAACTGGTAGAAATGCGAATGGAGAAACAGGGGCAGCTACAAGATCTGAAACTTTAGCGCATAAGTCACTAATATATAGACTATGCCATATTGCCGCAGTAATACTGACCTTTATCTTCGTGACAGTAGCATGGGTATTTTTCAGAGCTCAAAGTATCCAAGAAGCGCTAAAACTCATAAGCAAGATGATAGGAATAGGCTATAATGGCGCATCCCCGCTCCATATAAGCCCCGACCTTATCAAGTGCTTCCAGATAGATGAACTGTGGTATATATTTAAAATAACCCCAATAGCAAGCATGACCTGGGGCCCCGCCGTATGCATGTGGATCATAATACTGATAAGCGCATACCTTGCATTCATATCCAATAATGCATCCCAGCTTACATCCAGATATAAAGTAAATGCAAAAGGCGCAATACTCCTTGCTATACTATTTGTATGGTCCGTGATCAAATTCGCCAACGTAAGCACCTATATTTACCTAGGCTTTTAATATAAACATACAAGAATGCAGTAATAGAGCCAATTCAGTTCACCTTCGGTGAAAGCTCTATTACCTACAGATTCATTGAATCACGAAACACGTAGTAAATGCGCGTTTCTGTAATTTACGTTCAAGAAGTCATACATAATAGCGGAAGCCCACCCCGCATTGCCATTTGAATCTCTGATTCAAACGCAATGTGCCAGCATTTTGTGGCCAACCATTGTTTCCGGCATTATATGCGGCCTACCGTGTAACCACAACACTTGCCCACAACATTTTAGGAGGAACCCCTTGAAACTGAGCATAATCGTGCCTGTATACAATCAGGCCGCAGACGATAAACTGAAATGGTGCCTGGACAGCCTTGTCAGTCAGACACTGCCAAAGGATCAGTACGAGATACACGCAGTCGATGACTCATCAACTGACGATTCCTTCAAGATCATGCAGGAGTATGAACAAAAGGCCCCATCATATTTCCATGCCATCCATTCTCCTGTCAATCACCACCAGGGCGGAGCCAAGAACATAGGTCTTGCCATAGCCAAGGGAGACTGGATAGGATTTATAGATGCTGACGACTGGGTTACCCCTGACTTTTATGAAAGACTTATAAGTAAAGCTGAAGATACAGGCGCTGACATGGTAGGCTGTGATTATCATCTTACAGATGAGCACAGCTTCAAGATAGGACAGATAGTTCATAATAATACCAAGGACCAGACAGGCATCCTTGACAGGGACAGGTATAAAAGGCTCATACTTGATACAGGAAGCCTTGTAGTTAAAATATATAAAAGAGATATAATAATACCCAAAGGCATGAAGCCCTCAAAACCTCCCGTTAAGGTGCGGGATGGAATAGAAGTTGAGGAACCTTACAGACTGCATATTTTCCCTGAAGATATCTTCTATGAGGACAATGCGGTATCTAATTCCTGGATACTACGTGCTACTCATTTTGAATATATAGAGGAGCCGCTGTATTATTATTATCAGCATGACAATTCTACAGTTCATACGATTTCCAAAAAGAACCTTGAAGACCGTATGACTGCAGGGCGCATGCTCCTTATGGAGGCTATCAAGGAAGGTTATATAGAAGATTATCGTGCTGAGATTGAGTTCCAGTACACTGTGCTTTTTTATATCAATACGCTCTTTTCTGCTATGCCAATACAACAGCATGTTAAGGGATGTTATAATTTTACAAGGAAACTTGGCAGGGAGATGAAGCGCACGTTCCCTGGCTTTGAGAAGAATGTTTATTATGAAAAGCGTATAAATGCTGAGGAGAAAAAGCTCATCCATATGCAGATGAGATCGCATTTTTGTTTTTTCATATATTATAGATTATTGTGGTTTTACAGAAACTTAAGGAAGAGGTTTAGTAATGCGTAAGATTTATAAAGAGCTGATGGCTATTTTGTCTGCAAAGCAAAAGCGTCAGATGGTTGGAATAGTACTTATGATGCTCATAGGCGGTATATTGGAATCGGTCGGAATATCGCTCATAGCGCCGGTTATCACCGTAGTTATGGATGAGTCATCTATTGAGAAAAAGAAGTATTTAAGCCTTGTATATCATGGACTTGGTTTTGAAAATCCGATTCAGTTTACTTCGGCGATACTGATGCTTCTTATTCTGGTATTTGTATTTAAGAACATATTCCTCTTTTTCCTGAACAAGGTTCAGTTAAGGTTCGTATTCACCAACCAGTTTGCAACATCCCAAAGGATGATGGTGAATTTTATAAATCGTCCCTATGAATATTATCTCAATGCTGATACTTCTGTGATCCAGCGTATGATCACATCAGATGTTATCAATATGTACGGTCTTATCCTTAATGTGCTGCAGCTTATAAGCGAAGCTATCGTATTTGTCTGCCTTGTGGTACTGCTCTTTGTACAGGATGCTGTTATGACTATCTTCATAGCATCAATCCTTGTAGTTACGCTTATTGTCATCAAGGTATTTATCAAACCTGTTATGAAAAAATCCGGTGAAGAGAACCAGAATTTCTACAGCGGCCTTTTCAAATGGATATCAGAATCAGTAATGGGAATAAAGGAGATCAAGATAGCATCCAAGGAAGGCTATTTTATCGATGAATACTCAGCTTGTGGTAACGGATATGTTAAGGCTGTGCAGAGATATAACCTTTTTACTGCAACTCCAAGACTCCTTATCGAGACAGTTGCCATAAGCGGAATGATAGGATATATCCTTGTTGTGATGCAAAGAGGGGTAGAAGGTACTGAACTTATAGGTACACTTGCAGTTCTTGCTATGGCAGGCAGCAGGCTCCTTCCAAGCGCTAACCGCATTAATAACTATCAGACTTCGATCGCATATTTTGAACCCTTTATAGATAATGTATACAATAACCTCCAGACTGAGATTCACGATACGAGCGTAAGGTACGATCCTACTGCTTATACAAGGGCAAGAGATGCAGTCAAGATGCCGGTTAAGAACGTGATCGAACTCAAGGATATCAAGTATCGTTATCCGAATGCTGAAAGCTATGTATTAAACGGCGCAGATATGACAATACCTGTTGGAAAGTCAGTAGGTATCGTTGGTTCATCAGGAGCCGGCAAGACAACTATAGTAGACGTGATGCTGGGACTTCTTAATATTGAAGGTGGAAGTGTACTTGCAGATGGTGTTAATGTTCGTGACAACTATCAGGGATGGCTTAAGAATATAGGCTATATCCCTCAGACTATCTTCATGATCGATTCTACGATAAGGAAGAATGTAGCATTCGGTATTAAGGACGAAGATATAGATGATGCCAAGGTATGGCAGGCTCTTAAAGAGGCCAGCCTGGATGAGTATGTAAGAAGCCTTCCGGAAGGCCTTGATACGCAGATCGGCGAAAGAGGTATAAGGCTATCCGGTGGTCAGCGCCAGAGGATAGGTATTGCAAGAGCTCTGTTTGAAGATCCTGAAGTTCTGGTTCTTGATGAAGCAACTTCAGCTCTTGATGGCGAGACAGAGAAGGCTATCATGGATTCAATTAATTCACTTCATGGTAGGAAGACTCTTATCATCATCGCGCACAGACTTCAGACTATTGAAAAGTGCGATATGGTATATAGGATCGAAGACGGCAAGGCAAGTAGAGAGCGCTGATCAAAGCATATATATCATTTAAATAGCTGATCATTATGGCGTGCAAATGACTGGCAGAACCGCCGCTTCATGAATTGGGCACGAAGAAATCTGACTTTAGTTATAACAGGCTTGATATAAACTGCTTGTAGGGAGAGAGTTATGGAGTACAAAAAGAGGAAGGCTAATTTTGAAATCTTAAGAGTTATAGCCATAATAATGGTTCTGATACTGCATTATCTAAGTCAGACCGGTAACCTTCTGGAAGTTGGCGTATCTCCGTCTTCAAGACAGATCACGGGGCAGTTTATCGAATCGTTTTGCATAGTTGCAGTTAATGTATGGGTACTTATAAGCGGATATTTTCTTTCAAAGTCGGCTTTTAAGCTTACAAGGATCTTGCAGCTTCTGGCACAGGTTTATTTTTATACTATCCTTGTAACTATTGTAATGCAGATAGCAGGTACTGCCAGCGTGGCAGAAACAGACAGGATCTATAAGACCACCCAGTACCTTTTTCCTATATCATCTGAGCATTATTCTTTTGCAACAGCATATATCCTACTGTACGTGATCGCACCTGTCCTTAATAAGGGCGTACTCTATATGACAAGGAAGCAGATCAAGTATACGATAATAGGCCTTCTTGTATGGTTTTGCATTATCAAGAGTATAGTCCCTGTGATATTCCCTACGGATATGTTTGGATATAACCTTGACTGGTACATATGCCTCTATCTTATAGCTGCATATATCAGAAAATATAATGTCAGGATCCTTACAGGATTTGGAACAAGTGCGCTTTTGTTCATAGTATCAGGTCTTGGCAACTTTGCGGTATCTATGGTATTCCACCGCATCAACCTGACATCTGGCAGATTCACTTATTTTGCAACAGTTCCTGCTCATTATAATTTCATCCTGTGCCTTACGGGGGCGCTGGGACTCTTTTCCATGTTCAGATATATGAAAGTTTCTGAGAATGCTTTTACCAAGGCAGCCAGAGTCCTTGCGCCGTTTAGCTTTGGGGTATATCTATTGCATGAGCATATTGAGATCAGGGATAGATGGGTGACATGGCTGTCAGGCCTTGGAATCGTAGGAGAGGCTTCTCCATCAGCTTTGGGAATGGTATTTCATATGATAAGATGCGTGCTGATACTCTTTGTATGCTGTATATTTGTTGATTTTATAAGAAGCCAGATATTTGAATTTGTAAGAAGAGTATTATCAGGAACCAGGCTGTTTAAATGGTTTGGAATAATTGACGCGGAGCTTGCTGTTGATAAGGAAAAATAAGGCTTAGTCATGGCAAATGCGACGTAAGTAAAATAACTCCCAATACACTTTATAATACGGTCAGATCAGTGAAAAGCCAAAATACTATAAATCGAACTAACAGGATCAGTATATGAAAAAGAAGACTTCGCTTAAAAATATTGGACTTTTTTTTATAATCTATACGGTTATATACCTGGCTATAACAGGCCTTATATATTATTATTTCAATGCTCAGAACAAGAGCATGGTATATCATTATGATGGCTGGTATCAGCATATCAAGGCCCTCACCTATTATTCCCAGTGGCTTAGAGATAGTATAGTAAGCCTTCTTCATGGAGAAGGGCTAAAGACTTGGACATTTGGAATCGGATACGGCGCAGATATTATCACGACATTGTCTTACTATTGTATAGGCGATCCTCTTACTCTTGTTTCATTTTTTTTCTCAAGGGGCAATATCATATATCTGTATCACTTCCTGCTTCTTCTAAGACCTTATCTTGGAGGCCTGTTCTTTGCAGCGTACTGCTATTACAAGCTTTCACATGACAGATATGACCAAAACACTAGTATTGCAGGGGGCGGGATAAGCTTGCCTGTGATGATTGGTGCTGCAATTGCTTATGACTTTAGCGAAGTGACTTTATATCTTGGTCGCTGGCATCCCTATTTTATTATCCCGCTTGTTATATTCCCGCTTATCCTTCTGGGAGTAGAGAAGATCTTTTGTGAAAAAAAGCCCTGGCTTTATATAATAGCTGTATTTCTGGGAGGTATCAGTAACTTTTATTTCTTCTATATGATGATGCTGTTTACTGCTATGTATATCATTGTCAGAGGATTTAGAAATTGGAATATTGCGGAATATTCAAGCTATGCAAGCATAGAATCTGAAGATTATAAGCGTAAATCTAAAGATGATAATTATAAATCTAAAGATGATAAGTATAAATCTGAAGATAATAAACATAACTCTAAAGATCAGGAGTCTAAAGGAAAAAAGACTTTAGTATTATCCGGTATCAGATCATATATATTTGGTATACTTCCTTTTGCGCCGTATACCCTTCTTGGAATAGGCCTTGCTGCAGTAATGTTTCTTCCTATCGTGATTTCTTTTGTCCAGAATCCAAGATCAGGACTGGATTTTGCGGTATATACATTATATGAGCCAAGGTATTATGTAAGGCTTCTTAGAAATCTTATAACATTTGTTGATCATCCTATGTATGATACTCAGGTTGGTCTTGCATCACCTGTAATAGCGGCGATTATTCTTGTATTCTGCGTTAAGGGTCATAAGAGACTTAAAGTTGTAACTGTTCTTACAGCTATGGGACTTATACTGCCTGTATGTGGATGGGGGCTCAACGGCTTTTCTTATATGATCAACAGATGGACCTTTGCAGTAGTCATGCTGGGATGCTATATACTTGTAGCTTTATTTGAAGAGATCATGTCTCTTTCTGCTATAAGATCCTTAGTATTTGCGCTATTATGTTTCGGCTATGCCTGCCTTTTAAAAGGACTTCATCTTCTTAACGGTGAAGACATAAATCCAAGAGATAACGCAAGAGTTTCTATAAGAATACTTATTATTTTTGCCCTTATAGTCCTTGTTAATTCCATAGTCAGGAATAATTCAAGGTTTGCCTATACTAAGAGAAAAGATGTATTTAGGGTTATAGTGGGAACGATTGCTATGGCTCTTACAGTGACATCTGTTGTTTACAATATCTATTACGGATATGAGGGATCAAAAGGCAATTTCTCGCAGGATTTTATGGACAAGATGAATGCGCAGGAATATGAAACTCAGATCATGAACAATGAGGTCCTTGCTGTTGAGAAAGCTGCAAGTCTTGATTCTGTTTCGGATTCGCTGTACAGATATTCAGGATATGATCTTGTATGGAATGGCGGAATCCTTGACGGAGTATCATCAACTGATTTTTATTTCAGCCTTGCTAATGGGAATATATCTAATTTCTTGACACTTCTTGGAGTCAAGGAACAGTTCACATTTGGTTATCAGGGACTTGACGAGAGATTCATACTTAATACACTTGCAAATGTGAGATATTATACGATATCAGCTTATGATGAATCACAGACTCAGTTTGTACCATTTGGGTTTACACAGCGTTATGACGTTCCTGAAGGAGAGATCCCATGGAGTACGGTTACTAACTACAAGGTATTTTCAAATGTTATGCCATTATCTGTAGGCATGAATTATACAGGTTATATTACTGAGTCCGATTTTATGAATGCAAGCCTTGCTGAGCGCCAGGAGATGATAGCTCAGGGCGTTGTAGTATCAGATGAGGCAGCTGACAAGCTTGCAGCTATGGGGTATGATGCCTGTGAACCGGAATATACTCAGATAGATATTCCCTATACGATAAGCGTAAGTGACGGTGTGACTGTAACTGATAACGCATTTGTAAGTAGCGTAGATGGAGGTACTGTAACCTTCAATTTCCAGGGAATGCCTAACTGTGAGACCTATCTTTGCATCAAAGATCTTGTATGCAAGGATGATGAGAACGCAAGATTTCTTCTTACATTTGAAGGCTTTTATGATGCAGATGCACAGGGAGAGCCATATGTGACCAAGACACTTATGTATCAGACTCCTCTTAGTCAGTTCTATAGTAACTGGCATGATTTTATCATCAATATGGGTATGAGGGCTGATGCTTCATACTCTATAAGGCTTACACTTCCTGCAGATGCAACATACTCTTTTGACAATATCAGTATTGTATGTCAGCCTATGGACATGGCTGCTGCGAAGATGATGGAGCACCTATCTGAGCCTATGACAGATCTTGACCTTCATCTAAGCCAGGAAGCTCATGCTACAGATACTGTTACAGGTAATGTATCTCTTTCTAAAGATAGCCTTGTACTTCTTAGTATTCCATATACAAAGGGATGGACAGCATATGTAGACGGAGAAAAGACAGATCTTGTACAGGCAGATGTGATGTATATGGCAGTTCCTGTTTCGGCCGGTGATCATACGATAGAGCTTAGATATCATACTTCAGGGCTTATGACAGGTTGCATTGTCTCTATAGTGTCACTACTTGTTTTGATACTATTCATGGTATATGTAAGGAATAAAGGCAGGAAGCGCATATCTGAAGATGTTTAAGGATTATGGGAGCTGATTCACAGATGAGTATATTTTCTTTTTTTAAAAAAAGACTAAAAAAATTTCAGACCATATCAGAACTTGTTATATTTCCGGTGCTCCTTTTTCTCTACCCTTTTGTGGCAGTGGATCAGGGGATAGATTTAAGTGACGTAACATACAGTCTTGGTAACTACCAGTTCTTCGATGCTATGGATACCAACTGGAAGCTGTCTATATTTATTCCAAGTCTTGTGGGTCACCTTATGACATACCTCCCGGGCGCAGGTACAATGCTTGGGATGAAGATATATACTACGCTTTTTGTATCTATGATGGCGCTTATCGTATACTATGCTCTTAAGACCATAATTCCCGGGTGGATGATCTTTGTCGGTGAGTGGATAGCTATAAGTCTTAGCTGGTGTCCTTATGTGATCTTATATAATTACATGACATACCTTTTTATGACTTTAGGACTTTTGTTTCTTCTGGATGGCATCATGACCTTTGAAGGCAGAAAGCAGGATATACGTCTGTTTCTGGCAGGAGTCTTCCTTGGATGCAACGTACTTGTCAGACTTCCGAATGTGCTGGAAGCTTCTTTTATCCTGATACTCTTTTTTGCTGTCTATGTTAATAAAGAGAAGATCCAGACCCTTATCCATAGAACAGCTGTGTGCGTAGTGGGATATATTGCAGGTGCTGCGATCCCTCTTATGATCGCGATCTTCATGTACGGACCTTCAGCCTATGCATCAATGCTTAAGTGGCTTTCTTCTGTGTCCGGTGATTCCGGTAATTCTCACAGCATGGCAGCTACAACTCTTTTAACTCTCAGCGCTTACAGGACCACAGCTTCCAAGATGGCGGTCATGATTCCATGTATAGTAGTCGGAGTTATACTTTTTTATCTGATCAGTAAGAGGACGGCCGGTATCAGGATCCTTAATATAGCTAAGATCATCTATCTTGCAGGGATACTGGTACTTGTGAAGTTCTATTTCTCTAACGGGGTATTTACGACTAATTACTGGTATTATGATTCTATGTTTCAGGTTGCTATGATGTTCATAGTATTAAGTCTGGTTCTTGATATACTTGATATTCTTTCTGCTTTTGCAGAAAGAACTGATCTGGTTGTAATAATGCCCGGGACGCAGGGGGAGAGGATCATGGCCTTTCTATCTCTTATGGTGATAGTGATAACCCCCTTTGGAAGCGATAACTATACATTCCCCATAGTTAACAACCTCTTCCTTGTAGCGCCTATTACACTTGCCCAGTTAAGGCGCGTTGCAAGAAGAGCTACATCTGTTCATATGCCTAGAACGGGGCTAAGGACACAGGAAGCCAGAGATAAGTTTGATCTTGAATGCGCAGTGCATTTTCCATGGAAGTATATGTGCGTTATGATAGTATTTGTAGTTATAATACAAGGAACCTTGTTCAAGGCGGGATATTCTTTTGTGGATGGAGCAGATGGCAGGCCAAGAGATAGCAAGGTGACATCTGTAGACAAGCTCGAAGGCCTATATACTACAAGCGATAATGCAGTCGAGATTGAAAAGTTATATAAAGTCTTTAAAGACAATGACCTTTTTGATCATGAACTTCTGCAGTTTGGAGAATCCCCCGGACTTTCATATGCGTTTGATATGAAGCCGGCTATTTATACGACATGGCCTACTCTTGAAAGTAATACCGTTGATATATTTGATGATGCTTTAATGAATATTTCAGCAAGACCTGTTATCATTACAGATGCTGATATGATGACAGAATATCAGGACAGCCCTTCGGTTTTAAGTAAGATTGATATATTATTGGACTATATTGCGTCAAACGATTATAATATAGTCTTTGAGGACGAAAATTATATAGTCTATGTACCGTGTGATTGAGTCTTTATCTTTTTTGCAAAGAATCGCAATATAATAGTTAGGAGAATTTATGGTGGCTTTAGAAGAAAAGAAGGATATTTTTGACAGGATCATGTCGCTTCCTGTCCTGAATATATTTGAACCCTTTTATAAAAAGCATAAGGAAGGACTTTTGTACCTCTTTTTTGGAGGACTTGCTTTCTTTTTAAGTATCTTCCTGTATTGGTTCATGTATAGTGTTATGCATCTTAATGAGCTTGTTAACAACACTATTGACTGGATCATATGCGTTGCTTTTCAGTTTTTTACCAACAGAACCTGGGTATTTGATGGCAAGGTTGATAATACCAGAGATTTTGTAAAGCAGGCAGCATCCTTCACATTAGGAAGGCTTTTTACTCTTGTAGTTGAAGATGTGCTTTTGTTTATCTTTATAACACTTCTTGGCTTTGCTCAGATGCCTGTAAAGCTTGCTGCTACATTTGTAGTAATTGCGCTGAATTATGTTATCAGTAAGCTGTTTGTATTTAAAGAGAAATAAAGTACATTGATGTTTGGTAGTAGATATTGTACGAACATACTACTGTATAAAGCTAAAAGTGCATTGTCTTAGTACACATAAAGTAATGATCTATTCTAAATAACTGACGGATGTCAGTAGACAGCAAATTAAGAGACTATATAATAAGATTGCCAGCCTCTTAGGGAGAAAAGCTTATGAACGATAATTTTATTCCTTTTAACATTCCACCTTTTACAGGTAAAGAAATGGATTATATCCGCGTATGCGTTGATAATCAGAAGATATGCGGCGATGGTGAATTCACAGCAAGAGATAATGAGTGGATTGAGAAGAAGACAGGAGTTACTAAAGCGCTTCTTACAACATCCTGCACACATGCTA
>JAEEGF011717142.1_pt1 | contig 15028 bp, 11 predicted proteins | sample 9134171 | NCBI WGS metagenome assembly JAEEGF01 (sample SAMN16246542, study PRJNA631951) | gut metagenome | biome: gut microbiome; feature: rumen; material: AP-attached | host: Bos | place: Iran: Karaj | collected 2018-10 | reverse complement strand
AACTTTAATATCGCCCCGAATGTTACTATGAGCAGTCGTAAGACTGTGAATAGTAACAAAATTTTCAGGAGGAGCGGAATGCATTTCGTTGATGCGAAGGGAATATTAACAACCAGCGGCGGGGGCTGCGGCATGAATATTTACAGAGGCTGTACCCACGGCTGCATATATTGCGACAGCAGGAGCAAGTGCTACCAGTTCACCCACGATTTCGAGGACATCGAGGTCAAGCAGAACGCTCCGCAGCTTCTGGAGGCGGCACTTAAGTCCAAGCGCAAAAAATGCATGATCGGCACCGGCGCCATGTCCGATCCCTACATGCACTGCGAAGAGCAGCTGGGCCTCACAAGAAAGTGCCTGGAGATCATCCACAGGTACGGCTTCGGCCTTGCTATTCAGACCAAATCCGACCGGATCCTTCGGGACATAGACCTTCTGGAGGAGATAAATAAGGACACCAAGTGCGTGGTCCAGATGACTCTCACCACCTTTGATGATGAGCTCTGCAGCATAATTGAGCCAAAGGTCTGCAACACCAAAAGGCGCCTGGAAGTCCTTGCCAGGATGCAGGAGCGGGGCATTCCAACCCTGGTGTGGCTTACGCCGATCCTTCCTTTTATCAACGACACAGAGGAAAACGTGGGCCGGATCCTTAAGGCCTGCGCCCAGGTAGGAGTAAAGGGCATCATGGACTTTGGCATGGGGCTCACCTTAAGAGAAGGGGACAGAGAGTACTACTACGCCGCTCTCGATAAGCATTTTCCCGGCCTCAAGAAAAGATACATCGAAACCTACGGAAACGCCTACGAGCTTCCAAGTCCCAACTCACGGGAGCTTCTTGCTCTTTTAAAGAAGATATGTCATGCTAACAACATGCTTTATAAGCCCGATGACTGCTTTAGATATCTCAGGGAATTTCCCGATAAATACAAGCAAATGAGCTTATTCGACCTATAAGCAAAAAGGAGATAAATATGAAGAAACTTCAATTGACCAAGTACACCGATTTTATCGTTGAGAAGACCACAGAGCTTCTTAACATTGATTCACCTACAGGCTACACCAGCGAAGCCGCAGAGTGGGTAAAAAAGGAATTTGAAGCCCTGGGCTTTAAGTCCCACCTCACCACCAAGGGCGGCGTCATCGTTGATTTTGGCGGAAAAGACAAAAAGGACGGCCTTCTTCTTGAGGCTCACGTGGACACTCTGGGCGGCATGGTTGCCACCATCAAGGAAAACGGAAGACTCCAGCTCACCAACCTTGGCGGAATGAACCCCAACAACGCAGAGACCGAGAACGTCCGCGTTGTCACCAAGTTTGACGGAATCTACGAGGGCACCTTCCAGCTCAAGAACGCCTCCATCCACGTCAACGACAAGTACAACGAGGAAAAGAGAACCTGGGATACCTGCGAAGTGGTTCTTGATGAGGACGTTAAGAAAAAAGACGATACATTAAAGCTGGGCATCTCCGTTGGAGACATCGTCTGCTTTGAGCCCAACGTAAGGGTTACCAAGTCAGGCTACATCAAGTCCAGATTCCTGGATGACAAGCTCAGCGTAGGCATCCTCCTGGGTCTTGGCAAGTATATCAAGGAAAAGAAGATCACTCCCAAGCGCGCTCTTTACGCCCACATCACAGTATTTGAAGAGGTTGGCCACGGCGGCTGCGGCAGTGTTCCCGAGGGCTGCACCGAGGCTATTTCCGTGGACATGGGCTGCGTGGGCGACGGCCTCACCTGCACAGAGAAGCAGGTTTCCATCTGCGCCAAGGACAGCGGCGGCCCTTACAGCTACGAGATCGTGAAGGGCCTTGTGGAGGCAGCAAAAAAGAGCGGTGCTGACTACGCCGTTGATATCTATCCTCACTACGGAAGCGACGTTGAGGCAACTCTTCGCTCAGGAAATGATTTAAAGCACGGCCTTATCGGTGCCGGAGTTTACGCATCCCACGGCTACGAGAGAAGCCACAGAGACGGCGCTGAGAACGTTTTAAGGCTCCTGATCCAGTATTCCTTATAACCTGTTTTCACAAAAAGAGGGGTAATTAAATATGTCAGATTTTCAGATCAGAAAGTTCACTATCGGAAAGCCGCTTAACACCGGCGCTGTTGTGATGGAAGGGCTGGCGCCTGAGGCTTATGAAGCGGATGAAAAGGGCTGTTTTTCCATAAAAACTGCCTTTGACGAGAGCCTTGTCGTAGATGTGACTAACAAAGAGATCTCTTTTAACATGGCAAAAGACCTCTATGTCTTTGGCCTTGGAGAGACCATCCGCGGCATCAACAAAAGAGGCTGGCAGTACTTCAGTAACAACTCTGACGAGCCTCACCACGAGGAGGCCAAGAGGTCCCTTTATGCAGCCCACAATTTCCTTATTCCGGATGATGGAGTTAAGTGCTTCGGTCTTTTCATAGACCATCCCGGAAATGTGGATTTTGACATAGGCTACACCGATCCGGACCTTTTGACCATTAGGTTCGAGGACATGGACCTGGATCTGTATATTTTTGACGGAAAAGAGCCCGTGGACCTGGTCAAGGGCCTTCGCGGCCTTACGGGAAAAAGCTATATCCCGCCCAAGTGGGCCTTCGGATACGGCCAGAGCAGGTGGGGCTACAAGACCGCAGATGAGCTCAGGGCTGTGGCCAAGGGCTACAAAGATCAGGGCATTCCCCTTGATATGATCTACATGGACATAGATTACATGCAGGATTTCAAGGATTTCACCGTGAATCCCGAGAGATTTCCTGATTTCCCCGCCTTTGTTCAGGAGATGAAGGATCAGGGCATTCACCTGGTTCCCATCATCGACGCCGGAGTCAAGATGGAAGAGGGCTACGACGTTTACGAAGAGGGTGTTAAGAACGACTTTTTCTGCAAAAAGGAGGACGGAACCAACCTGGTGGCAGCAGTGTGGCCGGGGAAAGTTCACTTTCCGGATTTCCTTAATTCCAAGGCAAGAGAGTGGTTCGGGGATAAGTACAAGATCCTCACAGATGCAGGAATTGAGGGCTTTTGGAACGATATGAATGAGCCTGCCATTTTTTACACCGAGGATCATCTGAAGGAAGTTTTCGCAGAGATCAGGGAGTGTGAGAAAAAAGAGCTGGATATCTGGGGCTTTTTCCAGTTCAGGGGCCTGATCCAGTCCATCGCCAACAACCCGGAGGATTACAGGCGATTCTTCCATGATTTTGACGGGGTAAAAGTACGCCACGACAAGGTCCACAACCTCTACGGCTTCTATATGACAAGAGCCGCCGGAGAGGCTTTTGAGAGAAACAATAAAGACAAGAGGATACTGATGTTTTCCAGAGCCTCCTACATTGGAATGCACAGGTACGGCGGCATCTGGACCGGTGACAATATGTCCTGGTGGAGCCATATTCTCCTGAACATCTGGCAGATGCCTTCCCTGAATATGACAGGCTTTTTGTACAGCGGGGCCGATACCGGCGGCTTTGGCTGCGATACCACTGAGGATCTGTTGATGAGATGGATTCAGGTCAGCATGTTTACGCCTCTGTTCAGGAATCATTCTGCCATGGGAACTAGAGAGCAGGAGCTGTATCATTATAAGGATAAAGAGTCCTTTAAGAACATGATCGAGCTGAGATATGCTCTTATTCCCTATATTTACTCGGAGTTTATGAAAGCAGCCCAGAATAACGGAATGTATATTAAGCCCCTGGCCTTTGAATATAGGACGGATAAAAGAGCACGAGAGACGGAGGATCAGATTCTGGTGGGGGATAGCATTATGATCGCGCCGGTTTATCAGCAGAATAAGACCGGCAGATATGTGTATCTTCCGGAGGATATGAAGCTCCTTCGCTTTAGAAGCTACAATGATTTTGACGAGGAAGATCTCCCTGCCGGAGACCACTACCTCACTGCAAACCTGAACGAAGTCCTGGTATTCCTTCGCCCCGGTCACATCCTTCCTCTGACCACTCCTGCCCCCAATGTGGCCTCCCTTAACTTCAGGGATTTGAGCTACATCGGATACAAGGCCGCTCCCGGGAGCTTCACATTATATACGGATGAATGCTGACTTCCATAAAAAAGTGATGGTTACGTTTCGTTCTGCGGATGTCAAGAGGCTTTCGCGGCATAAATCCTCGCGCGAGACAGTATATGGCTCCCCGCCAAGCGTTTGGCGCTGCGGTTTATTCCACGGTCCTCTTGACATCCTTGCCCACCTGCGGGGAAGCATCGTGCCGATAACGGGGAACTGAAAAAAACTCAGGTTCTTCCGTTATCGGTGTTTTATTGTACGCAGGTGGGGGCACTCCACTCACTCTTTGGCAACGGAAGTTTTTTGCATGGGCTCTGCCCCTGCACCCCGGCCTCCTCCAAGGAACTGAAGGTTACTAGCACACGCAAATTGGTCATCCCTATAATTTTGCGTGTTTATGAGCTGTAAATCTGAGAGAAATAGGATAAGAATGCAGGTTTGAAGCTGTTTTATCCTAGTAAATTCTTGGAAAAGTAGGATAAGATCAATGAATTTTCAATGTTTTATCCTATGATTTTTGAAAAAATGCGAGTGCACGATATTTTAATATTGCAATATCGATAAAAAATAGGATAAGACGCACCATTCCCGTGTATCTTATCCTATTTTGCTTGCGGGAAGAGAGTTCAACGATACTTCAGCAGCCAATTTCTACCTTGAGCGTGAATGAAGTCAAGGAACCGTGGAATAAACCGCAGCGCCAGAGGCTGATGGGGAGCCATGGAGTGCCCCGCGCGAGGATTTATGCCGCGAAAGTCCTTGACGGAATGGAGCGACCAACCCTTAACCCCCGGGATGGCACCTCGAGTGCCATCCCTTGATTATCCAGGGGGACTTCCGGCTGCCACAGAGCAAGCGGGGTGAGATAAGTAACATGAAATTGGGGCTTAAGTTGTATCTCCTTCGGTGGCATGTTACAATCAGCTTGTTGCAATGACTTACGTCAGAAAGGAGTATTACTATGGAACCTATTAAGAGTATAGATGCAGAAGACGATCAGTTCGCCTACAGATATGACACACAGCTTCTGATTGATAGAAGAGATAAAGATCTTGATGAAGACGAGATTTCAGATTACATAACAACCCACTTCGAGGGCAATTCCCTCATTGCTGCAGGGGACGAGGATCTGGTGAAGATCCATTTCCACACCAACGAGCCCTGGAAGGTGCTTGAATACTGCAATACCGTTGGAGAGATCTACGATATCGTTGTGGAGGACATGATCAGACAGTCCGCCGGCCTTCAGGGATAAATGAGAAATATCATCAGTTAACAAAATACAAGGAGTACAGACCATGACATTACTTGAACAGTATTTAGAGAAAAAGAAAGAAATCAACTATTTAGGCCACGCTACAGGCCTTATGTACTGGGATCTGGAGACCACAGCTCCCGACGGAGCAAAGGAGAAGCTCTCCGACGCCCTCACATATTTTTCCACAGAAAGCTTCAAGAAATCCACCAGCGACGAGTATTACGACCTGGTTACCAAGCTGGCTGAGCCCGAGGAGTTCGAGAAGCTGGACGACGTTATGAAGTTCGACATCATGAGAAATAAGAGGGATCTTGATAAAATGAGACGCCTTCCCGCTGAGGTTTACGAGGAGTCCGTTAAGGTGACCAACAAGTCCGCCATCATCTGGCCCAAGGCTAAGCAGACCAACGACTGGAGCATCTACAAGGATCCCCTGGCTGCAACCATCGAGATGACAAAAAAGGTTAAGAGCTACACAGATCCCGGTAAGGATGTTTATGATGCTCTTATCGACGACTACGAAGAGGGCATGACCCAGGACACCATCGACAGAGTATTCGGCGAGCTCAGAGAAGAGCTGGTTCCCCTGGTAAACAAGGTTGTTGCCGCACCTCAGCCCGACTCATCCAAGTTCACCTTCAAGGTTCCCGCCCACGTTCAGGCAGAGCTTTGCAAGTACATCGTTGAGTACATGGGAATGGATATGAACAGATTCGCCCAGAGCGAGACAGAGCATCCTTTCACCACTAACATGAACATCGACGATGTGAGAATTACCAACCATTACAAGGAGCACGCCTTCATCGAGCCTCTTTTCAGCGCTATTCACGAAGGCGGCCACGCTCTTTTTGAGCAGAACGTTGATCACAAATACGAGGGAACAGCAGGCGCAAGCATCAGCTACATGGGCCTTCACGAGAGCCAGTCAAGATTCTACGAGAACATCCTCGGAAGAAACATCAACTTCTGGAAGCCCATCTGGCCTAAGATGTGCGAGATGATCCCTGAGCTTAAGGAGATCGGCATCGAGGAGTTCTACAGAGAGATCAACCACGTTCAGAACAGCTTCATCCGTACCGAGGCTGACGAGCTTACATATTGCCTCCACGTAATCCTTCGCTACGAGATCGAAAGAGAGATCTTCAAGGGCAATGTGACCGTTGAGGACCTTCCAAAGGTTTGGAATCAGAAGATGGAGGAGCTTCTCCACATCACACCTAAGACAGACGCAGAGGGCGTTCTTCAGGATATGCACTGGTCCGACGGAAGCTTTGGCTACTTCCCTTCATACCTTCTCGGAAGCATCTACGACGGAATGTTCCTTGAGGCAGTAGAGAAGGACCTTGGAAGCATCGACGATATCCTTGCTGCCGGCGACATCAAGAAGATCACCGCATGGCTTAAGGAAAATATCCACCAGTACGGCGCCACAAGAATCTCTTCAGAAGTTCTGAAGGAGGTTTGCGGTCAGGAGCTTTCAGCTCAGCCTATTATCAAGTATTTCAAGGAAAAATATACTAAGATTTACTCGCTTTAATTTTATAAACAAGAACATGAGGGGTATGAAAAAATGGAAGGATACGAGAATTTAACTCCGGACAGACTTACCGACGACCGGAGATATGACTCTTTTACAAACGGCAAGGTGCTTCTTGGGAAAAAGAAGCACCATCTTCCTGCCATGGGCTGGAACTCCTGGAATGCCTTCGGAAGCGGCAATACAGAGGCTCTAACCAAGGCCATGGCAGATAAATTCATAGAGCTGGGCCTCAAGGACCTGGGCTATGAATTCATCGTTCTTGACGACGGCTGCTATAAGAATCAGAGGGTAGACGGCCTTCTTTCCAACGAGGAAGTGAAGTTCCCCGGCGGCTTCAAGGCACTTTCCGATTACATCCATGAAAAAGGCCTTAAATTCGGCATGTACAACGACATCGGCAGCAATCTCTGCGCCGGCGCCGCTGTGGGCACCTGCGGTCATGAAAAGGAAGATGCCAAAAGCTACGTATCCTGGGGCGTGGATTTCCTCAAGGTGGACAACTGCTATTATCTTTTTGACAATGCGACCTTTTCCAATCCCACCAACGCCCGCTTTACCTTCGCTCCCGCCATCTCAGCTGTCACTCTTAAGTTAGCAGCAAAAGAGGAGACCTTCACCTGCGGCACAAACCTTCAGGTCAGCGGCAACGGCGTAAAGACAGAGCTTCTGGAGGGAAAGAACTTCTTTTCCAATATAGGAACCTTCGACGGCACCGGCCCTGAGCAGACTCCCGTGGGAGAAGAGAGCGGCGAGATCTATTTCGACATCGATATCCCAGAAGATGGAACCTACACAATTTCAGTGGAGCACATTAACGGAGCCCAGTCCGGCATGGGCAGCTGGCTTCAGGTGGCTGCGCAGTATCAGGACGAGACCCTGTATCTTTTTGATGATTTCTTTGGAAAACAGCCTGAGATCACCGAGGAGAACAAGGATCCCAAGAACCCGCCGGCCCACACAGAGATCCTTACTACGGACATAGAAGCTCAGCTTAAAAAGGGCAAGTGCAGGATCCGTCTTATGAACCACAGACGTCAGGAGAACACCCTTAATTCCTACGCAAGACTCTTAGAGGGCCTTAATGAGGCAGCTCCCGATCACGATATCATCTACTCCGCCTGCGAGTGGGGCAAGACCCAGCCACAGAACTGGGGCTACAAGGTATGTGACTCCTGGAGAATCCTCAATGACATCACCTTCAGAGTCGGCAGCGACGGAGATCCCGGCGTAGGCACCTGGACCGGAGATTACACCACCAGCGTGGCTACTCAGTACAGCAAGGCTGTTATCATGGACGAATTCGCCGGCCTTGATAAGGGTTGGAATGACCCGGATATGCTGATGATCGGCATGAACGGCCTTAACGAGACCCAGAACAGGACCCATATGACCATGTGGGCAATGATGAATTCCCCTCTGATGCTGGGGCTGGACCTCAGAAGAGTGGAAAAGGGCGATGAGCTCTACAACATAATCGCCAACAAAGACGTAATTGCCCTTAACCAGGACAGCCTTGGAATCCAGGCCAAGAGAGTATTCTCAAGCCTTGCCAAGGAGGATCCTTCCAAGGAGTACATAAGAGACATAGACAGAGTGGACATTCTTGTTAAGCCTCTTTCCGAGGACCGCTTCGCCATCAGCTTTATCAACGTAGCTGAGACCGACAAGAGCGAGGAATACTCCGTAGACATGGCTCTTATTAAGAAATTCCTCGGGGACAAGGTAAAAGAATCCTCAGAATACAAAGTAAAAGATGTCTGGACAAAGCAGGAGAATACTAACACCACAGGAACCTTCACCGTTAAGGGCCTGAAAGCCTGTGACAACGTAACAATCGTCGTAACTCCCTGCTAAGCCGGACTAAGGAAATATATGAAATCAAAAGAATTTGTTGAAGCACTTATAAACGCATACTTCGAAAAGACAGGAAACGACCTCACGGATGAGGACGTTTCCCTTTTTGAGTATTATCTTCACGACGGCGTCATTCCAAGAAGACTTGCCGCCAGAGTGGTGCATCTTTTTATGACAAGGATCCTGAATATCCCTGATATCGACTGGGACGAGGCTCTGAAGCTCCGTGACATCTACGAGTGCAGATCCTGCGCCAACGCCATCGCCCAGGTCTACCAGAGGGGCATCATGCTCCCTCTTGATGAGGACAGATTTGGCCTTTCCGAGGATGTGACCCCCGAGGCCCTTGAAAGAATCATTGACAGATTATACTGCGTGGAATTATGATTGAGTTCGTGACTTTTTACAGAATAAAATCTAACGAGAATCGAGATAAAAGATGAATTCCATTGCAGAATTTTTAAAGAAAATGAAATCTGACCCTGTGCTGATTGCAGCCTGGATACTGGCTGTTATATCAGCTTTTTTTGTGCACCCGGATAAGGCCTACATCGGTTATATAGACTTCAGGTCCTTAGGAATCCTCTGGGGACTTATGGTGATAGTTCAGGGCCTTAAGGAGAACTCAGTCTTTGAGCAGGTGGCAGCAGGCCTTTTAAAGAGGGTAAAGAATCCCTGGCAGCTGTCTCTGGTGCTGATCTTCCTTTGCTTTATCAGCAGCATGCTCATAACCAACGACGTGGCTCTTATAACCTTCGTGCCCTTCGCCATTATGATCCTGAAGGGCTGCAAAAAGGAAAAGCTCATGATCCCTTTGATCGTGCTTCAGACCATCGCCGCCAACCTGGGCAGCATGCTGACCCCCATCGGCAATCCCCAGAACCTGTACCTTTTCGGGCTGACAGGAATGCACATAACCACCTTCCTTATGACCATGCTTCCCTACACCCTGGCAGCAGCGGTACTTCTTGGAGCCGCAACCTTCTTTTTACCTGAGAAAAAAGGCACTCTTTCTGCCAATAAGGATGTTCTTACTTCGGATAGACCCGGCAAACCAAGGCAGATCGCCATTTACTGCGTATTGTTTGTTATAGCCCTGCTTACAGTACTTCGTCTGATACCCTGGTTTGTAACAGCTCTTATTATCCTGGCTGTGGTCCTTGTGATGGATCAGAAGATCATCGGAAGGGCAGACTACATCCTGCTTTTGACCTTCATCGGATTCTTTATCTTTACCGGCAATATGGCAAGGATAGAGGCTGTCAGCGATTTCCTGAAATCTGTGGTGGAGGGCCATGAATTCGCGGTGTCCGTCATCGCCAGCCAGTTTATCAGTAACGTGCCTGCAACTCTGATGCTGTCAGGCTTTACCTCCAACTACACCGCCCTTCTTACCGGCGTCAACGTGGGAGGCCTGGGAACCCTTATCGCCTCCATGGCAAGCCTTATTTCCTACAAGTCCTACACCCTTGAATACAAAGAAAATCAGGGCAAATACTTTGCGGTATTCACCCTGATGAATGTTTTCTTCTTAGCAATTCTCGTGCTGCTGTATATATTTATGAATTAATGTAAGTGACTCACAAGAACCGTCCCCATTGACTCACGCGAACCGTCCCACATGCTTCAATCACAATCTTGTGTGAAGGCCCAGGTCTTCATGCATTTTTCTCTTAAGCTCATACATCCTCTGGTCTGCCAGCAGGTAGACCTCGTGGGAGCCCTTGCCCTGACATTCATGCCGGAAGGCATAGCCTGTGGCCACGCTTCTGTGGTAGTCCGGATACAGGGCATTCAGCACGTTCAGTGCAGAATTCATGCGGCTTATCAGTGAGCTTACATCAACCACCGATGAATCCTTGATGATGACAAGGAATTCATCTCCGCCGATTCTGGCTTTAAATGAATCATCTCCGAAAGTATTTCCCAGAACTTTAGCAAAATCTTTAATATATTTATCTCCCGCCAGGTGCCCGAACTTATCGTTTACGGGCTTAAGACCGTTCAGGTCGATGGAGATAACGCAGTAGTCGTCATTGGTGTCATTAAGGCTCTCCAGGTAGCTGTCGCTCTTGGCTCTGTTGGCCAGGTTGGTAAGACCGTCGGCGTAGGCCAGATGCGAAAGAGAGGCGTTCTCTTTTTTGGTGGCGTAGGCCTCTGTAATATTGACCAGATAGTTGGCCAGCTGGCACATGGCAAAATAGAGGCAGCCCAGAGATATGATGCCCTTGGCAATAGGCGGGTAGAGCTTGATGTGTATGCTGTCAAGGAGATAGATTGCCAGGTGAAGAGTCTGACATACGGTAAAAATAAAGAGTCCCGCCATCTGTATCAGCTCTCCCGGAGGAATATCCCGCTCCTTGAGGTTTTTACGGGTGTAGTGCAGCACCAGACCAAAGCCCACCAGACCGTCCACGTGATACAGGGGAAGGGTGGCCTTCATATGGATGTTGAAGGCAAAATGCAGAATGTACTGCATTATCGGGATCAGGCAGCCAACGCTGGCTACTATGAGATACAGCTTTTTATTCTGCACGTTCTGTATCAGGTACAGCATTATGTAACAGAAGGGCACCATGGTGTACAGGGTAATGTACTCGATCATGGTCTCATGGGGCGAATTCATAAACAGCGACAGGATATTGTAATAGCACATTATATAGGTTCCCATGAAGATACAGAAAAGGGAGCTAATGAGCAGGGTTACCACCTCGGGCACGGCCATGATAAAGAGCAGGGTTATGCACAGGAAAGCAAGACCAAAGGCCAGCATGAAAAATCCGGTGATGATGATCTGGATATTGGAGTGGGTGAGCTTGCCCTCAACATCAGGCTGGGAGCCCAGCTTAAGAGGCTCCATGGCTGAAAAAGCATTTCTCTCGTTCACGTACATATCCATTCGAAGGGTTTTTCCCGCATAGTCACTGGGCAGGGTGATAAAGTGATTGATCTTGCCGATGAATTTTTCCTCAGCGTAGTCCATAAGGCCGAACTCATAGATCAGATTATCGTCCAGATAGACGCTAAGGGTAGTATAGCGGGTCTTGCACTGAATAACCGGGAAGGGAATATCCCCATCATCCGGAAGGACATTGGTCATGGAGATACGGTCATTTCTGGCAAGCTTTGCGTCCAGTATCTCGTAAAAACGGGTTATGTCTACATCCTCAAAGGTATTGGAATTGAGGGTGACGGTCCAGCCCTTGTCGATCTCAAGAATGGGATATTCCTGCTTGAAGGAAAAGGTATATCTCATTATCAAAATGGATACAAAGGCAAGGATAAAGGCGGATATGATTCGAAGGGGGCGGTATTTATTCATCTTTTTTTTCTCCCTTCGATTTGTCGGCCATGATACTTAGAAGATCATCATAGAGCCTTCCCAGAGACTGGTTATGATGCTTCTTTTTCATGGAATACATCCGGGCATCTGCCAGAAGATAAACGTTCTGGGCAGTGGGATTGGGACCCAGCTTGGGATCGTTGCTGGGGGCATAGCCGTAGGAAGCCGAGTAGCGCACCGGCCCCTCGGAGGAGTTCTTTTTATTCATAAGCTCCTGAAGGGCCGTGATATTCTTCTGACATTTCTCCTCATCGATATAGGGAAGTATGGCGATAAATTCGTCGCCCCCCATTCTGCCAACGATGGAAGCGTCGGCAAAGCTCTCCTGCAGGATCCTGGCAAAGCCGTTAAGGAGCTTGTCTCCCTCGGAGTGGCCGTAGTTGTCGTTGGTATATTTAAGATAGTCAAGATCGATGCTGACTATGGTGTAATCGTCTTTAAGATTGGCAAGGGACAGTTCGCACTTTGCCCTGTTGGCAAGGCCGGTGAGGCTGTCTGAATAGGCAAGACCCTCGAGCCTTTGCTGTACGGAGACCTCACGGATATATTCGAAACTGTGGAAAAAGTAGTTCAGTATAAGGCAGATAATAAAGATAAATGCGCCAACCGTCATGAAATTGATCCGGGCCGTGGCTTCGCCAATGGCGCCGAACTTCATGATGTTGAACTTGATGATATCTACAACAGAGCAGCCCATGAAGAGAATAAGTCCCAGAATCAGCATATAGGTTGAGGAGTTCTTTTGAACGAAGGAGTCATCAGCCTTGGTATTTCTGATGAAATGGATGATAAGAGCGGTGATGACTGTTACGCCCTCAAACAGTACAAGAATGTGGAAATGCTGAACAAAGTGGCAGATATGTACAAGTCCGGTTATATGCAGAAGAGCTGTGATAATGGGAAAAGCGATATCGATCAGGAAAAAGACTTTTACAAGCTTTTTAGAGGATACCTGATGGGCTGCGTAGATAAAGCCAAGTATGGCTGCCGGCAGGCAAAACAGGGAGAAGTACTCGATAAAAGTGCAGAACTCAGGCCTGTCGGATAAATACCACGTGATATCGTTGTAGCAAAGGATATAAACCCCCATGAATATGGACAGAAGTCCTTCAAGGCAGATACTGAAGTCTTTTCTCTTGGAAAAAATAAGGAATGGTGACTGGACTACCAGTATAAAGCCGAAGGTTGACAGGAAAATACCGATCACCAGAGCAATCCTGTTGTTCTGGATTAAATATCTTGAAATGTCGTTATAGTTGCCAAAGAGCATGGAGGAAACACCGGAAAAAGCGTTGTCGTCCTGTGCTACCATGACTATTTCGATTTTTTTGCCCTGGTAATCGTCCGGAACCGGAACAAAGTGAATGTATTTGGGCAGCATCTTATTTTGTTCCGCCAGATCGTGACCATAGGAATAGATGTGCTCTCCGTCCACATAGACATCCACTGTGGATAGGATGGAACGGAATTCGATACATGCGGGGACCACGCCCTTGGTGGGCAGAGTGGTTTGCAGGGTGACAGTGTCTCCCTTATTCATTATGCCAATGGAGGTTTTGGAAAGCTGCGGCGGAATGTGGTGCTCCTCACCACGACTAACAGTCCAGCCCTCTTCGAGCTGGACTAGATCGTAGCGACTAGAAGTACTTATTCCTGCCGATCCAAGAAGATAAAATGCATAGGCCATGATGAGGATGGCGAAAGAAGTACATAAAAATGCACTGACACGAGTCTTTACCTTCGCAGCGTTCACTGATCAACCTCGCAATTAACAATTTAGTATCATGAAATATTAAAAATGTCCGTGGCCGCCGCCATGGCTGTGGCCGGAACTTGATGTGTGAAGAGTTGTTCCACCGCCGGAACCGCCCCTGGAATCATTGTCCTTGGGACGAGGAGTCTTGGTAACCCTTGTGGTCCTGAAGGAATCTGTGTGCTGAGTCATGTTGATTCCCTTGTGTGACTGATAACCCGCAGCTGAAGCGTTCATATGAACCGTGTTCAGCTGTGCCTTCATGACCAGTATGGGAATAAGGGCCACAATAAGGGCAACTATCAGGCTTCCAATTGCGCCAACCGCCAGATCCTGTGAGGTTTTGGCAGGTTTCACCCCGACATCATAAGGGGTGCCCTCTTCGTACATCTGTAAATATTTATCGGCATATTTGCCGTAAATTTTTAGTGCATCATAATAATTTCCTTCAGAAAGATCAGGAAGCATGGCCTGGGTCATTTCTTCCTTGCCGTAGTCCGTAAAGGCGTAGTTTCCTATGCCGTCGGTGCAGTAGCAGAACTCTCTGGTGTCCATGGCGATCATAAACAGGATTCCGCTGTCTCCGTACTCGGCGCCCATTCCGTTGTAGTCGAAATAGTCGTCGGTAAAGGCCTGAATATCGCCGTCATAATCATCCACGGTAAGAACCGCAACATTGCACCGGTGGGCTGCGCTTATCTCCTGGAAATACTGTAAAAGAGCCTCTTCCTCCGAGCTGTCGAGGAGCTCTGCCAGGTCATAGACCAGGGGCTTCTGCCTTTCGGAGGGGACGTAGTCGTAGTCCCAGAGCTCATCGAAGGCCTTTGCTTCCAGAGATGTAAGCACCATAAAAAGTGCGAGGACAGCCAGGCTTATCAGATATTTAATTCTGTGTTTTTTATTAAGTTTTTTCATTTATTATTTGTTCCAGTCTGTTACATAAAGAAATAAAATACAAAAAATGCTATAGCCCACAGGATCGCAGCGATGGGGAAGTAGTATTTCAGGGCTTCCTTGATGCTGAAGGGAAGATTGCCCACAAACTTGCCGCTCTGGCCGTTCATGGCCAAGATGTAATTCTTGCCTTCCCAGGTGGTGCTCAGGATATAGCAGGGGTAAAGGGCATACTTATTAGAGGCCTGCACTGTACCCACATTTTCTGTAAGAGGCCTGATGGAGGAGTAGCCTGAAACAGTGGCTCTGAAATCAGAAGCCACCGAGGTCTCAAGCCTCTGAAGGGCTCTCGGCTGTGATTCCTTG